>MDTG01353800.1_pt1 | contig 10495 bp, 12 predicted proteins | sample 811421 | NCBI WGS metagenome assembly MDTG01 (sample SAMN05326645, study PRJNA326480) | marine metagenome | isolation source: seawater | place: Pacific Ocean: South East | collected 2011
ATCCGCATCATCCGCATCATCCGCATCATCCGCATCTGAGGAAGTCATTCCTGCAAACAATACAACCACGTACAAACCATACATGGCCATCAAGGCAAGCCCGTGCCACCAGCTTAATGTATCTCCTGAAACTAGAAAAATCAATACGAACTCAGCCACTAACAAACTGATTCCATCGCGCAGGATGACCTTCTTGCTGACATTTACAGACTTGGTCAAACCGATCATCAAAACAGCAATGATGACGACTGCAGGAATCACCATGGCATTGAAAACTGCGGAACCTGCTGTGGTTCCAATGCCCCCAGCAAATCCATCTCGGTCATGCAAAACGAAGAGAAACCAGAGGGTGGTAAACAACTCCGGCATGGAACTGCCGATAGCGTTGATGGTGGCCCCACGAACGCCATCTGTAAGATTTCGACCCAAGTATTCCGAAGCAGCTTCGAATCCGTCGCTTGCTCTCCAGATAATCAGACAACAAAGGACAATCAGTCCAAGAGATATAAGTAAAGGCATGATGTAAGGTATTGAGTGTTTAATTCACGATTTGAACTGCTGCGACACGGGAGGTGTCTTTGTCGCCGAACTGCAATTTGACGCCGTCCTCCAATTTGACCGAACTGCCAATGGCAACTTCGCTTCCGGCATTTAAGTTTTTAAGTTTAGGCATATTTTGATTCACCAAGACCCAGTTGTTTTGGTGGAACACAAAATATCCAACTGGTTTTTTGTCAGCTTCGCTGAGTCGCTCATTAGGAAAAATAGACCGGTCTACATGCCATGGATAGATGTACTGGTTGTGGTACACCATAATCCTGTGGTTGTCCGGCAGATATTTGCCCGGCGATCTTGAAGAATAAAGATCAAGAACAGGCAGTTTTTTTGTGTAGGGAGTCTTGCAGTAAGGGCAACTCGGCGAAGTCGTGTTGTCGAAAACAAACCATTTTTGTGGACACTTGTCATTGGCACAAGGCTGAATCAAATCAAGTGTTTTCACAAGGGCAATTTCCCATTCATTGGCCACAGGACGCTTGGCTGGATCGTGCAATCCATCAATGAAACTTCTCTCAAAAAGGCTCTTTAAATATGGGCCAGCAGCTGAATAGGGAATCTTATTCACATCCGCCCACGGCAGATATGATTCTTTCACTTGCGAGAGGTTGGGGCGGTTAGACAAGTCTGTTGGGTGCTCTACAAATAGAGCCTTTTCGCCCATCAGGAGCTCTTCATCTCTAGTAGGGTCTAAGTCGTGGTTTTTTCCACCACGCAGGGGGTGACGGAAAAACATGTACATGTAAATCAAAACCGCCAAGGCATGTTTATCTGTGGCAATGCTAGGCAGTTTTCTATTCGGATCTGTAAGAGGTAATCCCTTAGTGGCCATAACTTCAGGCGCAATGAAATCTGGAGTCCCAACCACATCTGGTGGGTACTTTCCTGGAACAACAAGGCTATCATTGTCGATAATGCATGCATTGCCACCCTCGGGATCAACCAAAACATTTTTGTAGCTCAAATCGGAATGTGCCAACCCAGCGCTGTGAAGGCGCTTGACAGCCCTCGACAATTTGATGCAAATTTGGATGTAGCGACCGAGGTCACCTTTTTCTTTGGCGTCCAGAAATCTGTTTTGATTTGACGCACTGGCAAACCACTTCCCCTCTTTCTCTTTGCCCTTGATGCCAAGCATATCACCATTGACAGATCCGTGCTTGAAAAAGAATGTCTCATCGTACACCGGACAAACTATTCCCAGCTTTCCATCGTATTCAACGACGTCGTAAGGCCAGACTAAAAGATCTTTCCAATAATCACCACCTTCTAGGTTGAAAATCCGTTCACGGTAAACATTGACGATATTCTCTATCCGATCTCTGGAGTTGTAGTCTTGCTCGTCGCGATAGAAAGCCACCACGTAATTCTTGCCTTTTCCCCAGTGAACGTCTTTCATCCCCCCGCTGGCGAAATGCTCCTTTTCGAAGTCGTAGGCCTTGCCTGTTTTGCTGGTTACTGAAATCACTGCTTTGACAATTGAAGGTTAAAGCCGTGGACAAAAACGATGGTCCTGTCGTCGTGGTTACCGGGGGACCAAAAAGATAGCCACTCTTCCATCCACTCTTCGATTTCCTCATCTCCTAAATTGGACGCCTCATTCAACAGCTCTCTATGCAGATTGCCCCATATTTCAAGATTTGTCAATTGACTGTCTGTCTCGAATTTAGGATCACTGACTCCATCAGTCATTAAGAACAAGCCTTCGAGACTGTCTAAATAGGCCAATGTCATTCTGTTACCCAAGTCTTGTACGGCATCCGACATTGTCAAAAAACGAGTTTGACCACTAAACTCTCCACCATCTGGGGTATTCAGCAATTTCACTCGATCTGACTTGACATGTGCAATCAACCCGTCACCGATGCCATAATTCATCGTAACAAATCCATTTTGGCCTTTAAAAATGATTGAGTAGAGCAAGGTGGTAGAGAAATCTCTAATTGAAGATCCACGATTCAACTCAACTTCCTCTTCGATTCGCGCAATCGCACTTTGGACCAATTCCAGATGAACTCGGAACATGTTTTCGTTCAACTTGCGCTGCTCCTCCTCATCCAACTTCGCCAAGGCTTCAGCTGACGCTTCGCCAAACATGCTCTGCAGAGAACTTAATTCTGATTTAAGCTTGTCAGAACGGAGTGCATCCTCAAGCGCCTTGCAAGCCAACCTCGACCCTTCTCTACTCAGAGAAGCGCTGCCCGCTCCATCGGCTACGGCCAAACAGTACAATCCCGGGGATATGGTTGTTAAAAGGAAGTCGTCGTCCCGGTGTGTGGCCGAATGAGCGTGACTTCTTCCTCTCATGCTACCAGCCACTATGCGCACAGAGTCTGCCTCAAGCGTCAGAAAGTCTGCTGCAAAGTGGGGCTTAGGGTAGGGCAAATCTTCCGGCGGTTCTAGATTTTTCCACAAGCTTTTCGGGTCTGGGTTGACCAAAAGCACTACAAATTCCTTCCGTGCTTCAGATGCAGAACTTACCAAGAAGCGATATTCACCAGACTGAACCGGGGTGCCAGTTAGGGCATTCTCATGCACTGACAAGCCAATTTCCTCGAGGGAGGGTGTGTCTCCTACTGGCTCAAAACGAAGGCTTTCTTGCGGTTTAAAGTCCAACACGAACTCCTCGTAGTGGCGGCCAGCAATTGCATTAGGTAGTGCTTTTGGCTGCCCAGGCGCCTGTCCTCTAGCAACATCAGCAGAACTCGAGGATTCTTGACGCGATTGACTGACATTCTCTAGCAACGGCGCACTTTCGGACAAATCCTGGTCATGGATAGATTCTGCCCTGTTCTCGACCTGTGCCTCAACCTGTGCCTCAACCTGTGCCTCAACCTGTGCCTCAACCTGCGCCTCAACCTGCGCCTCAACCTGTGCCTCAACCTGTTCCTCAACCTGTTCCTCGACTTTGAGATTTTCACCGGAAGCATCCTCTTCCTTTACTAAATGCGAAGTGCTCTCTTCATTATTAATGATTGAGCGCTCATCTTCTACGTTTTCTGAAAGAGTGGTATTTTTCGATTCGCATTCCACCAAAGCCTCACGGATGCGTTTACTCCAAATTGACTTTGACGAATCGTCAAGCTCGCGATAGACATCCATGAGGTTTGTGAGCAAACTCTCGAGTTGATTGCTTTCCATCATCCAAATTTTCTATTCAAATTAAGATGCCCCCCACCCGCACCAAATTCACTGGTTTTTTCACAATGAGGGCAGGTTTGAGTGCCTGGGCCGTCAACACAGAAAATACCACCACAACTGCAGACGCACAGGGCAAATGAGTTTTCGCAAACGGGACAATTGGGGACACCCCGCAAGTTCTCCGTTGAAATTACAGGTTGTCCCACCCCATCTCTATCATCTGACAGGTCAACATAAGTGTCATCAATGGCATAAGCACCTGACATTCGATACACCTCAACATCCATTTCTAGCATTGGCGAGACTTCAGTGCCTTTTGTGTATTTAATAAGGTATCCTTTTCTGTGTTTTTGACACTGACCAAGAAAAATGGCGTGCTCATCGTCAACGTTTGAGTTGACGGATTCACCATCGGACTCCACAGACAACTCGGTAGGAACAGCTTGCCCTTCAGCTTCGCCTGTCAACCCGAGACTTTTTGAATTTGCGCTGACTGAAGCAGAGATCCAAGTGAAGAATGACTTCATTTGAGATGAATTGCTCTCTACTTCGTCAATCTTCATAACTGTCGTAGCAAATCTTTCTAGCAAACTCATATCAACCCCTGCACCTATGGCAAGGGCAATTGATTGAACCTTATTTTTCCACCCATTTTGCCAATCAGACATCCATGAAGTACCCCTGTCCGTTGGTGCTCCATCCGAAATGAAAATGACAATGGGCTTCCAGTCCCCTTTCGTTTCCGAAGTTGAACCTTTGACTTCCGAATTCAAGGCATTGATAAGATGTCCAATTCCACGTTCATAGGAAGTTCCACCACCTACAGGCAACTTCGGTGGGTAAAATGACATGAGCTCTGTCAAAGGGACCACTGTCTTCGCCTTACCAGCGAACACAATGACACTAACCCAGACAGTTTCCAAAGCATAAGGATCCTGCTTGAGTTGAGAGAGGACCATTCGCATGCCATCAGAAACAGCATCCATAGGTCTTCCCACCATGCTTTCCGACACATCAATCAAAAAGTAAACAGGAAGTCTTCTCACGTACGTTAAATTACGAGATTCAATTCCGGCGGCGGCGGTGGCAAACTGATGTCATCAGTGACACCAACACTGCGATTTCCAACGCTCACGGAAGCTGAAACCCATTTAAAAAATTGCTCGAAGCCATTGGCATCCAAGGTGTCCAGGGTTACCACGCGGTCCGTCAGCATTTGAAGGTACTCAGATTTTGCTTTTGGACCAGCCGCGCATGCCACGATGGCGCCAAATCCCGCGGCCTTAACCTGTGACAACACACCATTGAAATCTGCCAAATCAGATGGTTTGCCATCTGTCATGATGAAGAGCAATGGCATCCAGTCACCTTTTGAATCCTCTCCACCCTTTCGAACTTCGGAATCCACGCAACTCAGAACCTCAGTCAAGGCCCGTCCCAACATGGTCGGCCCCGAGGCTGGAGTCTCTATTTCAGGCAATTGAATGTCTGACAACTCAGTAAGGGGCAGCACGTTGTTCACTTCTTTATCGAAAGTCCAAATAGCCAAGTGAACAGATTCTAATGCGTGAGGATCCTGTCTTAAAGAAGCCAACATTGTCTGCAGGCCGGTATTCACAGACGCAATTGGCTCACCTCGCATTGAACCAGAGGTGTCTATCAACAGATAAACGGGTAGCCTTCTCATGGATGATTGTTTGGAAAAGTCGAACCCGACGGCCCATGCAGACCGTCGGGTTCGTCAACGTAAGGTCATGAAATCAGAGAGTTGAGCTCCTCTGGTAGTGAGGTTTTTTTGCTCAACTCAATAAGCAATGCCTTCTCTGTAGCATCAATCTGACCATCGGCAAGCAACTTCGCGGACAACCATTTGTATTCGTCAGCATCAATTTCACCCGGAGATTCTTCGTCATCAAGGAGATGCGAAGCAATCGCTTCGACGAAAAACTCCGCCCAGGCCGCGTCATTTGCTTTACCGCTAACCGCATCGTTGATTTCGAACAAGAAGTCCGCCTCTTCACGGTCAATCACGCCATCGGCAAGCAGCACCTCGCGCATTTGGGTAACTTCAGTTGCGTCGACAACCCCATCTTCGAGGATACTTGCTTTCAATTCACTCAGACTCATTTTATTAATATTTATATTGTTAAACAACCAAATTTATTTCAGGTGGTGGTGGCGGAAGCTCGCTGGCCTTTCCGAGGTCAATATCTCCTCCTTGCTCGACTTTTTGACTTCCAGTACTCACACTTGCCGAAACCCATTTGAAGAAGGCGGCAATGCTATTTGCATCAGCAGTGGCCATGTCTACAACCACTTCTGTCACTTGCTTCAAATCATCTGTAGACGCTCCCGCTCCAACAGCACAGGCCACGGTAACGCCAACTTTAGCCTTCTGGTATTCCGCCAAACCTGCTCGCCAATCATCTGTTGCAACGCCATCCGTCATAATAAAGACCATAGGCTTCCAATCTCCCTTAGTCGTCGCTGTTGTCGTAACGATTTCCTCATCAATCTTCTTCTTGAGCAGCTTGAGGGCCTCTCCCAAAGACGTCGTACCGCTTGCTGTCAAACTTGGCGGCTGAAACATGGTGAGTTCGGTAAGAGGCACTACTTGCTGGGCATTCGTGTTGAATGTGATTACACTGAGGTAGGCTGTTTCAAGGGCATAAGGATCCTGGCGCAACGCAACCAACATCTTCTGAACCCCCTCTTCTACCGCAGCAATCGGGTCACCCATCATGGAGCCCGAGGTGTCGAGGACAAGGTAAACTGGTAATCTCCGCATGATTTATCTGTATTTCTGGACGTAATAATTCAAGTCTTGTTTCTGCCCTTCGCCCATGGCCTGGAATTTCCATTCCGAATCTTTCCTGTAGAGCTTTCCAAATTCCACCGCTGTCTCGATGGAAAAATCTTCTCCCAATTCGTATTTCGCAATTTCTGCTCCATTGGACTCATCGACAATTCGGATGTAGGAATTGTCAACTTGACCGAAATTTTGGCTTCGATCAGCATAATCATGAATTGTGACCACAAAAACGATTTCTTTAACTGAAGCTGGTACTTTGTCGAACTTCACTTCAATTACTTCATCGTCGTCACCATCGGAAGATTCCCCGTCAGGATCATCACCGGTATGCAACACCCCATGAGCCGCCTCTTCGCAATCCATCGGATCTCTGTGCCCAAATCCATCAAGGTTATTGTAAAAAATGAAGTGCTCATCAGAAACGAGCCTTCCATTGTCGCCGAGTAAAAACGCAGATGCATCAAGGTCGAAATCCTCATCCCCACGGACATTAGGGTCCCAACCCAAGCCAAGCGTAATGTGCTTGAGGCCAACCTCAATCCTCTGCCCCTTCTCCAAGTCAATTGCCATAATCTCTCTTTGTATTTCTTCTTATTTCTCTTATTTCGTTCCTGCTCTCCAGCGCATGCCCCAACCGTGGTGGCTATCCGCTTCACTGTGGTCGTCGTGGAATGTATTCGCATTCGTCACCTTGATTCCGGTTGAAGTGAACTCCAAATTACACAAAACAGCGAATGATTGAGGGGAAGTCAATTCAGACATTGAAATGACAATGTCGTTGTGACCTGGGATTTTCAGTGTAATGACGGCGTCACTGTCCGCCCATTTGGCCACTTCACCTCTTTCAAGATAGATGTAGGCATAAAAGTCGATTCTCTTGATGTCTTTCAGCCCTTCTGGATTGACTTCAATGAATTCCCCAGCGGATTGGGCTCCAGTGCGGTCGTCACCTGTATGCCAAATCCAAGGTTTTTGAATGAAGCACCCTTGCTTCGAAACCACTCTGCGCGAACCACCGCGATCGCTAAACTGCAAAGCATCAATGACACTTTTCGTGCCGTCTTGGAGCTCATAAAAACATCCCAAATCGAGATCGAGGTCCTTGGCGAAAAGTGACTTCCAAAAGCCTTGCGCTTTTTTTTGAGTCCAGTTCAGATTCGCAACGATGGGGCCAGCAGGCATCGCGCTTACCCCTTTGCTAAGGTCAATTGTAGTTTCCTGTCCCTTTTTCCTGAGTTCAATCATCTTGATAATTTGTGCGCGAAGATAAAAGCTCCCGTTCAGTTCCTGTATTCATGGGCTTTGAAAATTCCCACAATAGTCCCGTAAATTACCCCCGGGCACTCTTGCTTTGTGAGCTGAAAGGGGCTCGGATGTATCCTGCTACGATATTTCTTTTCTAAAATAAACCACAAAATGAACCTCAAGCGCATAGCTATCGTTGGTGTCGCAATGTTTATTGCCTATTCTCTTGCTTTTCCAACCGAATCGGTCTTAGTTGTCGATGCCTGTTCGCCTGACAAGTGCAATTGGGAGAGCAAAAGAAAAAGTGCATTCGACGGTTCTCAACACATCTGGTCAAAGCTGCGCGAACGGGATGGCGCTTATGCTGTCTTCAATAATACAGGCCACAGTCTTACAATGCACCCCATTAATTACAGTCGAGGAGGACTTGGTAATTCTTCCACCAAATCTTTTCGAATACCGGCAGGCAAATCGGTCCAAACGACCCGCCCTAATTTCATAATGGAATCAGCCCCTCTGACGATTAAAACGAGCTCTTATTCGGCGGTTACTACTAGGTGGGAGTTGCGCTGCTACTAAAATATGAGGCCTCAAAAATTAGAGTCTACTCCTCCTAGCATAGACATACGTCGAGCAATAAACTCACTTCTTCGTCAGGCGCTTGAAAATGGCATAAACTGCTACTGGCCAAAACAAAAAAAGTAAGATTGCCACTAAGACGTTGCTGTCGTACCATCTTTTTTCATCCTCTGCTGTTGATGGTGCCGCGCCTTCCAGCATTTCTGACAAATCACCTTGTGTAATGCCGATACCTTTTGTTAAATCCAACAGAAGAGACACTTCGTTTTTGTCTACAACTCCATCAGCGAGTATGATCTGAACTAGCCCTTTGACAAACTTCTCTTTGTCCTCATTAGTTTTGACGTGAGTCGCAACCTCCGATTTGCAAAACTCAACTATGGTGCTGTCTTCAATCCGCTGCACGAACTCGTCGACACAACCATCATACACAAGATTACTCCAATACGAATCATTCAACACCACTTGCACTTCAGAATCGTCGATCTCACCATCAATCGCTGTCATCAACAAGCCACAGAGAATTAGCTTATTGTCTTCGTTTGTCTTGTCTGTTTTCTTGAGGTCGAAATTCATGAAAACTCCGTTTTGGTTAAGTGTAGTAGAAACCCTAATTGCCTAATTATAAAACAATTTTTCCGAATATGGCTTCTCCCTCAAGTCGACAAATAACCGCTTTCAAAAGTTTGTGCCACCAAGGAGCATACATCGAATGTACCTATCAAGGCAGAGAGCACAAAGGCAAGGTTGTGGGACGAGAGTTTATGGGTGGCGTGAAAATTCAATCCGTCCTATCTCACGTAATCTCAGACTTTGCTCTCGGTTCAAACGCTTATTATTCTCGGCTCATCGTCGACGGTAAAAAAATCATTGACAATGATCGAGTTTTGATTTAGTTGCAATGACAATATTGAATTGTACCTTACAATAGAACTCTGAAAACTTAAATCATACCTATCTCATGGGAACATATCGAGTTAAATACAAGATGAAAGGCCAGTCCACTAAGGAAATCGAGGTCCAAGCGTCTAGTGGGCAACAAGCTCAAAAAAACGTCAAGGACATGATGGGGCCAAATTGTGAAAACGCCTCTGCCGGTATTCTGATTCATGGCAAATGACACCAGTAAAGGACAATGACACCTAACCTTATGAAAAAGCCACCAATATTGGTGGCTTTTTTTGTCCCGCTCAACAAAAGTCAATCCAAAGATTGAGGTTAGTCATCATCGAATCACAATCAATTCTCCAGCGCGTTCCTTTGAATCGATGTAACCATTTAACAAATCGGAGGCATTTGTAATCGCGTATGCCGCGCGATAACCCGCACTCTCGATTTTTGATTGTGCCTCACTTTCTGAAGAGGCATAAACCACGCACTTTTTTGTTTCCAAAACACCTGTGGAAACCTGAGTTGTAAATTTTGACATTGTTCGGTTAATTTTCTGTCTTCTAATGTAGTGGCACAAATTTGAATTCAAAGCGCTTGTAATCGATTCATTTGTTCCTTCCAAGCGCACACACGAAAAACTTCAAAGTCCCTTTTATTATTCACAGGGGTGAGAGGAGTAACTTCAAGGGGGGTTGATGCGGGTGCGCGCACTCGAAAAGTAACTTGGTCATTCAAAACGGACAAGCCATAAAAACGAGCCATGAGGATTTCTCACATACCCTGCACTGCCAATGCCCTTCGGGCCACGATTGGGCTGGGTTTGGTATTGTTCATGAACGCTTGCTTGGTGGCTTCACCGCCGACAGTGGTCGCCACGTCGCATCCGAAGGGCGACGAGAAGGGTGCAAAACCGGTGGCGACCAACGAAACGTACATTGAAAAATGGCAGGATGAAGCTGTGCGCCAAATGCAGAAGTATGGCATCCCCGCGAGCATCACGTTGGCCCAAGGTATCTTGGAAAGCGGCAACGGGGTCAGTGGGCTGGCGCAGCGGTCCAACAACCACTTCGGCATCAAGTGTCATTCGACGTGGACTGGCAAGCGCACCTACCACGACGACGACAAGAAAGGCGAATGCTTTCGTGTGTACGATGACCCGAAGGACAGCTACGAAGACCACAGCCACTTCCTGTTGCGGGACCGATACGCTCGGTTGTTTGAATTGGAGCCCACCGATTACAAGGGATGGGCGAAGGGCTTGAAGGCCTGCGG
>MDTG01368183.1_pt1 | contig 10495 bp, 10 predicted proteins | sample 811421 | NCBI WGS metagenome assembly MDTG01 (sample SAMN05326645, study PRJNA326480) | marine metagenome | isolation source: seawater | place: Pacific Ocean: South East | collected 2011
GGATGTATGTGGGTCGGTAGCTCAGCTGGTAGAGCAGCGGACTTTTAATCCGTTGGTCGTGGGTTCGAACCCCGCCCGGCCTACCATTCTTGAACTCATTTTTGGAATACAGAATTATTAATTCTTCAACCGTCACATTAGGTTATTCAGATACTGAGGATCGGTTATGGATACGTATTCTTAATAAGGATGGAACCGACAAGAAAATGTGGTTGACTCGAAATCTATGTGAAAAAATTTGTATATGTTTGGCATCCAACTTAGAAAAAACATTAAGTCCTAACTCTGAAAAAAACTCGAAACCGTCTAAAAATATGGCAAAAATATTGGCAACTGAACATCAAGTTGCTCTCGAGGAGGTAACAAAAAAAAAACCTAACGAGTCTGTTGAGGCTGTAAAACCTAAATATAATTCTCCAATACGATTATGTAGCTCCGTTAACATCCAATTTGGGAAAGCCTGGAAATTGCAGTTTTTTTGCGCGGAGGAAGCTAATTCCTTTGAGATCAAAACAGACCGTAAGAATATTCACCAGATACTATCCACTATTATAAAACAATGTGCCCAGGCGAATTGGAATATTGAAAATCTCCCTAAATGGGTATTATAGTGTTCTAGTCTTTAATTTATTTTTTAAACTGATCCTTCCATGCATCCACAGCATTACCGGCACGCTTACCAGCATCCTTTCTCATAGTACTTGAACCACGGTATGCTTTTTTGCGCTCATATTTTTTCCTATCCACATATGCTTTGCGTTTCTTAAACACATAAATTGCCGAAAAACTCGCACCCCCTAAAGCTATTCCACTTAAAGACGCAATTATAACTTTCCGTTTGACAGAATTCATTTAAGGATTCTCTTATTTTGTCGATGTAATTAAATAGTATACTAGAATTAGCGGAAAAAAAATTTTATGTTCTCAAGTCTCGTAGTTGCTTTAATTATTACTCCTTTGGAGCTGTCTCCCAAACTGATGTGGTGCGCAAAAAAGTCAAACCAAACTCACATAAGCTACTGCTTCAAAGAAAAAAAAGATTGCTATAGTTTTAGCTCTCAAAAGCAGAAGCAATTTAAGAAAAAGTACCTATTTCCGTGTCTACCTACGAAGGTTTAGCAAAAAAAGAATGTAAATTGAAGACAACAGCAATTCAAGAACCAACGATTGGCAGAAAAATTAATTAGTTTCAAACAAAATACGAAGAAAAAAATAGATCAGTTGTAAATATAGGCAGACTTCAAAAATATTCAATCCATTAACTTTTCTAATCGCAAGTGCTAATAGATACCCCATCCAAATAAAGATTGATGTTAACCCCATATAATAATCAGCATTATTTATTATAATTTGGTGATAGGAATAACTTTTATCCACAGCATAAAATAATCCGCATAACACTATCACGTGAATGTATCGTTGATTTTTCTCTAATAAATGATAAATTTTTTCTTTCAATGTCTTTTCCTTATAAATCTCTTCCGTAGATATATTAGGAATAGGTGTGTGAGCATTATCAACGATTTTATTTTTTGTATCCAGAATGCTTTTGCTCACCATCTGAATTTTTTTTAAAATAATCGAATCATTTTTAATATTCCTCAATCCCCTAATTAGTTTCTTCAAATTGTATTTCTCACTGTCTGCAGGATTAGAAGAAAATAAATCTTCAAGTGCGAACGAGACGCTATGAAATATTACAGAAAGCGGACATTTTATTTTCTCAACATTTAAATCCTTTATCCAATAATTTTCGTAGTCTTCCATCGATACCTCAATTATCTTATTTGAATTCCTATGATATTCCTTCCCATAAAAATTAAAGAATGTATCCCAATCTCTACTGATTGCATCTACAAGATCTTTGTGTTGCTTCTCCAGGTTTGGCAAGATCCATAAGGGTTTCTGTAGTCTAAAGATAGAGCTCGTTGATATACTGAAATCAATGACATATATCTTCGTAAAGCAAGTTGTAGAACTCTCCTTAAATGTAAGGTTACGGAGGGCTACATCATAATGAAAGATACCTAAATTGTAAATTTTCTGAATGGCATTCATAATCGCTAGGGCTATTTCTAGCTTTTTGTTAAAAGATAAGCATTTTTTCTGTTCAAAAAGATTTACTCCCACATTATCCATAATAATTTTTTTTTTATTTGCAATTCCTTGTCTTAAGATGGGAACAGGTGCATCACGCTGGTTTAGATAAGTGAGAATTTGTATTTCCCTGAAATAAGAATAAGAATTGTCAAAAACCTTATCAAATTTATCCTTCATTTTTTTTTTCTATAAAAGCCATGCAGATAGACATATCGTCTTTGCTGCCTCTTTCTCCTGAAATACTAAGCAAGGACTCAACAATCTTTCTCAGGTTAGATGGATTAAATTTCTTTATGTCTTTTTTATTTAATATTTTTTCTATGTCACTATTTTTTATGAAGTCACCAACTCCATCAGACATCAGAAAGACACATGCTACGTTTTCTCGATATAATCTCGTATAGTGTACCAACTCACAAACGTCAGACCCTATAAGCTGCCAGGGATTACCATTATAATCCAAATCTCTAGGTATACTGCAGTGTTCAGTCCATGCTCCATCTGGATTACGCGTAAATACTTTGCCATAACTATCTCCAACACTAATGATTTCATACGAGTCTTTTAATATATTCAAACCAAGTAACGTTGATGCTCCAGCCTCATTATTCAAGGCGCAATTTTCGTGTATGTCTAATACAATTTTTGATATTTCTCGTTCTCTATCTACTTTTTTCATGGCGATCGAACTTATCTTTTTTGAGAACAAACTAGCCAACTTCTTTGCTAATTTGCCACTATTTTTACACGAGTTAGCTCCATCACATAAAGTAAAGCTATCTGAAACTCGAGCAAAAGCATCGAAACACTCATACTTACGTTTCCCACCATTAATGACAGCTACATATTCATAGGTCATTTTTTTAAACTATGGTGGGACGTGGTGTCTTATCTGTTGCGTGAGTTTCTTCGCGTGACACTGGTTGAAGCTCCAAAACTGGGAATTCAGCAGGATCAACATTTCCCGTTAAGTGCCCAATCTTCTCAGGAGGAACACCAAGATACAATCGTTCCCCGGTTATTTTTACAGGATAATTCTTACCACGTTCCAAAATCTCACCCTCTTTATTTCTACAAGTTAAGGTAGCCTCCTCAGGAATTGAATAAAACATCTTATCTAAAATTGAATAAATAAAAATTTGGTGCCTTGATACATATTTTGCCTTAATGAGAACTGGAGTGATTCCAAAGTCTCTACAAGCAGTATCCGGACTTTTACCTAAAAGAGTCGGTAGTGTTACTTTTTCAGTCCTATGTCCATCTCGATCAGTAATAAGTACTTTGAGGTTAACTTTGGTTCTTACTTGATCAGTATGATTTTTAGTTACAAGATCAGTTATATGACCGGTTTTCCTTTTATTCTTTTTAGGATTTCCTAATTTTGCATCACTCGAAAAAAGAATTCTTCTCCCCTTTATAGAAATGAGATACTTCTCGTCTTCTGAATTTCCCTCTAAACTTCTAACATCGATTTTAAAAGTTGGGACAAGATCATCCTCTATGACAACTCTTGCCCCCCTATCCGAAAAGTATTCCTGCTGTAAAAAGGATTTGCAGAATTCTTTTCGAAACTCTGGATTTATATCCTCATGCACTCTAAGAAACTCCTCAAGAGATCGCGCAACTTCAATATCATTTGGGACAAAGTTCAGTGATTGTAATGGGAAATAGGACTCCTCTAATACACTTCTCATGTATTTTCCTTCTATCCTATTAACTGCTTTAGTGATAGCGTCGGTTGAGGTCGCTTTAAGCTCCACCAAAAGGACATCCGCGAAGCTATCGGTATTGTCTGTAAATATAAAATTTTTATTGCTAGATAATTTCTTTTTAAACCAATCAAACATATCAAACCTCATCTTTACTAACTTCGATAATCTCAAAATAATCATAGTTTTCTTTGAGAGGAGTCTTTTTCGTTTTGATAATTGTAACCTCCAAAAGATATTGGTTAAAGCCTTCTATTTCGTTTATTTGATCGAAAAAAATTTCTTTAAACTCTGATTTTGAAATTTCTCCGTAGATCACTTCAGGTATGTTTACCTTCACATACCTCTTTTCTTCAATTCTTTTTTTCAATTCGATAACAAATGATAACAAACACTCTTTTGAGTTGGTATTGTTTCGAAAATATTTATATTCTGTTAGCATACCTTGGCTATAAAAGTTAACTTCACTCAAAAAAAATATATTTGAGTATTTTCATGTGTAAATCGGCAGCCCTATTTGGAACATCGGAATTTCCACTTTCAGAAACAATAATGCCAACAGCAACGTGGTTATAATCTTTTATTTTTATTTTGTAATTTGTAAGCTTAGCTAAATTTTTAATATCAGTTAGTCCTCCAAAAAGAGTTTTCCCTCTATGATTTTTATCTTGAAAACTCACTGTACCTGTCTTACCTAAGATCGGACATTTCTGTTGACATATCCCATTAAAAGTGTTGGAAAATGCTTTACTCGCAGTTCCACTCCCTTTCCAATCACTTGTCTCGGGCATTAATACTTGTTCTAAACCCCTTAAAACTGTATTAGCTGAATTTGAGTCTTCTTTTAGAACAAAACTTTGAGCTTTTTTTGTAGACAAAGAATCAGTCTTTTTTTCCATCATAAAGGGTAAGATAGGATGAACATTGTTTTTTAATTGAAATAAGTTTGAAATTATTGATGCGACGCCAAGCGCACTAACTCTCGAATCTCCTCCTCCTATAGAAGCCTGGATAATTCGAGTTGTGTTTCCCAATCTTAAATCATTACCGATTGAAGATTTATTTAAACCATCCCGAAATTGGTTATAAGCATCCCATGAGAGAAATTCTACGATGCCGTTTTCATTCAACTGCAAACCGTCCTGGATAGGAAGATAACCTAGGAATGGAGACAGATTACTTTCTAATGAGTCTCCATTTGCAATGAATGGAATACTCCCACAGTTAGGATCAAATGGTCGATAAAGTCCCTCGCTTCTTCCGAAAACAGAGCCGTTCGCACAATTTGTAGAAAACCCAAACATATTAATATAGTAACCCGTACGTATCAACGTTGAACAAATATTCCTATCGGTTGCTCCATCACAAATTGCCCTTCTTTCCCACCATTCATTTCTTTTTCCTGATGGGCTTTGATTGTTACCAGAGGTTTTTAGTTGATTCAATATCTCTACAGTATTATTATTTCCCTCAGAGGCAATGCCTAGACCAAAAAATAATTTTGAAATTGATGCGGGCGGCGAACGTACCCTCAACGTCGCCAAATCCCCCAACGGCTTAAGCCCATTTTCTGAGCAAAATGACCCCATGCACTTAACACCAATTATGCCACTTGTAAAAGGATCAATTAATACTATAGAAATTCCCTCTAATTGATCTATACGTAGAATCGTGGTGTCGCAACGCACTGAATCCTCAAAACAAATTTCAAGAGAATTTAAAGACAACTGAATATTCGGATTCAAGGTTAAAAGATAATCAAAATTTTTGGACTTAATTCCTCCGACTGAACCATCTTGCTTATTTTTTATTTTAGTTTGAGCCTCAAGTTTTCTAGCAGTATTTGTCAGATTTTTAAGTTTAGGAAAATTCAAAAATGTTTCTATATTTTCTCGTTCAACGATACAATGCTTAATTGAACCTGCAAGATAGACAAGTTCATCGGATTGTAACTTATGATAGAGGCATAAAGGTTTTTTCTTCCATTCTAAATCTTCGGTGAGATAAGCCTTAACCATACCTTTAATACTAGAAGACTGATTTTTTCCTTTCACATTTATTTTTTTTGCCACCTCAAGATCCTGTATCAATTTTATACATTCATTGCGAAAAAATGGATAATAAAACTTACTTATAGATCTGATATATTTTTCTTTAGTCATCCCTGGATAATTCCGTAAAATTTTCATTGAGGAAGAATAAATTATATTTTTTGTTCTTTGGTTGCATGAAAACTGATTTATAAACTGTACAACCGGATTAAAATTTTGACCCTCTTCGTCATTCGGTCTATAATTATTCGACTCCGGATATCTATTCCACTCCTCTATCAGGTTAGAAATTCGAGTTACTTTTTCTTTTGGAGCATATGGGCCTGTTGTTATCGTATTTGTCTGTAATGCATTTGAAAGAAATAGAATTATTATTGATATCAAAGAGGATAACCCCAGAATATACAAAAATCTAATCACTAATACTTTGCTATAAATCATGTATTGACCCTCGTTTGTTAATTCTCATTGTCAATCCAATAAAAAGGCCGTAGGTAAGGCAGGGTATAATAATCGCCGTAAACCCTATACTTGTGAATGGAATACTTATGCCAGATAAGGGGATTAACCGCCAGTTTCCAAATGTACTTAATATTATCTGGATAATACTGCTACATGAAATATAGAAAAGAAATATCGAAAGTAGCCTATTCTCCTTCTCACCTATTAAAAAAATATAGAAGGTTTTGGCAGCAATGAACGCAAAAAAACCCACTAGGATCAAAAGAAAAATTATCGCACCATAGAAGCCAAAAATTTTCTCTATCACGAGTGGCATATAATCACTCAAAACCTGCAGAGGAACGCAGACACCGTAGTCGTTACACCAGGAATAACCAACCAGAAGACCGTCTTCATCTGAATTAGAAAAATTAATTAGCCTCGCAAAATCACTCACTGGCGCATTCATTGGTTCCATCATTAACGTGACGCGCTCCCTAACTTTCTCTGTAAATGAGGCAAAATACCCAAGTACAACTAAAATTAAAAACCAAAAGAAAAAAAATCTTAATCCAAAAACTATTGAGACTAGTATCATTATCAATACAAAGGTAATGAATACTCCACCAATATCGTTAAAAATAAATAAACTAAAAAAAATTAAAGAAAACGTGATTAATAAGAAGTAAAAAAAAGCTCGATATATATGGCCCATGAGAAAATCAGATGTCATAATATTTTCATTTGAGTATTTTTTCCAAAATAAAAATTCTTTCAACTTAGTCATACTAAAGGTGCTACTACAATATTTCTGTATCAAGAAAATCTCCCGTGCATGACGGCTAGTCATAAACGCAGAAAATAAGACTATAAAAATTTTCATTATCTCAGAACCTACTGCGGCAGAAAAACTTGCATAGCCAGCAAAACCGAATAGAATGCCAAAAAAAACTAATTTTCTCTGATGTTGATGCATTCGCTGTAACACTATCTTAAAGTAATCTAGATAGAATATTGATGCGAAGAGCACAGTATATCCAACTAACGTGACTAAAACTTGTCTTTTGAAAATATCAATAAACGGACTAATAATAAACTGGGAAGAGGTAAATCCGAAATTGATAGCTGCGTCAAGTGTTATATAAAGAGATACGCATATAAAAAAGCACAAGGATGTGAGATAAACTAGCAATGTTTTCGATTGATGCTCCAGATAAAAATAGACTATAAACATTAAGGGGACTATGATAATCAACGGTAGATAATTTTTTAATATTGATATTGTACGATGTGTTTCCTCTAATTCACCCCCCTGTCGTAGTATTGTTCCAATTCCCCATGAAACTTTTTTAAATTCACCGCTAACTTGTGAGTACAACATTCCATCAAGTTCAAGAGATATCAAAAATAAATTGCGATATTGAAGTTCTCGTTGTGTTTCATCATGAAACAAATTATCTTCTAGGTCTTTAAATCGTTTCTGCAAATTATTTACACGTTGGTCTATTAATAGAGCGAGTGTTTGTTGTTGTTCGCTCCGATCAGAACTCCCTATTAGATGATTCCTTAGAAAAACCAAAAATTCCAGTTTCTCTCTTTTATCTTGATAAATATTGTTCCAAATCTCCTGGTATGATTTATCACTTAGTTTCTGGTTCTTTGAACTTGATAATAAACTGGAGATATAGTCTAAATATTTCCTTATTCCGTGATGTTGGAAATTATCGCTGATGATATCTCCTGTAAAACAGTTAACCTGTTCTACGTTAGTTTGTCTGAATGCTGAGCATAAAATCTCGCTGTCGGATTTCTCACCTAGGATTGGGATTCTAGATTTATCAAAATTCTCAATTTCACTTGCTGTATTTTGATATGCCTCATTTAAAGAGTAAAGCCTGGTTTCGTCGTTGATTAAGCTTAGATTAGATAGGTAGAGCATTACTACCAGTAATGATAAAATGAATATAGCGTGTATGTTTTTTTTATTCGAAAACTTTCTCATGGATTCACTGACATAATGAAATCAAAATACTTCTTAGTAACACTATTTACTATATCATTACTCATGTCTTTTGGTTGCGATCAAATTTTGAATAGAACTCTGGAATCAATTAAAGAAGTGAAGGAAAATCCACCTACACTAAACCAGGAAAAAAGCAAGCGAGAAGAATTAATTCCTGATAAGGATAGAATCGTAAATGGCACAGCAAAAGAAGAGGAAAAACCCTCGCAAAAAATAGTAATCGAAAATACTTCGAATGCTGATGATAATCGGATATTAGAAAAAGAATATAATGTGATAGGAACCGACAAAGATGGTCCTTATAGGTCCGGAGAAATTAACCGTATACGCTCACGAAAATAACTATTTATCCTGATCACTTTTTTCTTCGAATGTGGAAATAATTCCCTTGAGGGTACCATCAAACTTTCCAATATCCTCAACAAGTTCCTCCAAAGTCATATTTTCCCAAATTGCAACTCGTCTTAATACATAAGAGGAGGGACTATGTGGCTCTATTGCCCTCAGTTTTTTCGATAGATCTCTTATATTCTCATAAATTTCATTTCTTTGATCTCTTTCATTCTTTGCAAGTAAGGGACGTTTTTCAACGGCCACTCTACTATTTTTCTTTTGTTCCTCACCGACTAATATTTTTAAGTCTTGTTGAAGTCCATCTTTGGAAATTGTTTGCTCCATTGGAGACGATCCTTCAACCATATTAGCCCCCTCTTTAGGTAAATAGCTTTTTATTTTATTATTAAAGAATTCAATTTCTGTAAGAAAAGTTAGCATTTTTACAAATGAAATTGCTTCACTTCCCAGTTTTTCATCCAAAAACGAGTCAATTTTCTTTACTATCTCTATTGATTCGTTAGTGTTCAGGTCCAAATCTTTCAAATAACTAGTATCATCTTTCTGCACATGGATATCCGAAATTTTTGAGTTAATTGGCGGAGAATCTTGCCTTTCAAGTTGATTTGTTAGAGTTAATACTCTATTTTTGATCTTCAAATAATCGAGATAGTTGAACTCTTTTTCTCGTCCTTTATTGCTCGGAAGAAGAACAATATTTTCCATTAAGAAGTCGGGGCCCTTGATAGCCAGCCACTTATACGGTGCTATACGTGATTCGGGATCAGTTACATCATATTTTGGCCATAATGTATCCCAGTACTTTTCAGTAAGTTGGAACATCAGCAAAAGACCAAATTTTAAGCCTTCCATACCCGCCAAGGATGTCCATCCTTGTATTAAAAATATGCATATACTAAGGTCCTTGGTCTCTGTTTGCAGTAATTCTGAAGAAATATTAACCACTTTTTTCCAATCCGTTTGTTTTAGAGGTCTTTCCCATTCCCCCATAGGTAGCGTCGGGTCATCCGCATTCTTTTCACTAAGTATGGATAAGTATCTATTATCGTATCGAGCCCATTTTCCAGAAGGATTTTTTTTCTCAATCGGCTTAAGTAGTCTCGTTAAGTCCATATCAGTAACCGAAAAAATCTCATTCTTTGACTTCATAGTTGTGGAATCTCTTTAACGTAAGACAAAGGAAGTTTCAGTGCTTTACTATCAATTTTTCTTTTTAAAATTATCTTAAAGAAAATCCTCGCGTTGGATGGAGCTCTCCCTTTAGATAATACTTCATTATCAATTACCACCGGGAATTCAAATTTTAACGTATCCCCAACAGCATTTTTTTCCTTGGTGACTTTATGCATATTAATCATATCGAGCAAACCCCAACTACCAGGAAAGGAATAAATTGCTGTCTTCCCAGAAACCCGATAAAACGGATTTTGGTTATCTCTTTGAGGTGAAACATTTGTATCAGATGCAAACCTAAGTTCCAGTTTTACGGGTTCTCCAAAGTTCCACTCTATGTCTTTTTTATCGTTAAGGATATTAATCGATTTCCCCCCCGAGTGAAAAACCCATGAAATAATTTTATTCCCGTACAATTCTCCATCGCGTCCTCCACGAACTTCTATATCAACTTCATAACCCCGATCATCTTCCTTGCTTTTTACAAGATATGGTGAGAAAAGGGATTTTAATGTATCCAAATTTGAATAAAACATAGTGACTCTATTTAATGTATCATTCTTATCAATAATCGAAATAACCTTATCCCTGGGAGGAAATTTTGAAAAAACATTTACCACTTCAAATAAACTTGCCTCTTCCAA
>MDTG01399885.1_pt1 | contig 10495 bp, 9 predicted proteins | sample 811421 | NCBI WGS metagenome assembly MDTG01 (sample SAMN05326645, study PRJNA326480) | marine metagenome | isolation source: seawater | place: Pacific Ocean: South East | collected 2011
CTGTCCGCTCCGGATACATAGGTAACAGTTTGTACCTAAGACATGGGTGACAACCTCGTGCCGAACGGGTTGTCGATGGTTTGCAACGTTTTCTGCTCCAGGTCGATATAACCCAGATCGTAGTGCATGAAGGAGACGAGCCATATGCCCTCGTCGACTTCGCGGATTCCCAGTCGCTGTCCGGCGAGCACGGTTGAGATGTTGATTTTCTTGCGGTGCAGGCAGATGCGGCCGCAGGCGGTGACCAGCACGTCGCGATCGTGGAAGGGATACTCGATCTCCGTCAGACCGCGATAGGGCCGTTTCGAGGGGGTATAGACCTCGGCGGGGGTTTTCATGTCGAGAGCTTCGTGCGGGCGTTCGGTGTTGAACTCCTCGAGGAAGGTCTCGAAGCGCGCCTGCTGCTGCAGGATGTTGGCGCAGGCCGGGTGTATGGCCTCTTTCTTCAGCGTCAGGTGCAGGCGTTCGTGGCGGCCGTTCTGCTGGGGGCGGCCGGGCTTGATGCGTTCCACCGCGATTCCCAGGCGCAGCCACCAGACCGACAGGCGCGAGAGGTTGTAGAGCCCGTTGGGGCTGGCGAAGGGCACGCCATTGTCCGAGCGGATCGCGGCGGGCAGGCCGCGTTCGGCGAACAGGCGTTCGAAGGCGGGAAAGACGCCGGCTTCCTTCACGCTCTCCAGTGCCTCGCAGGCCAGCACGAAGCGCGAGGCATGGTCGCTCACCGTCAGCGGGTAACAGTATCGCCGGTCGGCGAGCTTGAACTCGCCCTTGAAGTCCACACCCCACAGATCGTTGGGCGCTGTCCCGGCCGAGAGCGGCGTGCCCTGCGCCCGGGATCGTCGCCTGCGGCCGCGCTTGACCAGGCCGTGACGGTCGAGCACGGCGTGAACCGTGCTCTGGGCGGGGATGCGCACATCACCCGCCAGGCGCCGCACCAGCAGCTCGCGGATCTTGCGCGCGCCCCAGTGCGGCTTCTCGCGCTTGGCCGCCACGATCATCCGCTCGACAGGCTCGGGCAGCTGGTTGGCATAGCGCACCGGCCGCCGCGACCGGTCGCACAGCCCGTAGGCGCCTTCGCGCCGGTAGCGCTGGTAAATCTTGTAGCCGGTCTTGCGGGATATCCCGAACTCCCGGCACACATCGCTCATGCGCTCGCCCTCAAGCAGGCGCGCCACAAAACGCAGATGTTCGTCCATAACCGAACTCTCCTTCCACGGCATCAACACCCCCGGCGCAAAAACCAAAAGTGTTACCCATGTGTCCGGTACGTTCCGTCACCTATGTCTCGAGCCGCTCACCTGTCCGCCGCCGGCGCAGATCTTCCCGCCGGGTGAAACGCCTGCCTATTCCAACTACGGCACTGCGCTGGCCGGCTATATCGTCCAGCGGCTCACGGGCGTGGCGTTCGAGGACTATGTCGCCGCGCGCATTTTCGAGCCGATGGGCATGCAGCGGGCGACTTTCCACCAGCCTCTGCCGGAGCAGTTCGAGTCCTACATGTCGAACGGCTATCTCAGCGCTGCCGACGGCGAGCCCCAGTATTACGAGATCGTCCCGATGGCGCCGGCCGGTTCTCTGGCGGCCAGCGGCGAGGCGATGGGGCGGTTCATGATCGGCCTGCTCGAGCGCAATCCGGACGTGCTTGCTCCGGCGACCTGGGAGCAGATGTACGAGACGGTGTACCAGCTCACCCCGCCGCTCAACGCCATGGCGCTGGGCTTCTGGGAGCTGGACAAGGGCAGCCTGCGCATTCGCGGCCATGGCGGCGATACCGGCTTCTTCCACTCCGATCTCAATGTGCTGATCGATGAGGGCGTGGGCATCTATGTCGTCGTGAACTCCTCCGGTGAGGGTGCCGGCACATTGCGTTTTTCGCTGACGTCGGCTTTTGCCGAACGCTACTTCCCCGAGACGGTCGAGCCTGTCGGCCCGCGTCTGGACACGGCCAGCGAGCACGGCGCGCTGGTGGTGGGCGAGTATGAGAGCTCGCGCACCGTGGTGACGAATTTCGCGGCGATCCTGCGCTTCCTCGGCCAGGAAAGCATCACCATGAATGCCGACGGCGACCTGGAATATGCGCTGTTCGGCAAGCCGGCGGTGTGGCGCGAGGTCGAGCCCTTCGTCTGGCGTCATGTCGACGGCTACGAGCGGATGGCTGCGGTTTTCGACGATGACGGTTCACTGGACTACGTCACCTTCGAACCGGTCTCGCCGATCATCCATCTGATCCCGGCGCCCTGGTATCGCGCAGGCTCGCTGGTCATGCCGCTCTTGTCACTGGCTCTGGGCGCCCTTCTGGTGACGCTGCTCCTGTGGCCGGTCCGGGCTGTCGTACGCTGGCGCTATGGGCAGGCGTTTGCGCTGAGCGGCCGGGAGGCGATGTCCTACCGGCTGGTGCGGATCGGCATTGCGCTGGTCTTCGTCTTCCTGATCGCCTGGGTGCTGCTCTTCCAGGCGCTGTTCACCGACCTGTCGGGACTGGGGTCCGGCTTCGGCACCCAGCTCTTCGTGACGATGGCGATGCAGCTCCTGCTCTATGCGGCCTTTGCAATGGCGCTGTGGAATGCCTTCACCGTCTGGCAGGGCCGGCAGAGCTGGTTCGCCAGATTGTGGAGCCTGGTGCTCGCTGTGGCGATCCTGATCGTGATCCTGTTTGCGGGCCTGAACGGACTGCTCAGCTGGGAAACGAACTTCTAGCCACAAAACGATAAGGGTGGGCCGCCGGCCCACCCTTGTTCATTGGTTCACCGGCGCCTTATTGTTTTGCTCCGGAGCGCCCAACGGTGGCTGTAAGGTGTTGCATCCCGCCCAGGGCACCTAAATTTCGCTGCCTTCCACCCCTCCGTCCAAAACCACTTCAATCTCAAGCGCGATTCCGACAATCGCGACGAGCTGTTTCGTCCCGAGATGAGGTGGGTTGGGTCGCGTACGAAGCGATCTGGTTCATCTGTTCGACCTGGCCGTTGGTCGAAGGGGTGGTGGTCAGGCGGCGCTCGATGCGGTTCTCGCGCCAGACGCGGGCGAACATGTAAAGCCGGTATCGGGCGGTCAGGCCGGAGCGATGCAGGACGAAGGCGCAGAACCGCACGCCGTTGTCGGTGAGCACGGTGTGGATCCGATAGGGGACCGCTTCGACCAAGCTCTCCAGGAAGCCGACGGCAATCAAAACGTTGGCCTTCTCGTGCAGCTGGGCGACGACTACTTCGAAGTCAACTCCGCACGCATCAATCTCAGACTCCCGCTGAACCTGGGGCGGTAGCGGGGTTCAGGGGCCGTCGCTGGAGCACGGGGTGGCCTTAAACAGAGGGGCGTATGCACAGAAAAGGGGACCGTCATGGAGCAATACTACGGGCATTCGCGAATACCTGTCTTTAACCCGTACCGATGCTGAAGAAAGTCACTGGAAACTTCCGAGCGGCTAGGCGTCCTCATGGCTATAGCTCTCGCCGTCCGCGCCGTCGTCAGAAACAGGTCCGCTCTCTGCTCTGGCTTTCGCAAGCTTCAATGTGGATCGTCGGGAAGAATGGCGGCATAGGTTGTTCAGCTCGATCAAGGCTTCTAATGAATCGCCTTTGGCAATGAAAGGTTCGCTTGATGCGACTGGCACACAACCTCGCACGGGTGTTTACACTCGATCCAGCCCCCCCGTCTGGAAGCGACCAAAGCCGCCGCGATCTTTGGTTGGGCGTCTTCGCCAGCTTCATTACCTCCTATGCGCTCCTCCTAGCGGCCTATCAGCTTTATGACCTCATGCAGGACGATGCCGCTGGTGCATTTTTCGGAGTTATGAATACATACTATAGTTACTATGGCGAAATAACATCAAGGCATGGTGTGCTTGAAGCTCTGTTTCGTCATTTGTCTTCTGATGTGTCTATTCAGACGTCTCGGCTTCTAGTGGTGGTTTTGGGAGTTTTTCCAGCCTGTATCGCTACCTACTATCTGGCTGTCAGGTTTATGAATATATGGTCGCTTGGTGCGATTTTGGTCGTTAGTATACCATTTCTTTTGAGTGATCAGACGGTAATACCATTCAGCTATAATTCCAGCTACCCGGTGTTTGATCTACTTTCTATGTCGATTTGTTCCATTGCGATATACCAAGCAAGTCGTAGCAATAGCTTGGAGATCATTGGCGCGATTTTGCTATCTTTGACCTTTTTGGTCTCAGAATCTATGAACAATGCGCCATTTTTAACACCCACTTTGTTGTCTCTTGTCTTGTTTTTGAAGTGGCGTAACGTTCCCGCGCAGATTGTAACGGCGACGGTTTTGGTTGGGACCACTTCAAAAGTCGTATACGAAATTTTTTCTTCAAGAATGGACTCGACGCCAGGGTCGCGCGAGGGTTTCAATTTTGTTGATGTAATTTTTCAATTTTGGTCAAACATAACAGATGCGACAAGCTCCGTTGTTGGTTTTGGCGCTCTAGGTGCTTTCATTTTAATTATTTGTTCTATTGTTACTATATTATGCGCGTTTTTATCATGGATATATTTTGGAGATAGGCGGTCTCTGGTTGTTACAGCTTTTTCGTTATCCCTATTCTATGTCCCGTTACTTGGGTTTGCAGCGGCCGCTGAAGGGTTTCAGCTGAGATATGCTTTCTATAGTCACGTTGGGTTGATGTTACTGTTCGGCTGCTGGATTTCACTCCTTTGGTCGGCGCTGCTCTCGCCGGCGACGGAGCGCAGCGATAGTGACGGAATGTCCGGCTTCCTGCCGTTTTTAAGGCGTGTATCCAGAAGCGCTCTCGTTTTGGGGGCGCTTTCGGTGACGGTAGCCGCCGCATACTCGAAGTCGCAACCTTCACCCGCCGCCGAGAGGATCACTACGCAGCTTGAGCGCTTGTCTACGTATTTCCAGCGCCCCCCCGCGCGGGCCATCCGGGCGGCGCGAACTCACCAGTATCTTGTCATGACGGATGGCGGTGAACTGCGCTCGAGTCTTTTGCCGCTCGCCACAGCGTTCGGCTATATCCAACTCATGACAGCCAACAGTTCCGCGTTTGGATGGATAGGTCCCGCAGATGCGTGCGGCGACCCTTTTCGGGAAGACTGGAGTCTTTGGGGGCGTTCGAATTTACCAGGAGCATTGAGTCCATCAGAGCCGATGTGGGTCGTCGGCGCAAACGGCAGGGTTGGTCGTGCTGAAGAACTTGGCTATCTGCTGGCATCAGAAGTCGATGATCCCACGGCACGGCTGAATGGTGCAAGTTGGCGTCTCTATTCGATCGGCGATCATGCCGCCTCACTTGTTGCAGAAGGCGAAGGAGAGCTAAGCGCGCTTGCAGCGATGCGGGAGCGGGAGATTGATCCGCGGCTGGTTGCACTCAGTTGTGGTCTCGGTCGCGCGGCTTCAGCTGCTGATAGAGGGGTGATCGTTCATGATGGCAACTCGATAGAGGCGGAATTTGTTGACGGGGCATGGTCTTCTACCGGCTTTGGTCCTCCTTCTGCCTTTGTCAGCTCCGAGGGGCTTGTCCTTCGCACCAACGAACATGCGATCTCTCGGCAGGGGCTTTCAGTGCAACCTGGTCAGACCGTCACGTTGTCCTATCGCGCCGAGATACTTGGCGATCCCGGTGCTGGCGTTCCGTTGGCCCTTCGTATTGGTCCTGTTGGTCGGTCCGGTGACGGTTCGGTCGTCTCTTGGTGGAGCCCTGCAGATACCGAAGGGCGGTTTCGGCGCGCGCTGGGTGCTGGTGGTTCCGAGATAACAGGTGTGCGCAGGGTCGTTGTCCCAGAGGACGTGGAGACCATGCATATCGCGTTCCGGGGCCCGGTCACGGAGAACGGGGCCGAGCTTTCAACCGAAATACTTGTCACGGAAGCCCGTCTTGTATTGGAGGCTGCCGAGCAGTAGCACTGCAGCAGCGACGCGCTTATTCCCGGGGGACCCCATGAAAATTCTTGTCACCGGCGGCTTGGGCTTTATCGGCTCGGCGGTTGTGCGTCGGCTGATCCGGAGCACTGAGCACGAGGTCGTCGTGCTTGATGCGATGACCTATGCCGCGCTGCCCGAAGCGGTCGAGGACTGCGCCGGAAGCGGGCGTTATAGCCTCGAGAAGGGGGATATCCGCGATACCGATCGCGTCCGCTCGGTTTTTGAGACTCACAAGCCCGACCTGGTCATGCACCTGGCTGCTGAAAGCCATGTCGACCGATCCATCGATGGGCCGGGTGATTTTATCCAGACCAACATCGTCGGCACGTTCAACATGCTCCAAGGCGCGCGCGCGCATCTGGAAAGCCTTCAGGGCGAAGCGCGCGACCGCTTCCGCTTCCACCATATCTCGACGGACGAGGTTTTCGGTTCGCTGGCGGCGGGAGATCCTGCGTTCACCGAGACCACACGTTATGATCCGCGCTCTCCGTACTCGGCGTCAAAAGCCGCCTCCGATCATCTGGTGCGTGCCTGGGGAGAGACTTTCGGGCTGCCTGTGGTTCTTTCGAATTGCTCGAATAATTATGGCCCCTGGCAATATCCCGAGAAACTGATTCCGGTGATAATCGCGAAGGCGCGCGACGGTCTGAAGCTTCCTGTCTATGGCAAGGGCGAGAACATCCGGGATTGGCTTCATGTGGAGGACCACGCCGAGGCGCTTGTTCTGATCGCGCTGAAGGGCCGTCCCGGGAAGAGCTATAATGTCGGGGGAGATGCCGAGCGGACCAATCTTCAGGTCGTCCATGCGATCTGTGCCGCACTGGATGCCCGTTTTCCCGACGCGGCGCCGCATGCCGATCTGATCAGCTTTGTCGCAGACCGGCCGGGCCATGATTTTCGCTATGCGATCGACTTCAGCCTGATCGAAAGGGAACTGGGATGGCGGCCCCGGCGCTCATTCGAGCAGGGCTTGCCCGATACGGTAAACTGGTATCTTGACAATGAGGACTGGTGGCGAGGCTTGCTGGAGCAATCCGGTGGAGCGAAGCGTCTCGGTCTTGCGCAGGGCGAGGCAAATGCGGCGGGTGGCGGGGCTTGATGGGCACTGTCTGGGGCAGTGTCCCGGCCCGCCTTTTCGACAGAGACAAGGCCCTCACCTCAAGTGCCGCTCCGCCTTTTGCCAATATCTTGCGCATCGCCGAACATCGAGGCCGAGCTCAGGACTGCCTAGCAGGGTTATGGCTAGGTCTTCAAATGGGTGCGGTAAGATGCCTTCTCGGAGCGAACAAGGTACGTGTTTGGTAAGGCTTTGACTTTGGCCCCGTCGGCGCAATCGGCCGGAGAGGAATGACGTGAGCACTATTCGATTCAATGTTCCGAACACTGTTGGGCGTGAGGCGGACTATCTCAAGGAGGTGCTCGAGCAAGGGCATCTCTCGGGGGATGGGCCTTTCACCAAGAAATGCCACGCATGGCTTTCCAGCAACATAGGCGGGCGTGCGCTGCTCACACATTCATGCACCGGTGCTCTGGAGATGGCTTGCCTGCTGGCAAATCTCGAACCGGGCGACGAGGTGATCCTTCCGTCCTACACCTTTGTCTCGACAGCGAACGCAGTCGCATTGCGGGGAGCGGTGCCGGTTTTTGTGGATATTCGCGAAGACACGCTGAATATTGACGAGAGTCTGATCGAGGCTGCCATCTCTGACAAGACAAAGGCCATTATTGCGGTTCACTACGCCGGGGTCGTCGCGGAGATGGATGCGATCAACAAGATTGCGGAGCGTCACGATCTGTTCGTGATCGAGGATGCTGCTCAGGCGCTGTTCTCGACGTATCACGGGCGCCAGGCCGGGACGCTGTCTCATGCTGCAGCGTTCAGTTTTCACGAAACAAAGAACGTGCTGTCAGGCGAGGGAGGGGCGTTGATCTTGCGAGACGAACCCGCCTTTCACCGTGCGGAGATCTTGCGGGAAAAAGGCACCAACCGGAGCCAGTTCTTCCGTGGCGCTATCGACAAATACACCTGGGTGGATCTGGGTTCGTCCTATCTTCCTGGAGAGCTTGTTGCAGCGTTTCTCTATGCCCAGCTGGAGCAGGCTGAAGCCATAACTCGTTATCGTCTGGACGTTTGTGATGCCTATCGCAAGGCCTTCGCCGATCTGGAGCAGCAAGGCCGTATTCGCCTGCCTGTGGTGCCGCCGCACTGCGAAGCCAACGGCCACATGTTTTACCTGCTACTTGACGGCATGGACGATCGTACAGCTTTCATTGATGCAATGAAGGCTGCAGGTGTCATGACCCCGTTCCACTACGTACCGCTACATTCTGCGCCGGCTGGCCGGAAGTTCGGGCGTGTGCATGGTGAGATGACCGTGACCAACGAGCAGAGTGCGCGCCTGGTCCGGCTCCCGGTCTACTACGGTCTAGGGGAGCACCTGAGCGAGGTAATCGAGGCAGCACTGGCCGCCCTTCAGGCTTGAGGCTGGTTTCGAAAGACCCAGAAGTTCAAAAGCAAGAAAATGGTGGCCGCCGCAGCGAGCATAGCTATAGCTTGCGCGAGCTGGTGCGGGACACCAAGGACTCTGTGTCCCATGCCGAGGGCAAAAACCTGAACAAGCATCCCTGAAACGTAGGTTGCAACATATCGTGGCGCGGTCCAACTGTGCGCGCGGGCGCTGGCAAAGGACCACCCCCGGTTTACAATATACGTTCCGGCTACGCCGGAAATGAACAGGCCAACTGAGGCAAATTCGGGCGCTGCTCCCAAGGCAGTCAGAGCAATATAGCCTGCATAAAGCAGGCCATTGGACGCTATCCCGACGACGCCATATCTCAACATCCGCAAAAGGATTCTGCGCCGCTCCGGGTTCACGGGTCCGACTTTCGGTAAGCGTCTTCAAGTGCAAGGAGCCGGTCGCTCCTTTCCTTGACGCGCCGCGCTGGAGCGCCAACGTAGATGCCCCATGGCTCGGTGCTGCGGTTTACGAGAGACAGCGCGCCGACAGAACAACCCTCTGCAATGTGTACGCCCGGCATGATCACAGAGTTGGCTCCTATGATAACATGTCGGGAAAGGTGCACCGGCTTCTTGGACTCAACCTTGTATATGTCTGGAACTGTAGGATTGGTCAGATGCTTACCGGAATAGTCATCGGACTGGGCGAACACTTGGACTCCGTAGGCGAGCCCGGCGAAGTCGTCCATTGTTATGCCTGGCTCGCCGCCGGCCAGGTTGCATTGGACGGCTATATGAACGTTGCGGCCAAGCGTGACCGTGCCGGAAATTACGCAGAAATCGTCGATCCGGGAGTAGTCGCCAATCGAGATATTATGGGGTTCGTAGATGGAGCATTTCTCGCTGACCATCACATCGCGTCCCAGTGCTCTGAACCCCATCTTTTCCAGCGTTGTGCGCGATAGCCAGCCCATTTATTCGCCTCCCTCCATCCGTGATGATTCAGTCGTGTCTTCGACGATGAAAGTTGGGCGAGATTTGGCTTCGTCCAGCGCGCGCCCGACGTACAGGCCAACAAGGCTTGTCAGGAAAAGCTGCAAGCCGCCGAAAAACAGAGCCAACACTACTAGGGTGGCAAACCCCGGCACTGCGGCTCCGGATACAAGGACTTGTGCAATCATCGCGAGGCCATAGACAAAGGCAAGCGCGCAAACCAAGCTGCCAATTGTTGCCATGATCCAGAGAGGTTTCTCTGAGTAAGCGATAATTGTCTCCAGGGCGAGTCGTGTCAGTTTAAATATATTGTAGGATGATCGCCCATTGGGTCTTTCGGACCTGCTCACTACTATCGTGCTCGCGGTGAAACCAACTTGACTCATGATTGCAGGGAACAAGCGGAGACGTTCGGGGAAACTTCGAAAAGCTTCGGCGACGCGGTTCGAGAATATTCGGAAGTTCCCGTGTTTGTGGGATAGGTCGAGACCTGAAGTCCAGCGTAGCATCGAATTAAAGATCCGGGAGCCAAAGTTTCTGCCCGTGCCAAGGCCGGACGAAGAGCGCTCTGCTATGACGATGTCATGCCCGCGCTGAGTCGCAGCCTCATGTAGGTCATAGATGGCCTCTGGGGGATCCTGAAGGTCACAGTCCATAACCACGTACCAACCGGCTTTGGTGTGCGCGATGCCGGCCGAGATCGCCGAGTGCTGGCCAAAATTCCTACTGAGGCGAACACCCAGGACCCGGGGGTCCTTGTTTGCTTCTTCCTTGATTAGCGACCACGCATTATCGGGGCTTCTGTCGTCGACTAGAACTATCTGATAAAGACCGCCTATGCGCTGAAGGGTGTCGTGCAAGCGAGCGACAAGCTCGCCAACAAGAGGCTCTCCAAGGTAGACGGGTATGATCACCGCTATCTCTACATCTGTCGGAGTCTCGATGTAAGCTGCCACATGAGGTGCGGAAATTCTGGGCTTCATTTTTCTTTCTCACGCTCTGACCAAGCGCTCGCTTGCGGCTTTTCTCAAGTTGCTGGACGGGCGCCCTGTAGCCAGAAATTGACCCAGCCCCCTGATCCGGGCCGTTCGTTAGTAGAGTCTGTTCGCCTTTCTTTCCTGTTTGGGTTCTGGGTTCAAGGCCCGGTGAGCGGAGCCC
>MDTG01177508.1_pt1 | contig 10494 bp, 5 predicted proteins | sample 811421 | NCBI WGS metagenome assembly MDTG01 (sample SAMN05326645, study PRJNA326480) | marine metagenome | isolation source: seawater | place: Pacific Ocean: South East | collected 2011
TGCTAATGGATGTGAATTAACACAAGAAATTATATTAACTGCACCTAATCCACTTGTAATTGAGGATATGTCTATCGAAACAATTGCTACATATTGCTTAGAAAACGGAGAAATATCTTTAGATGTAAGTGGAGGTTGTGGAGATCCCTATACATTTTCACTATTCCCATCCTTAGAAGATGGTACCATTACAGGTGATTGTATAGAGGGTGAGAGTGTTATCCAAAATGGAAATAATCTATTATATAACGGCATTGGAACAGGATGGTATACAATTATTTTATCTGATGGAGAACCTAATATTGAAATCAACTCCAATGACGACATATGTAACACTAGTGAAGTGTACCCTTGCAATACACAATTAACTTTCTTTATGGAAGAAACAGACCAAGCAAGTTTTGACATATTTGCTGAAGCTGATTTAGGTGGCACAATAACACCCAATTGGATTCAAGTCAACGAAGGTACTCCAAATGAAGATGAAACTATCATTGCAGAAGAAACAACTATTGGTTTTGGTTCGTGTGGTTCAACTATAAGCATCTTAAATCCTGATGGTGTAATAGGAGATTTTGGTGGTAGTGGACTTGGTTACGAATTATATTGGTTTATCAACAATGGAACTGATGCAAATACACTTGACGATGAGGATACAGCTCTAAGTTTATATAATAATGATTTAAGCATAGAAGTAGATGTGCAATTACAAGGTCAAAGTTTTATATTACTATATGTAGATTTGTGTCCAAATGGCCCTGATTCTATTGTAACATTAATAGAAGTTCCATTTATGGATCTTGAAATAGATGCACAAAGTTCACTATTTGAATACTCTAGTGGAGAAACGCCCTTTGGAGCTGGTGAATTTGGAGACGAAGGGATTGATATAGATGGGGATGGTGTTTGTGATGAAAATTGTAATTATGAGTCTTCCATATCATGTGCCGGAGAAAATAATGCATATGCTACTTTCTCAATAACTGGCGGATCATCCGATGATTTTAATAATGCAAGTTGTTTAGATGATGGTGCTTTTTGGACAGTAACTTGGTATTTAGATAATGGTGATACTGAGTTCAATGAATTTGATAATGAAATCATAAACGGAGATTTTATAGAGGAAGATAACTTCCCTGTTTTTAGCGGAGGTGATGGTATTCCAGACACATATACTCTTCAAACTTTAGAGCCAGGATTTTACTTTGCACAAATACAAGATTGCTTAAGTAATGGATGTGGTTTAATAGTAGATTTTGACTTAAGACCTGAAGCCGATCCATTAGTGATGCAAACTGTAATCACTCAAGAAGATTGTGGACTCAATGAAGGTGCAAGTGCTTGTTTCTTTGCCAGTGGAGGTACACCAACAATTACTGGAGATTTAGTCGAATACGAGTTTAATTTAACATGGATAGAGCCAAATACAAATACTCCCACTCCAATTAATGTTACAGACGGATGTGCTAGTCCAGAAGATTTAGAACCTGGACTATATCAAGTATACTTAAGTGACAATAATAACTGTGAAACTGAAGTATTTCCATTTGAAATAAATATTGGTAATTATGTTGATGAAGCATTAATTGAAATAGAGTTATTTTCATATCCTGGAGGATACAATGTATCATGTAGTAATGCAACAGACGGATCTATAGAAAGTATGACTATTTATTCTCTAGAAGATATTGATGGAGATGGCGATATAAATACTGTTCCTCTTTCTGACATTGACAATGATGGAGTTATTAATACACTTGACACAGATATGGATGGTGACGGAATTATTAATACACTTGATACAGACATGGATGGAGATGGTATTTTTGTAAATGGTATATGTATTGAAAATTGTAATGATGATTGTACTGGTTTATGTTATGATAGTACACCATATGGATTAGATACTGATGATGTAATAGCAATTTGGGATGGATCAACAGATAATTGGAGCTTTATAAATCCAATATATGAAGTTGAAGTTGAGTGGAGTCCATGGGACATTAATTCTTTAGCAGCTGGAGATTATAGTGCTACAATATATAGTCTATCTCCTAATGGGATTGATCAATGTGCAACTGAATTTGACTTTTCTATATCAACACCTGGGCCACTATATGTATTTGTTCCAGATTACGAAATATGTGAAGGATGTGCAGTGAATGTAACTGCACAAATATCGGGTGGACAAGGACCATATTACGATATTTGGACAAATACACAAACAGGTCAAATACTTCCTAATATTATTGATCCCGATTTTAACCCTGGTGATGTAACTGATATTGGTATAGATTATGATGTAGATGGAATAAATGGATATCCAAGAAATATTTTATTACTACCTGGTTCTTACTCATTAGAGATAATTGATGCTAGTAACTGTGATGCATCAGTTATCAAAGAATTTGAAATTTATGAAGCTGCACCTACATTACCTTGGGCAGAACTTGAAATAACAGGTTGTGAACCAAGTACTGGTAGTTGTGGAGGAATTGCTACTATTACAATTGACTATAATGATTTAAATAGTGAACTATGTCAGATACAATGGTTTAATTGCGATGGACAGTCTCTAGATGGATCAATGGAATCTGAAAATGTAATTAACAATTTATGTAATGGAAATTACTATGCTCAAATACTATATCCAGAAGATAACGATATCAATGGTAGTGGGACCACAAACAGCCAAGACCCTGATATGGATGGGGATGGTATTCCAAATGATGGTTTTGATGGTATTCCAAATAATGCAGATGATGATCCAGATATCGACGGAGATGGAATACTTAATGAGTATGATAATTTTGCTGAAGGCAACTATAGAGTTACAACAATGTGTTTTGAATACAATGAAGATGGTTTCGAAATATTTGAAGAATGTATCCAACATGATTTATGTGCTGATGATTCCTTTATCGAGAATTCAATATCAATTTATACAGAGGGTGGATCAGGAGAATTTACATTTCTATGGTCTAATGAAGATGGAACTGCAATTAGCACAACTCAAAATCTAGAAAATCAACCAGCAGGAATTTATACTGTTAATGTTACTGATAGCTATGGTTGTCAAATGTGGGAAGAATTTGAGATATTTGAAACAGAAGAACTTGTTGTAGTTGATATTGCATTAAGTGACTTTAATGGATATAATGTTGCATGTGCAGAAAATGCAGATGAAAATATTTGCAACGGTGAAATTACCTTAGAAATCAATGGCGGCATACCATTTAACACAACTTCTGAATTTAACTCTGAAGACTGTAACTTTAATCTACCTGGGATTAATATGAATTCCTATTATGAATACTCAATTAATAATTTAGAAAATGAAATTAGTACAGAAAATCAAATACTAAATACAATAGAAATTTCAGGTGAAACAATAATTGCTTCAATTAATGGAGTATGTGCTGGCACAAATATTATCACTATTAATGATCAAGTAGGTTGTCTAATAACATTAGAAATCATAATGACTGGTCCTGATATTTTTGAATTTGATATTATTGCAAGTGATGTTAGCTGTGCAAATAGTGAAGATGGATCTATTCAAATAGAATACTCAGGTGGACTACCACCCTATTCATATCAGTGGTGGCTTGATGATATCTTATACTCTACTAGTGCTAACATAACAAATTTAAGTGGCGGATCATATACAATTGAAGTTATAGATTTTAACAACTGTACATATTCTGATTTTATTGATATCTATGAACCACTTCCATTTGAAATAGAAGCCTTTCCAAATGGTCCAGAATGTGATCAATTAATTGGTTATGTCGAATTCAATGTATCAGGTAGCCATGAAGGCAATTACCAGTATTCCGTTAACAACCAAGATCTTTACGACTACAATGCATCTGATATTATAGATTTAACTTCTGGAGAATATATTTTCACATTTATTGATTCTCAAGGCTGTGAATCAGAAGATATAATAGTTAATATTGATCCTGCATCTGAAAACTGCTTAGAAATACCTTCATTATTCACACCCAATGGAGATGGTCAAAATGATATATGGGAAATTATTGGTATTGAAGATTACCCTAATGCTAAAATAGATATATATAATAGATGGGGACAAATAATATTTACATCAAGTGGAAATTATTTTGGAAATGAATGGGACGGAACTCATAATGGAACTCCATTACCATATGCTGTATATTATTATATTATTGACCCAGTTAATGAGAATGGAAAAACATACCATGGAGGAGTTACAATTAAACGCTAAATAAATTATATGAAGAAATATATTCCAATACTATTTTTATATGTCTTTTTATGTTTTAACAAAGATATTAAAGCTCAAGAGCTACCAATTTATAGTCAATATATGTTTAATGATTATTTAATAAATTCTGCTTATGCAGGAACTTATGATTTTACACCTATTATCATTAATCATAGGAATCAATGGATGGGATTTGGAGAATCAACACCAAAAACATCATCGATATCAGCTCATAGTAGACTAGGTAAAAAAAGTGCTATTGGTTCATCAATAATATTAGATAAAACATCTCCAATTTCTAGAACTCAGATAGAAGCTAGTTATGGCTATCATGTAATCATAGGAAAACGTCAAAAATTAATTTTATCTATGGCTCTTAGTGGAACATTAAATATGCTTCAATTTAGCTTTGAAGAAAACACAACATATTCTGAATTAACGAATGGATTAATGGACAATATTAATCAAGGAAATGAGAACTCAAGCCAAGGTGATATTAATTTTGGTATGGTATTATTCAATGATTATTTTGATTTAGGAATCAATATTAAAAACCTTATGTCTAGTGAACCTAGTAGCTCTTCACCAAATGAGAATATTCAAAGAGTCAAGTATATTATACTACATGGTTCATACTTAGGTAGAAACAATCCGGAAAGTCCAATTGGTATAATTCCATCGTTTGTAATTCGAAAAATGGGCCTCATATCATATAATTCACTTTTTGAATTAGATTTAAATTTAAAAATTATTTATAGAAATAAAATTTGGACTGGCTTAGCATACAGAACACATGAAAAAACATTATGTACTCTAATTGGATTTAATACAGGTAAATTGTTTTTTGGATGGAGCTATGATATTGGTGCATCTAGCCTAGGGGCATATCATAATGGTAGCCATAATATAGCAATAGGATATAATATTGGAGAAAAGAAACATAAAATTCGTAATCAAAATCCTTTTCAATTAAATATTGATAATGATTGGAAAAAAATAAAATTACCAATTAGAGGTCATAAAACTGGAATATAAAATAAATATGATTAATTATATTTTTGATATTGATGGTACCTTAACCCCAAGTAGATTGCGGATAGATTCTGATTTTGAAATATTTTTTAAAAATTGGATTAAAAACAAAAATGTTTATCTAGTAACGGGTTCAGACAAAGAAAAAACAATTGAACAAATTGGAGAAGATATTTGGTCTGCAGTAAAAAGAGTATATCAAAGTTGTGGTAATCAAGTATGGGAACAAGGAACACTAATAACACAAAAAGATTTCACTCTGAATAATGATATAAAAAGTTTATTATTAGAGCAATTAAAAAATAGTGAATGGGAAGAGAAATTTGGTAATCATTTAGAAGAAAGAGTTGGCTTAGTAAACTTTTCTATTATTGGTAGAAATTGCCCACAAAATAAAAGAGAAGAATATTATAAGTGGGATCAACAAAATCATGAACGAATCAAAATTTGTCAAGTTATAATGGATGAATTTCCAAACATTGAAGCTTCTATAGGAGGTCAGATTAGTATTGACATATATCAAAAAGGCTGTAATAAAGCACAAGTGTTAAAAGACATTAATGATCCTATTTACTTCTTTGGAGACAAAATGGAAGAAGGGGGAAATGACTTTCCAATAGCACATAGCCTCATAAAAAATAATAGAAATTATAAATTATTTAAAGTCACCAATCCTACAGAAACATGGGATTTTTTAAAAGATTTAGAATAGTTAAGCAAAAACTTCCTTTACCTTATCAGCAGCAGCTTGCAAAGAAATAGCAGAAATAACTTCCAACCCACTATTATCAATAATCTCCTTCGCTTCAACTGCATTAGTACCCTGTAATCTAACAATAATAGGAACATTAATTGACCCTATATTTTTGTATGCATCAACAATTCCTTGGGCAACTCTATCACATCTAACAATACCTCCAAAAATATTTACTAAAATTGCTTTTACATTGCGATCATTCAAAATAATTCTAAGAGCTGACTCCACTCGTTTTGCATCGGCAGTACCACCAACATCAAGAAAATTTGCTGGATTACCTCCTGAATACTTAATAATATCCATCGTTGCCATCGCTAAACCTGCACCATTAACAATACATCCAACATTCCCATCTAATTTAACATAACTTAAACCAACGGAAGCTGCCTCATTTTCTAATGGATCTTCTTCATGTTCATCTCTATATTGAAGGAAATCAGGATGACGAAATAAAGCATTATCATCAAGAGTAACTTTTGCATCTACCGCTATAATTTTATTATCTGAGCTTTTAATCACAGGATTTATTTCAAATAAAGATGCATCTGATTTAACATATGCTGTATATAATTTTTTAATAAAATCACACATATTATCAAATGCCTCATTTGACATATTTAAATTATTAGCAATCGTATTTAATTGTATGTCTGTTAAACCAATTATTGGATCTATTTTTTCAACAAATATTTTATCTGGTGTTTCCTCTGCAACCTTTTCAATTTCAACACCACCTTCAGAAGAATACATTATCATATTTTGATTAGTTGATCTATCTAACAAAACTGAAACATACATTTCCTCTATGTTATTTTCACCCGAATAATAAACATCTTCACCAATAAAAACTTTACGTACTTTTTTACCTTCTTTACTTGTTTGAGGAGTAATTAACATCATCCCCAGGATAGCATTAGAATACTTTTCTAATTCATCTATATTTTTGGCTAATTTAACCCCTCCGCCTTTACCTCTACCTCCAGCATGTATCTGTGCTTTAACTATAAAACATGGTGTATTTGTTTCTTTAAATAATTTTTCACCCTGAGAAATAGCTTCACTAACAGTTTCAGCAACATAACCCCTTTGTACTCTTACCCCATGATGAGATAAAATTTCTTTTCCTTGATATTCATGTAAATTCATATTAATTACTATTTTGGGTCAAAAATAACCTAATGTTTAAAGAAATAAAAACAATTCATTTACTAAAATGAGCTATCTTTGGTTATATGAGATATTTTTTAATATATACTCTATTTTTTCCTTTCTTATTAATTGGTCAAAACAAGCAAAAAGAAGTCGTTGCAGCACGAATTAATTCCAATGTTATTATTGATGGTAAATTAAATGAATTTTTTTGGGAAAATATTAAACCAGCTAAAAATTTTCAAATGATGGAGCCTATTAATGGTAAAATCGAAAGAGCACATCAAAAAACAGAAGTTAAATTTGCATATGATAATAATGCATTTTATATAGGTGCTAGACTGAATGATAAAAATGCAGGCTATGATGACCCTAATATTGTAGGCATTCTGAAACAACTCGGAGCTCGTGATGATCAAGGAAAGACTACTGATGTTTTTGGAATATTCTTAAACCCTTTTAATGATGGTATTAATGAATTTGCATTTTTAGTTACTGCAGCAGGTGTACAAATTGATAAACGAATTATTCTTACTACTGATGGCTATCTAGAAGATATTAACTGGGATGCAGTATGGGAAAGTGCAGTTAGTATTGATAAGGATGGATGGTTTGTTGAAATAAAAATACCTTACTCTGCTATAAGATTTCCTGAAAAAGAAATTCAAGAATGGGGCTTAAATATTTATAGAGAATTACGAAGATTTAGAGAAAGCTATTCCTGGAATCTTATTGATTTGAAGAAGCATCATATTGGTAACCAAGCTGGAATATTAAAAGGCATAAAAAACATCAATCCTCCTATAAGATTATCAATGACACCATATCTATCAACAATACTACTAAAAGAACCTGATAAAAAATATGATTTTGATTATACTGGTGGTATAGATTTAAAGTATGGTTTTAAAACTAATATATTTAAAAAAGGTTTTAATTGCACATTAGATATGACGATACTACCGGAATTTCAACAAGTTGAATTTGATCCTTTAGTTTTAAATATCAGTCCCTTTGAAACAAAATATGATGAAAAACGGAGTTTTTTTACAGAAGGAACTGAATTATTTAAGAAAGGTAATTTATTTTATTCGAGACGAATTGGTGGGCCTCCTGCTCAAACAACAACACCACAAGAAAATGAGATCCTGATTCACCAACCAACTAATATTAGTTTATTGAATGCTGCAAAAATATCAGGAAGAACTGATGATGGATGGGGAGTGGGAATCTTTAATGCTATTACAAAAAAAACATATTGTGAAATTGAAGATACAATAACAAATGAAACAAGAACCGAATTAATTGAACCACTTACACAGTATAGTATGATAGTAATTGATAAAAGTTTTAAAAAAAATTCTTTTTTAACTTTTGTTAACACAAATGTAAATAGAAGAAGAAATTTTAGAAATGCAAATGTATTTGGCCTATTAGGATCTATTACTAATAAAAAAGAGACTCATGCATATGATTTTAGTCTAAAAGATAGCTTAATCCGGAATAGCAATCAATTAGAATCTGGATTTTCTTCATCTATTGGCTTCTACAATACTGATGGCAACATCAAATATCGAATTAATAATTATATCGAAAGTGATAAATATGATATAAACGACATGGGTTTTTTATATCAAAATAATGAAATCAATACTAGTGGACATATTGCATATGAAGTTTTTTCTAGTGATGAAAAAGTAGCTAAAAAATTTAATATTTTAAAGGGAAGTTTTTCACTAGGATTCGAACATCGTATGTTATATAAACCTCTAAATTATAATAAGCTAATATTAAAATTAGATACCTGGATAGTTAATACAAATTATCTTTGGATGAATTTAAGATTAAGGTATTTCCTGGAGGAGATTGATCCATTTGAATCCCGAATAATAAATCAACAATTTATAAAACCACCAGCGGTAAAATTATCATTATCAAGTTCTAGTAATTTTAATAATCCCATATCTATAAATTTAAATGGATCATTAAAATATAGGTTAACAAAAAGTTATTCAATTTGGGAAGATTACAATAATATACATATATATTATAGAATTAATCCGAGAATTATAATTAATGACCATGCTTTCTTGCAATATATACTGGCTATAGAAAAAGAATATAATCAATTTGGTTGGATTGCAACTGACATAAATGAAGAAGCATTATTTAGTCGAAGAGAACAAAAAACAATTACTAATAAACTCATATTTAATTATACATTTACTAATAAATTAACTAGCAAAATTATTGCAAGATATTACTGGTCAGTAATTGACAATCGAGACTTTTATCAATTAAATGACGATGGTGGATTACTACAAATACAAAGTTTTGATGACAATGATGAATATCAGATAAACTTTAACACATGGAATTTAGATTGGAATATTTCTTGGGAATATAAGCCTGGATCAACTCTTTCTCTTGTTTGGCAAAATCAACTTACAAATCAAAATAATGAAATTTCAAATGTATTTTTTAATAATATGAATGATTTTTTTAATCATCCTACCACTAACATAGTGTCGATTAAATTCACATCATATCTAGACTACTCAACCACATTTAATAAAAAAAATTATGATTCAAGTAAATAATTTACACAAAGAGTTTAATAACACACCTGTATTAAAAGGAGTTAATATAAAAATTCAACAAAATGAAATAGTAGCTCTACAAGGACCCTCAGGAGCAGGCAAAACAACATTATTAAAATCTATCGGCTTACTCGATAGTGTTGATAAGGGATCTATAATTTTTAACAATCAAGATATAACCTTATTTAATGAAGACCAACAATGTCTTTTTAGAAACCAGAAGATTGGATTTGTATTTCAATTTCATAATTTACTTCCTGAGTTTTCTGCAATAGAAAATATTATGCTACCATCATTAATATCAGGTAAAAATTTATCAGATTCAAAAAAAAAGGCTATTTCTCTACTTAAATCGCTTAATATTTCCTCACAAAAGGATAAAAAACCTAATCAAATGTCAGGAGGAGAACAACAAAGAGTTGCAATTGCAAGATCTTTAATTAATTCTCCAAAACTTATATTAGCTGATGAACCCTCTGGAAATTTAGATTCAAAGCAATCAAATTATATGTTTGAATTATTTAATAAAATACGGAATGATTATGCAATAACTTTTTTAATTATTACTCACAATAACAACTTAGCAAAGATGGCTGATAGAATTATTAATATCGAAGATGGTAGAATTACTTGAAAATAATTTATTTTTACGAAAATGGAATTCTTAAATTACTCTATTTTCTATTATTTATTTTTACTGGCAA
>MDTG01215958.1_pt1 | contig 10494 bp, 10 predicted proteins | sample 811421 | NCBI WGS metagenome assembly MDTG01 (sample SAMN05326645, study PRJNA326480) | marine metagenome | isolation source: seawater | place: Pacific Ocean: South East | collected 2011
AGGCTGGATGTGGAAGCACAGCAATGTGTGCAGCTGACCAGTACTAATAGCTCAATTGGCTTGATTTATGCACTGAAAAAAATTTTCAATAGATAAATTAATTATCATTATAATTCTCTATCTGATAAAATTAAAACTTTAAAAGTCTAAATTTATTCATATTTTAAGATATACAAATAGAACATTTGCTTATCAATTCATCATTAAATAAAATCTGATAATAAAATGAAAAAAAATATATTTGGGTTTAAGGAATTTAATATTAATCTTTACCATTTGAGATCACCAAGTTTTTATAAAAATATGATTTCTCAGAGAAACCATATTTATAAAAAATTTAGAAAATTCTTAATCCAAAATAAAAATTGCAAATGTTTATTGTGTAAATCAAAAAAAAATCAAATATTTTTGAAATGGAAGAGATATAATTTATTTTTGTGCCAAAATTGTTCCTTAGTTTTTGCGAATATTGATTTCAAAAAATTCAATCCGATATTTTTTAATACAGACAATAAAAAAAAAAAATTTAACAAACAACAAATGATAAATTCTTTCAATTACCGTTTAAATAATTTTGCATTTGAAAGAGTAAAATATATTCAAGAAAATATAAAACTTAAAAAAAAGGATATTGTCTTTGATTATGGTTGTGGTTTTGGGTCATTTTTGTACGCATTAAAAAAAAAAAAAATTTTATCAAAAGGATCAGATTTTGATCAAGACAGTATAAATTTCTGTAAATCCAAAAAACTTGAGGTATCAAATTTATCTTTAGATAACGAAAAAAATAATTCTTTAAAACTAATCACATTATTTGATGTCATTGAACATTTGGAAAAACCGATTGACTTTTTAAAAACAGCTAGGAAAAAATTAAAAAAAGACGGCCATGTACTTATGTTTACTCCAAATATTCATTCTTTATCTGGCAAAATAATGGGGCAAAATCACAACATGTTTGCAGTATTTAATCATTTGTGTTTTTATAATTATAAATCACTAAGTTATTTAGCCAAAAAAACTGGATTTAAAATTTTAAAAATAGAATATTTTGGCTTGGATATTAAAGATTATTTACAAATGCTTGAAAGCAATAATAAAAAAATAAAATTTAATAAGATTTTAAATGACTTATCTAACATACTCCAAAGTGTTTTAGATAACTATTCGTTATCAAACTCTATGAGAATTTTCCTTAAAAAAATATGAAAAATGTATAAAAAAATTTTTTAATTATTCTTAATTTTTATTTATAATAATTCTTTCTGTTATTTCTTTCCAAAATGCTACTTATGAATTATACAGTCAAATAGTTAAAATGAAAAATAAAGACATATTAAAATATATTGTTAATCTTGATCTCAAGAAAAATTTTTATAAACATGGTATAGACAAGCTGCTAAAACAAAGAGTTTTCAAACCATCATCTGTGCCCAAACCAATGGAAACATTTACTAATGAGGGAGGGAGTCAGTTTGAACCAGATCATTCTGATTTAACCAGATTATATTCAATTATTAGAAAAAGAAAAATTTTAACAGTGCTAGAATTTGGAAGTGGAAAATCAACAATAATTATGGGTGAAGCATTAAAAAAAAATAATCATGATTATTCAAAAAAAATTTCATTAATAAGAAGAAAAAATCCTTTTCATATTTTTTCATTAGAATCAGAAAAAAAATATGCAAGGATTGTAAAAAATGATTGTAAAAAAATGAAATTAGAAAAATATGTATCAGTAAAATTGGTAAACGCAGAACAAACTTTATTTAATAATATGATATGCGGTAGATACAAAAAGATACCATCTGTTTGCCCAGATCTAATATATATTGATGGGCCAATGCCAATGAGTTATAAAAATTCAAGAAATCAATATTTAGATATGAATGAACCTGATATAACAAATATTACATGTGATTTGTTAATGATCGAGCCTATATTGTTGCCAGGCACAATAGTCATAATTGATGGCCTAACTAATAACGCCAGATTCAATTTAAGGAATTTAAAAAGAACGTGGTTATCTCATCAAGATTTAAACAAAGATTATACTGTAATGATTCTTGACGAACCTACTTTAGGAATTCATCATAAGAATCAACTGCTGTTTCAGAATAGTAATTAAATTTAAAGATAGGAAAAAAAATTAAATTTTAATAAAAATCACTATATTAACAAATGATAATTTATTCAATAATTGTAACAAACTTTAATTATGGTCAATTTATAGACAGGTGTTTAAGAAGTTGTTTAAACCAATCACTTAATAAAGAACATTATGAAATAATAGTTGTCGATGATAAATCAACAGACAATTCAATAAAAAGGTTGCAAGATTATCAAGACGGATATTCAAATTTAAAAATCATTTACAATAAAAAAAACTTAGGTGTAGCTGCCTCAGCCAATAGAGCTATTAAACTATCTAAGGGTAAATATTTTGTAAGAGTGGACGCAGATGATTACATTAGTAGCGAATTTCTAGTTATATTAGGACAATATATTAATAATGACAAAAGTATACTAGGTGTTGCATGTGATTATTATTTAATTGATCAAAAAAAAAAAAGACTAAAGTTTTTTCATCTGAAATTTTTCCTATATCATGTGGTATTTTATACAATAAAAACAAACTTTCAAAATATGGTTATTATAATCCAAAGTTTAGACACCGAGAAGAAGAGGAGTTAAGAGCAAGAGTAGGTGTCAAATACAAAATCCATCATTTAAATTTTCCATTATACAGATATCAGATGCATTCAAATAACAAAACTCTTCAAAGAAATTATAAGGATAAATTCAATAAATTAATCCACGAGATAAAATTTAGAGATAACAAAAAAATATTTAAGAAATATCAGAATTTGAAAAAAGAAATCATAGCTATTATTCCAGCAAGATCTGGATCAAAAAGACTTAAAAATAAAAATTTATATAAAGTATGGGGTAAGCCAATGATATTTTGGCCTATTTCTGAATTAAAAAAATCGTCTTATGTTAAAGACATTTATGTGACAAGCGATTCCAAAAAAATATTGGACTATGCTAAAGACTTAGGAGTCAAAATAATTCAAAGGCCAATAGATATTTCAGATGATTTAACTCCAAAGATGAAGGCTATAAACCATGCTGTTGAAAAAATTTTAGATAAAAATAAAAAAAAAATTACAATTGTAATTAGCATTCAAGCTAATTCTCCTGAAATTACAAAATCTCAAATTGATAAATGTATTGAACATTTAATCTATAATGACTTTAGTGAAGTAGTTTCAGTAGATAAAAATTTAAGTCAAAATGGAGCAATTAGGGTTATGAAATATCCTTATAATTTTCAAGAAACTCTAAGTACAAATTTTGGTTGTGTAGTAACAGATATATTGGATATACATACTATTAAAGATGTTAACAAATTAAATATAGAAAAACATGAAGTCTAGAATTAAAAATCGAGTAGAAATAATCTCTGAAATTCATCCTCAACATTTTGGATCAATGGAAGAAATTTGTAGAATGATACTTTGTTCAAAAATTGGTGGAGCAGATTTTGTAAAAGTTCAACTTTATGATTCAAAAAAATTATTTAATAATAATGATAGGAAATATGTGGAATTTAATTTTGATGAATTTAAATATATTTCTGAGTATTCGAAAAATATCGGAATAAAGTTATTTGCATCGGTTTTTAATGAAGAAAAAATTAAGTGGTGTGAAGATCTAGGCCTGGACTTATATAAAATTGCTAGTGTGTCGGTACAAAATAAAAAACTATGTAATAAAATAATTAAGATGAACAAAAGAGTTATAGCATCTTTAGGTACATATAAAAAAAAGACATTACCTTTTAAGAATAGAAATGTTGAATATTTATATTGTGTATCTGAGTACCCAACTTCACTTGAAAAAATTAAAATGCCTGATTTTAATAGAAGTCATTTTAGTGGATTTAGTGACCATACAATTGGATTAGCTGCTGCAGTTTATGCAATTGCAAGAGGTGCAAAAATTATAGAGAAACATTTTTCTTTAAATAAATCTTTAGGATGTGAAACAGAAAAAGCTCATGTCTGCAGTATGGATTTAGAAGATTTAAAAAAATTAAGATATTATGCAGATGCAATTTCTATATTGAATTAGAAATTTGGCAAAAGTTTAAAAAAATAGAAAATTATCAATAATCTCCATTCTAATATACTGTTATCTGTTATTTCTATATTATTAAAAAACTTTATTAAATTTTTTCTTTTAAAAATCTTATATTTATAAATTTCTGATTTCTTATTATTAATTAATTTTGATAAATCTTTAATTATAAACTCTTTCATCCACTTATTTTGTGGAGTTTGTAAAACTCTTTTTGGAGTATTAACTTTTTTATTTTTTAATAATTGTCTTAAAATATATTTTCCAATTTTATCTTTAAATAAGAATTTATATGGCAAACCCATACAATAGTTCACTAATTTATAATCCAAAAATGGAAATCTAACTTCTATAGAATTTCTCATTGATAAATGATCTCCCTGTAGTAATTGAGATCTGACTTTTCTACCAAATAAATCATATTTCATTAAGTGTCTTGGGGTATTACCTAGTTTTAATTTTTTTTTGTGTTGTAAAAGTTCTTTTTTAAAAATTGTTTTTGGAAATTCCACCTCCAATCCCTGGGTTGGTGGTACGGTAAATTTTTTTTTATCGTTAAAAGAATTAATATAATGTTGATATCCTCCTAATATTTCATCAGATCCATTGCCATCAATTAAAACCCTAATTTTTTTCTTTTTTAAAAATTCGTAGGCTTTAAGAGCATTTAAATTATTAAGACCTCCTACAGGTTCCTGAACTATCATCATAGACTTAATTAAATATTTATAAAAATCTTTTTTTTTAAAAATACTTTTATAAAATTTATAATTTAGGTCTTTATTTATATTTCTGGCAAATTTTGTTTCATCGTTCTCATCATTACAGGTATAATGTAAGATATATTTTAAATTTTTGTCATTAAGTTTTTTCGATAATTCAGCGAGAACAGACGAATCCACTCCTCCACTGCATGATAGAGCAATTTTTTTGTCACCGGATAAATTAAGATTTAAGGTCTCAGCTAATATTTTTTTTTAATTTAAATTTAGCATTTTTAAATGTGCTTATGTTCTTAATTGAATTGATTTTGTACCATCTGTAAATTTTCATTTTATTATTTTTTATCTCCATATAGTGACCTGGAAGCAGAGATTTAATATTTTTGAAAAATGTATCACCTGACGATTGATAATCGCCATATTGTAGATAATTGGATATACTTTTTAAGTCTATTTCCTTTTTTATATTGTTTTTAAAAAAAACATGTTTTTCTGAAGATATTAAATATTTACCTTTATCGTAATGATAAAATAAAGGTTTTATTCCAAAGTGATCTCTTGCTATGAATAACTTTTGTTTTTTTTCGTCATAAATTGCAAAAACAAACATGCCTTGGATCATCTTTAAAGTTTTTTTTCCAAACAAATAAAAACATTTTAATAAAACTTCAGTGTCTGAGCTCGTTTCAAATGACAGACCTTTTTTTTTTATTTTATCTTTCAAGCTTAAGTAATTATAAATTTCTCCATTAAAGACCATTATTAAATTTTTATATCTAATAGGCTGATTTGATCTTTTTTTTAAATCAACTATTTTTAGTCTGTTGAAAATAAATTTTGTTTTGTTACTCTTTAATATTCCAATATCATCAGGACCTCTATGGTTTAGAAGTTTTGAATTTTTTTTTAGATCGATTTTTTTGTTAGATATAATAAACCCACACATTTTCTAAGAGTTATATATTTTATCAATTAAAAAACAATATTGGTTTTAATGATATTGATAGTTTTTAATTAAATATGAACAGATTAAAATTTTATATCTATATCTAATATTTTAATGGTAAATTAATCAGATTTTATAATTGATAATACTAATTTTAATAATTTCTTTTTAATTAATTTAAATTGATATATTAATTTTTTATAACAAAAATTTATGATTATTTATCTTCATGTTGAAATTTCAGCTAGAGAATTAGATGGAAAATTACTTTTAGCAACTCTAGCCGCAGCAAAAGGTCATGAGGTTGTATTGTCAGATTTGGAAATAATTTTAAAGGGGTTATTAAGAGGTTATTTAAATCCAGGAATTTACCATACTAAATCACTTACCCCAAGCAAAACTAAAATTGATAGACATCAGAAATTAATTGACTGTGGTTCTATAATTACAAGTATTGATGAGGAAAGTGGTCTTGATAGAGAGGGTTATGAGAAATTTTCAAAAACACGCTACTCCAAAGAAACGATCAATCAATCTTCAGCAGTGTTTAGTTGGGGAGAAGAAGATTTTGAAACTTTAAAAAAAAATTATAAAGAATATTCAAATAAAATTTATAAGTCTGGCTCTCCAAGAGTAGATTTGTATAAGGAAATTTTTTTTGATTATTGGAATGATCCAAAATCAAATATTAAAAGGCCATACATTTTAATTTCATCAAATATGAAAGTTTGTAGCTTTAATACATTTGCTGACAGGCTCAGCTTTATGAGAGAACATGGATATTTCAAACGTTCACCCGAGTTATTTAAGGAAGAATTTTTACTGAGATCAAATGATTATTTAAAAGCCTTGATTTTCATAGATGCTATAAAATATTTAAGTGATAACAATAATGGTTATGATATTGTTTTAAGACCTCACCCAACTGAAACCAGTGATTGTTGGAAAGTTTTATTAGAAGGAATTCCAAATGTACATGTTGAAAAAAAAGGACCTATCAACCCTTGGATTAAAAACTCATTTGCGATAATACATCATGGCTGTACATCTGCAATTGAAGCTACATTGTCAAAAAAACCATTGATTACTTACATTCCTTTAGAACTAAAAGACCATCCTCTTCATAATCAACTTTCTAACAAACTTGGTTTTTTAATAAAAACAAAAGAAGATCTTTTAAAAAAAATAAATCATTTATATGATGAAACAAAAAATAATCATAAAATAGACAAAAATTTCAACTTACCTTTAGAAATCTCAAAAAAGATTTATTTAGATGATGAGCTAGCAGCTGAAAAAATGATTAAAATATGGGAAAAATATCAGATCAAAAAAATTTTAAATCTATAAATTTAACAAAATTTAAATTTTTTATTTTTAAATTAAGAATAAATAGATTAGCAGGAGACACTTTAAAATTATTTTCATCTAAATTTGATTCACTTGGAACTCGAAAATACAATCAAAAATTTCCAAAATTTAATATTAAAGAAATTAATGAAAGAATTGAAAAATTTCGAAAAATATTAAAAATAGAAAATAAATTACAATGTATATTATTAGCAGATCGCACAATTATAATTAGGAAAGTGTGAAAAATAATTGATTAAATGGAAAAAATTTTTTACGTAGCTTTTTCATCAATACCTTCATCTTTACCAAGTTCTCTCCAAATAATCAAAACATGCGAAAAATTATCTAAACTTAGTCATGATGTTACATTGGTGAAACCTGGAACTGGAAATAAAAAAATTTAAATTAAAAAATATTATGGACTTAAGAATAATATCAAAGTTAAACAGTTTTCAAGTATCAATAGTTTTCCTCAAGGTCTAAATTTTTACTTATACTGTTTTTATTGCCTATTTTTTATCTCGAAAGAAAAAAAATCTATAACAATTACTAGAAATTATTTTATGTGTTATTTGTTGTTACTATTTAAAAAAGAAACAATTTTAGAAATTCACACAGACACTAATATTGAAGGAAGATTAACCAAATTTATATTGAGATATTTTAACTTTTTAAATAATAAAAACTTAAAAAGGATTGTTGCAATTTCATATGCGGTAAAAAACCTGTTCATTAAAAAATACTATGTAAATGAAAAAAAGATCATAGTTTTACCAAGCGGGAGCTCAATAAGAGTTAATAAATTGCCTAATTTTTGTTTTAAAAAAAAATTAAAAATAGGCTATTTTGGTTCATTATCTTTTTCAAAGGGAATCCAGACAATAATAAATCTTTCAAAAATAGATTCCAAAAATGAATATTTTATATACGGAGGAGAAAATAAAGATTTAAGAAAACTTAGGTTAAAAAATACTAACAAAAATTTATTTCTCAAAAAAAGCATTCCATATACAATGGTTCCTAAAAAGATGATGGAGATGGATATTCTCACTTTACCATACACAAAAGTCATTAAATCAGCAGGAGAAGTTGATGACATATCTAGTTACACTTCACCACTAAAACTTTTTGATTATTTAGCAGTAGGAAAGATTATACTATCATCAAATTTAAAAGTTTTAAGAGAAATAATAAATGAGAAAAACGCTTATTTTATAAATGATTATGAGAATATTTTTGAATGGAAAAAGGTCATTAATATTATTCAAAATAATAAAATTAAAAATATTATCCTAAGTAGAAATAATTATAAGTTATCAAAAAAGTATGATCATGAAACAAGAGTTAAGTATTATATATGATTAGTGTTTCCGTTATTGTACCGTATTATAAAAAAAAAAATTTTATAAAAAAAACAATTAATTCTATTAAACATCAATCATATAAAAACTTAGAAATAATCATTATTTATGATGATGAAGATCGTGATGATCTGGAATTAATAAAAAAAATACAAAAAAGTGACAATAGAATAAAATTAATAATAAACAAAAAAAGCTTAGGAGCTGGATTATCTAGAAATATTGGGATTCAAAAAGCAAAAGGTAAATATATTGCTTTTTTAGATGCAGATGATTTATGGAAAAAAAATAAGATCCAGTTACAGCTTACTTATATGATCAAAAATAATCTTAAGGTTTGTCATACTTCATATGAGATTTTAGATAAAAATATGAAAAAAAAAAAAATTATGAGAGCTAAAACATTTAAAAACTATAAGGATCTACTTTTTTCATGTAATATTGGTTTGTCGACAGTTATGTTAAAAAAAAAACTAATCACTAATAACTGTAAATTCCCAAATTTAAAAACCAAAGAGGATTTTGTATTATGGCTTTTTATTTTAAAGAAAAATATTACAATAGGTTCTCTAGACAAAAATTTGACAAATTGGAGAAAATTAAACAACTCTCTTTCATCATCGGTATTACAAAAATTAAAAGATGGGTTTACTTTGTACAATGATTATATGAAATTTAATTTCTTTCAATCCTTGTGGTATCTATTCATATTAAGTGTGAATTCTCTTAAAAAATAAATGAATATTTTTATTATAATTTGTTTATCATTCTTAGTATTTTATTTTCTTAATAATATTATTATACAAAAAAATTATTTACAAAATTATAAAGGTGAAATTCATCAAAAATTTCTTGGAGCAAAAAATATACCACTATCGGGTGGAATTTTTCTAATTTTTTCATTTTTACTTTTATTCAATTCTTACAATTTTTTATTATGTACATTTATATTTTTTATTTTTTGTGTTGGATTTTCCTCAGATACAAGTTTTTTATCTTCACCTAAGTTGAGATTGTTAATTCAATCTATAATAATAATTTCTTTTGTTTTTTTATTAGATATAAGAATTAATCAAACAAAATTTATTATTTTAGATATTCTATTAGAGAATATTTATTTTAAATATGCATTCTCTGCATTTTGTTTACTCATCCTTATTAATGGTTCAAATTTTATTGATGGTTTGAATGGTTTATTGCTTGGTTATTTTACGTTGATAATGTTAATAATTTTTTACTTAAATTTTTATACATATTTAGCATTAGATAAAAATTCGATTATCTTATTTATGCTAACACTAGGCTTCCTTTTAATTTTAAATTTTAATAATAAATTGTTTATGGGTGATAGTGGATCTTATACTTTAGGTTTATTAAGTGGATATTTTTTAATTAAGTTTTATGAATTTAATCAAGAGATATCTCCTTATTTTATAGTACTACTTCTTTGGTATCCATGTTTTGAAAATTTATTCTCTATAATTCGAAAATTTAGTTATAAAAAGTCTCCAATTAATGCTGACAATAATCACCTTCATCAACTAATTTTTTTTTATATAAAAAAAAATAACTTTTTTAAAAATTTAATCTTAAATAATATTTCATCTTTTTTTATAATTTTATATAATTTGATAATTTTTATGTTCAGCTTGTATAATCCAAGCAATTCTCAGTTTCAAATTTGCTTGGTTTTACTTAATATTATAATTTATTTAATTTTATATTTTAAACTGTTTAGTTTTAAGTATAAATTTAAATCTGTTACAAAAAAATAGACATATTCTAATAATTTTAGACAATATGACATATTTTTCTGGATAAATCTTTGTTTACATATTTAGTATTTTGAGTATAAGGCTCTTGCCGGTGATTATTGCGAAAGTGTTATACCCGATCCCATTCCGAACTCGGAAGTCAAGCCTTTCAGCGCCGATGGTACTTTGTCTTAAGGCACGGAAGAGTAGGACAT
>MDTG01260318.1_pt1 | contig 10494 bp, 5 predicted proteins | sample 811421 | NCBI WGS metagenome assembly MDTG01 (sample SAMN05326645, study PRJNA326480) | marine metagenome | isolation source: seawater | place: Pacific Ocean: South East | collected 2011
GGTGGCACGGCATCACCCGCCATCCAGGCGCAAAATCAAAGAAATCTGGCATGGGCGCGTGTACTGGGAGCGGGAATCGAATACGACGATGTTGCGGTCGTCGACACGGGTTACTAACACTACTGTTGCTGATACTGTTGACACTACTGTCGACACTACTGCTGACTCTACTGTCGACACTACTGCTGATACTGCTGACCCTTCTACAAAACGCGAAATGCAAGTGATGGTATCTGTTTTGTCACGTCGTTCTGCATTTGAAACGCGGCAAACGATTCGTGAAACATGGGCTTCGGGACACAACAATGTGTTTTTTGTAGTTGGAACATGTTGCCCAATACCACCTAACGACAGACTAACATGGACGTGTAAACGTGCGAAATCTACTTCCGTGGAAGAGCAATCGAAATGGGACATGGAATGCGCCAAACAAGATTTGAATATTGCAGAAGAAGAGGCCGAATACAGAGATATTATTCGAATGCCTGATATTGATGTGTACCGGCATTTACCGCAAAAAGTAAAGTTCAGTTACAAATGGGGTCTCGAACACACAACTGCCAAATGGTTTGTCAAAACGGATGATGATTCTGTCGTTCGTATTGATACGCTCGGTTCGTACTTAGAAAAGACCTACACTTCAGACGGATATGTGGTCGTTGGCCGTGTAGCAGACGGATGGGGTGTCCCACGTTCAGGAAAATGGGCGGAAAACAATTACAGGCCTTCTAAGTATCCCAAATTCCCATTGGGCTCAGTGGGTCATGTTGTATCCAAAGGCGTGGCATCTTATATTGCTGATAATTCCGACGAATTGTTCAACTATCAAGGTGAAGATGTGTCGATTGGAATATGGTTGGATGAATCGCCGCTTAAATCCAAAGTAAAATGGGTAACGAGTAAGCATATGACCAACCATGGCAATTGCAAAGATACAGGTATGTGGGTCATGGGACACAATATCAAGCCAGCGGAAATGAGGGAATGTTTTGCACACAAGGATGAAATCAAGAGTGCGTCAGAGCCCCAAACAATATACGCCGGCGTAAAATTAACTGGCGGTCTCGGAAATAATTTATTCATGTTGGCTTCTATTCAAGGGATTGCCCATAAAAACAATGTCATTCCGTGCTATTCCGGCAGCGCGGCGGCGAAAGAATTAATAGAAATAGATATTGAAAAATGCCCGTCAGAGTCATACGAAAAACAATTTGAAAACGGTTATGCCATATACACCCCTTTTGAATTAACAACATCGACAACGGTAAAAACATATTTGCAGTCTTATAAGTATTTCAAATCAATACCACCGTTCAAAATAAAACAGGATTTGAACTCATTCGCCCAAAAGTACATAAAAAGGCATTCAAATAAACTTATAAACGTTGGTATTCATGTGCGTCGCGGAGACCATTTGAAGCACGGTTATCTAAATTTTCCAGGGGAACAATACTTCAAAAATGCGATGCAATATTTCACGCGGAAATATGGGGATGTTCAATTCTTCGTAGCTTCAAACGACATATCGTGGTGCAAAAAGCAACCACTTTTCAAAGGAACTCATATTATATCCGAAAAACATACAGCGGCTCAAGACCTGGCTATTCTTGCGAACTGTGACCATGTTATCGTATCGTTGGGTACATTTGGTTGGTGGAGCGGCCTACTATCGGGTGGCGAAGTCGTCTACAACGGGAACGAGTTTGATATGAAACACAAGATTAACAAAGGTAAAGTTGTTAAGCAAGATTATTATCCACCAGAATGGATAGAAATGAGTGCGGTCCCCGTGGAAGAAAAACAGAAATTAGAGGCACCGGTGTGTGTACCCCAAAAAGGCATGTGGCATGTCATGATTGTTTGGGGTCATGGCCTGGCGAACTATGAATCAATAATTGACATCGTTCATGGATTAAGACCATCCATCCGCGTGTGGTTTCAAAAATTGAAGCATGTCGATTCAATTGCAACGTTTGTAAACCAGGTATACCAAGAAGATGTTGTGCGCGTTGGGGCGAGCCATATCGCAGCGAAAACAAAATATCTCCAAACGGTCGGTGACAAAATTGGCGTTATCGTGTTGCTCGACCCAAATCCCGACCTAAAGACGTACGGCACTGGTAAATGGAAAATGACTGCGAACAAACGTATCGTCGATTTGAAGTGGGATATTCGCCGAAAGTTCAATCCAAATCCCACAAGAAAGTCAAAGCGTGATTCTAAAGGTGTGTTTTCGCACCACCATGTGGTACATATATCCGATACAGATGAAGGCATTGACTCTATATTAAAATATCTCAAGTTGCCTACGATATCGGCACTTCAGAGAACGCATCGTGATTTTTTCACGCCGTGGTTCATACCTCCTCCTAAAAACTACAAAGTGGAGATGGTCAAAGTTTCTACTCTGAAGATTGGTTGCGCAGTGTCAGCAGGCAAGTGTGTAAAGGGTAGTTCTGTCAAAGTGTCCGATTCACCACACTATGCATTTGCGAGTGGTGATGAAGACATTTACGCATCCTACTACACTAGTGGGCGTTTAGCGGGCGCATTGACAGATGACCACACTGTGGAATCATTTCACCGACTTCAGAAATCGTTTGACCCCAATGCGTACCCAAATTGTAGGTGTGGGTACGATGGGGTTCGGCGGAAATCTATGATTTTGATTGGCAACAACAACCGCATAGTGGACGGAGCGCATCGGGCCGCGCTGTTGCTGGTGGACGACCCCGAACGAACGGTGGAGGTGGTCCGCCTGGGTGGCAAGGGGGCGGGTGTTTTAAGTTGTCAAGGTGTCGAGAGGAAACGCGAACGTCCGAAAGCTGCCTCCAAGGCAAATGCTCAAGCGCATTCTGTGCAGGTTTCATCTATGAAAAAACGGGACAATCGACCAATCGTGGCACTGTACTGCACGGGGGCGTTTGTGGATATGACCAAGAACTTGCTTTTGCAGTTACAGAGAACCGACTGGGCGAATGTCCATCGGATTGAACTTCTCGCGTTAGATGAAACGACGGCTGCCGCGTTTTCATCGTTTCCAAAGGTTCATGTGCGACGACATCGCCTTGCAGAGAATATTGCGTCCTCCAACTATGGGACGGAGAACTTTCGGAAAATCACCATTCACAAGGCGTGGCTATTGGAGCAACTCTTGGACGCCGCAGCAACGGCGACACGCCCGATTCTCTTCATGGACAGTGACATTGTCCTATTAAAGCAGTTGATCCCATTTCTGGAATCGTACGAACCCAACGCCGACATTCTGATCCAAACGAACAAAGTCAACGCCAATACTGGCTTCATTTTCATACGCCCAACGCAACGTGCTGCCAAGTTCATTCGGACATGGGACACCGAATACCGCAAACGCGCAAGCAGTGGCACCAAAATCTCAAAACTGGAGGATCGAGCCGTTTTCAATGATTTGCCGCGGAGCGACGTGCAGGTGACGTACTTGCCATCACGTAGGTTTCCTACGGGAGGGAATTACTTCAATAATGTTTCGCCAACCTCGCCGGTCTTAAAGTGGCCTAAAGACGACAAGGTGTTGATGTTTCACAACAATGGCATCATTGGACTCGAAAAAAAGATCCAGCGCCTTAAGAGCCTCGACTTGTGGTATAGCATTCCATCGTCGAGTGGTCAAACGCCCTCCTCCGTTGCGGTATCATGGTTGCAACGAATACAGACACGCACGCCTACCGTGCTATTCAAAGTCAGTGACACCTTTCCGAATGAACTCAAAGTGGGCGATGACGTTGATGTGTTGGTGGGGTCGATCGATGCGGCAGTAGCGGCCGTACATGAAGGTGGGGTTGACGTTTCCAAATGCAAGTCCACTGTACTGGGAAGCGGTACGCAGGTTCACCTGGACTACATTCAGGGCGGAAAGATATATGTCCGCCTCGATCTGTACGAGGCGTTTGCATTTCCCGACGTTTCCGAGCGAAAGGCCCCGACCGTCACCGAAGTTTTTGCTGCGGGCATTCCTGTCACAACAATATCGGGATGGCAATACAACCGAACTTCGTTGGAGCACGAGTGCCGCCTTCGTTGGATGGAGTGGGCACAATGGCACAAAAAACGTCCCGACAAAATCAAACATTTGAAGTGGATGGAAAAGCACGGTTGTGCCTCGCGCCGTTCCTCCCGTGATGCGGCCACGCCAGGAGTTTTGACAAAGACTGGCGTGCCCAAAATTGTGCACCAAACGTACTCCACCACCGATCTACCACCTTTGTTTGAAACGTGGCGGCAAGAATGCATGGCCATGAACCCCGAATGGACGTTTCGACTCTGGACCGACGCCGACAATGATCGTTTTGTGCAAGAATACTACCCCGAACAGTGGGAACTGTACAATGGGTACGACGTTACGATTAAACGAATTGATATGGTTCGATACCTATATCTGCACCATTACGGTGGAATATACATTGACTTGGACATAGCATGCTTACGTCCGTGGCCGTCAGTAATGACGGACACGACGTTATTTTGGGTGGCACAGAATGGACCGGACGCTGACCCTTACCAAGGAGGGTGGAGCAATCAATTCATGATGGCACCACCCAATCGTACGTTATTACAGACGATCATACATACCCTTCCCCATCACGCACACAAGAACGTTTTGTATGCTACTGGTCCAGGGTTTTTGTCACAGTTTTTGCGTACCGCCCCGACAACAGAATGGAATGCGTTCCGACAAGATCAGGTATATGGTCATGGATACGCCGACCGAAACATGTGTACTTCGGCGGAACGTTGTCGTCAGCAATTTCCAAACGCCATGACGGTGAGTTTGTTCACGCACTCTTGGAAATCGGCCTCCAAACAGGGTTCGCATGGTAGTTTGACGTCCCGGCAATGGTCCAGTGACGTGTCAAAGTCCAGTGACGTGCCAAACGTCCTGTGTACAATCGAAGTCCCCCGAGGTTCGACCATCAAGTACGAAGCAGGCGGAATGTCGCGAACGCTGGCAAAGCCAATGATTGCCAACTACGGTTTTGTGCCGAACACGTTGGTGTCGGCAGAACGACGATGGGATGGCGGGATGTACGGTGACGGAGACCCATTGGATTGCATAGTCGTTGGGGACGCCCTCCCTGTCAACACCACCACGCGCATGGATCTCCAAGGTGTGCTCAAAATGGAGGATCACGGCCAATTTGATTGGAAACTCGTTGGTCGTCGTGAGGATCACTTGCCGCGCTCTGACATCTCCCGCAACGAGTGGGAGAAGTTACAAACGTGGTTTGCAACCTACAAAACGATGGTTAACGTTCGTGGGATTGGTTCTCGCAACGACGCACTGACGCTTTGGAACGCCTCTGTAATCCCCACGAAACAACCGACCCACGGATACGAAAAGATTCACCAGCTGCTCCATTCTTCGGACCCAAACCAATGCACAAAGACGCACGTTCTCAAGGGTATGGATGCGAAAGAACCGGACGTTCACATCTGTTTGGATGCCATACCAGACTCTGGATGTGTGGTGTACTCGATTGGCATTGCCAATAACTGGATTTTTGACGATTTTATGATCACGCAGGGGTGTCAAGTCTTCTCGTTTGACCCATCGATGAGGGGTGTCAAGAAGCACAAACGTCATGCGAACCATTTGTTCGAGCCCATTGGGATTGGAATCATCGACGGTATACACACGGGAATAAGCACACTCTACGGTAAGAAGACCAACTATCCAGTCGAAACGTTGGGCCATATTATGGAGCGTCATGGACATTCCCACTTGACAATGGTGCGCATGGACGTCGAGGGTGCGGAGTGGGACATCTTGGAGCAATGGTTGTCCAAAGGATGGTTCGAACAAATGGACCAACTACTGTTGGAGATTCACATGCGAAATCCGAAGGACGAGGAACGCAACAGTCGAGTGCTCCACGCGCTACCACTGGAGTTGTTTTACACGGCACAGAACAAATGGAATGGAGTGTTGTTGACGGGGGATATGACGCAGGTCTATGAAATGGGGTGGCTGAAAAAGGGCGGGGCTACGCCCAACGTTTGATGCCGCTGGGCGCAATCTTAACTTTTTACTATACGAAATTTAGGCATAGAAATACCTACGCGAATCTAAAAATAAACATACGAAACATTAAAAACAAATGCAATACACATTTCCTATTTAAATATAAGACATACATACATATTTTCATGGTTCTAATAATGTATCTGTTTCATCAGTTTCTTCTTTGTTGTCTATTTCTTTTTTTATTAGTATTTTCTGCTTGAATGATAACCATGCGGCCAACCCCGTTTGAAATCCCAACGATGCTATATTTAAGGAAGTTGAATCGCCAGAATTAATAATGAATATAAAATCCTTAACCGATGACATGCCGATTTTCGCTAAAGCACCATTATAAGAAAGGACAAACGCAATACACAACCCATTTATAGCTCCTATTAGAGCATGTGCATATTCAAAGAACTCATATTTGACAAAAAATGGCTTCGAACTGAAAAATGGCATCAATGCCGATATCAGCGAAAAACTAATTATCTTTGAACATCGTTCTTCAAATCCAGATTCTTTCCCGAAATTTAATCCCAATGCTGACAAATACGAACCGAGAGAGGAAAGTAGGCATTTCAACAAAAACAAAAACACCAATGTTTTGTTTACGAATAACAACCCGAATACCGAAAAAAAGGAAATTAAATTATCCGCCGTGGCTATGCCATTTTGAAACACATTTAAAATGAATAAAGAAGGTTTTGTACCCATCGAATACATATAAGGCGTTATTTCGCCGGACAGCCACAAATATGAAGTACACAAGCTTGATAAGCCATATATAACCGCCGACGTCCATAAATATTTGTCGTATAGTAATATTTTTGGCATTGAATTGGTCTTAATTTTGCAAAGAATTGACACAAATATTATTTTCATGACTGATTGAAGTAAAAGTTGAAGCTCGGGCGTGCCTTTGTACAACCATGAAGAATATGTGTACATACAAGACCAAAACAAATATGTTGTATTCAGAATTAATGTATTATATATAGGACGCATTCATATCAATCACGCTGTATTATATACACATTTAACGTCGAATCCTTAATCATCATCCTAGAAGACGATTTTGAAGTATCCCCGATGTATGTAGCTTTTTGAACTTGTAAATCAAAGTTTCAGATTTATCTATGCCTGTATAGACATTTGGGTCAAAATGTTGGCCAAGATATCCTGCGCCACAACCGACTTCCAAAACACGTTCATCACTTTTGATATTCATAATGGCCTTAATGTTTGTAGAACATTCGTCTCCATTCATTGGGGTATCTTCCCAACCGTTCAAGAACGCTGCATCGCCTTCTTGAAGACCCTTTTGATGCCATATGTGGCCTCATGGGTCTTTTCGTTGTTCGACTCGTCGTATCAAGCCGGTTGTGGATATTCCCGCGGTGCGCGGAACTTCTCTGTACAAGCCCAGCTCTATAGCAGCGCTGTACATATGCTCCGCCTCTTTGGGGTCTATACCGTCTGCATGAATGACGTAATCGATGTTGTTTTCGATTAAATATTCCTTTTTTAACTGTAAAGGTGCGTTCAAAACAATTTCGTCCACGTATTTACACGATTTTAACACGATTCGACGCTCTTCCATGGTACAAATGGGCGGGCGTTTGTACGAAGCGATTGTTTCATCGTTGTGTATACCTACAATAAGATAAACATCGTCGCAATATTGCTTACACTGCGCGAGGTATTGAACGTGTCCCGCATGAAATAAATCCGCACACATATCCACATATATTTTTTTTGGCATTTGTTATTTCACCATTTCTTTTATAGTCGAATCCAAATTTCATTTGCAATCCATATATAACAACAATACAAGAGTCAAATGCTGCGTAGTTCCGTATTTCGCAAACATCTCAAGCAAATTGGCATCAAACAACATTTTGGAGTCCCAGACTCGTTGCTCAAAGATTACAATTCATATTTGTCGAACGAATGCAAACATGAAAATCTCATTACTGCCAACGAAGGCACAGCCATTGCCGCGGCAGCTGGACATTACATGGCAACGAAAGAGCCGGCCATGGTTTTCTTACAGAACTCGGGTCTCGGTAATTGTATGAATCCTCTACTATCGCTGACTCATTCAGATGTGTACAAAATACCTTTCTGTATGATGATTGGCTGGCGCGGAGAATCCACAGACGAACCCCAGCACATGGTACAAGGACGATGCATGTTAGACCAACTGGACGCCATTAACATGCCTTGGTCCATTCTTCCAAAGTACGAAGAACAATTGCCAGCGTATTTCAAATCTATTGGCGAACAACATGCGATTATTGTTCGCAAGGGAACATTTGAACAGTACAGACCGCTCGCCGAACAGAACCGAATCGACCAACATAAAATGTCCACAGAATCCGTCTTTGAAGAAATTGTCAAACATTCGAACGGACATAAATTTATTGCTTCCACTGGATTTAACGGGCGGCTTTTATTGAATGCCCGACAAAATGCCGGAGACGATACCGTTGACTTCTTAACGGTTGGCTCAATGGGACACGCGTCTACAATTGCCGCAACTATTTCACGCAAAACCGACCAATCCATTGTGTGCGTGGATGGCGACGGTTCTATCGCCATGCACATGGGCAATTTATTAACAAATGTACAATCCAACCCCAGGAAAATGTTGCACGTCGTTCTGAATAATGGTAAACATGCATCCGTCGGAAACCAAGACACTGGTCTCGAAAATACAAATTTGACAGCACTCGCGTTGACGCTTGGATACCACTCTGCCACTCAAGTCAATCGCATGGAAGAGATAGAAAAGCATTTGTCAGACATAAAAAATGGTTTGCATATGATTGTATTGGACGTCAATGCCCCCGACCCGGATATTGATTTGCCCAGACCTATTCGAACACCAGAACAGACCAAAATAGAATTTATGAAGCATTTTTAAACAGTTATATTTAACCCCAAAGGTCCCGGTGAATACACACCCTGTGCCACTAGTACGCCACTCGTAAGGCCCACAATCACACATGTAACTATCCATCCAATAACAGTCTTGCCACATATCCACCGGTTGACACCCGCGCGCCCTTCCAAAAGGCCAACACCAACCGTAGCGCCAACTTGACAATGTGTGGTGGACAAAGGCAGGCCTAACCGACTGCCAATGATAATCACCAAAGCCGAACCGAGTTCAATGGCCGTGCCTCTTGAAGCTGTAATCTTGCACAATTTATTGCCTATGGCCTGTGTGATTTTATATCCGTACACTAGTAGACCAAGAGCAATACCTACTCCACCAAGAGCTAAAATCCAATACGCATCCGCCCCCATGTCCGTTTTCTTATCCAGTGCACCCGCTTGAAAGATGGCCCAAATGACAGCAAAAGGCCCCATTGCGTTGGCGACGTCGTTCGCTCCATGTGAAAATGAATCACAAATAGCTGTAAATATTTGCAAATATTTGAACAATTCTTCTGTACGCGAATCGAATTTTTCAGCGTTTTCATGAATAGCCGCTACACACGTTGCCTCTTTTTCGTTGTTAAATATCTTGTCAGGAAGTTCGATATCTTGTTCATTTGCGTCTTCTTGGGCTTTAGCCGAGGCTTTCCTTTTTAAACAGGGCACAATTGGTATAGTCACCAAAGCAGATAACGCGCCAAGTCCAAAAGATATTCCCATCGCCGCCCCCAGTTCTATTTTGTGTAATCCAAGACCTTTTGCACCCTTGTATATAATAAAGAACGAGTTAATCGTCACAACAGAACCAACAAGAATACAGTATGCAATGTTGGAGCGCATTGACTCGAATTTCTTGCGCAACACTAGCGCGCGGGTTGTACCAAAAAGGGCAATCGCTATTAGAGCAGAAAATACCGGTGATATGACCCAAGACGCCACGATACCACCGACACCACCGACGAACGGGAATGTATCTTTGGGTTCATACCAATTAACACAATGGGTACCGCCCAAGGCAATGCCAATGCCAATCATACCACCGACACACGAATGCGTCGTCGAAACGGGCATTTCCCACTTGCTTGCGAGGAATAACCACAGTGTGACTGCTAATAAGACCCACATAGAACCATACATGAGCGTGTGTGGATGCGTTTGGAAACACTCGTAATTGACTATTCCTTTACGGATAGTATCGGTCACGCGCGACCCCATTAATATGGCCCCCAACGACTCGAATATCACCGCCAGCACCACGGCCTGACGAATAGTGAGTGCTTTCGACCCGATAGACGTGGCAAATGCATTCGCTGCGTCATTTGCACCGATGCCCATTGCGGCCGTGAAAGAAAAGATTCCACCGACGATTAAAATCCAGAGATACATGAGATAAATACATGTCAACAGGTTATATAGTTTGTTCAGCCATGTCCAACACAACTGTTATATCCGTCCCCCCCAATCATAATTTACGCGATGTCTTCGGGCTAGCTAATCAATATCCGGAC
>MDTG01366526.1_pt1 | contig 10494 bp, 10 predicted proteins | sample 811421 | NCBI WGS metagenome assembly MDTG01 (sample SAMN05326645, study PRJNA326480) | marine metagenome | isolation source: seawater | place: Pacific Ocean: South East | collected 2011
AAATTTATTTTCAGTAAAGGTTAAAGCATCAGCTAAAACTAATCTACCTTCCGCATCTGTGTTTAAAATTTCTATAGTTTTTCCACTATAAGATTTTACAATATCTCCGGGTCTTTGAGCATTGCCACTTACCATATTTTCTACAAGCCCAACTACACCAACTGCATTTACTTTTGCTTTTCTAAGAGCTAAACTTTTCATTAAACCAACTACAGTGGCTGAACCAGCCATATCATATGTCATATCTTCCATGAATCTTGCTGGTTTTAAAGAATACCCGCCAGTATCAAAACAAACTCCTTTTCCCACAAAAGCTAAAGGCTTTGAATTTTTTTTAAGTCCATTCCATTCCATTGTAATCAAATATGATCCCCTAACACTTCCTTGTCCTACACCGAGCAAAGCATTCATTCCAAGTTTTTTTAATTTTTTTTCATCGTAAATATTAACTTTCAAACCATCTTTTTTAAGAGAATTTAATCTTTTCGCATATTCATCAGGGTGTAAAATATTTCCTGGTTCGGAAACTAAATCTCTAGCATAAAAAGTCCCTTCTTCTATAGATTTAAATTTTAATTGAATTTTTTCTGAAGGTTTATTTTTTTTACCCACTACATTTATTGAGATTTCTTTTGAGTCTTTTTTCGATTTGTACTTATTAAACTCATAAGATTTTAGTTTAAGACCGTGAAGAAAATGACCCAAAAGATTTTCATACTTACCTTGAATACTGTCAGACATTACAAAATAATCACTACTTTTATTATTAATTCGTCCAAATAATTCTGCTCCTAAGCTTTCAATCTCAGAAGTTTTTAAATTTTTCTTAATTGATATTAGAACTATCCTTTTTTTTGAACTCACCTCAAATATCAATAAATTCTTTTTAAGATCTCTTGTTTTCAGCAAATCGTTTATGTACAAAAAATCAGAGTCAGAAAGGTGTTTTTTTATACTGTTTAAGTTAAATTTTTCGTTTGAAAATAAAACTAAATTAGAAGAGGTATTACTCCCAGAATTTTTAGAATAGTTAATTTTTATAGACATATGTTTTAAATTAATAGATTTATTGCTATATATGTTCAAAAATATAATATTTCAATGGAATATTAGTCATAGAGTACTATCATAGGTTGAGTTTTAACTAAAGTTGCATTATTTTATGAGATATTTTCTCATGTTTAAAAACAAGATTTATAACTACATTACCCTAGAACTTATAAAGTCTTTTATTCTTATATTGTTTTCGCTTTCTTTAATAGCTTGGACTGTTCGAGCAGTAAACTTTTTAGACTTAATTGTAGATAGTGGTTACTCTACATCTACGTACTTTACATATTCTATTCTAAATTTAACAAATATAATGACAAAGTTTATACCATTAAGTTTTTTATTGGCTTTATTATTAACATTAATAAAACTTGAAAGACAAAATGAGTTGTTAATTTTATGGACGTCGGGTATAGGAAAATTCAAAATAACAAATTTATTTTTTTTTATATCAATTATTATATTGTTTGTTTACATATTATTTTCAACGATAATAACTCCATCAGCACTAAATAAATCAAGAAGTTTAATTAAAGAGTCCGGTGTAGATACGGTAACTAATCTACTAAAACCAAATGCTTTTTCAGATGCTTTTAAAGGTTTGACTTTTTATATTGGTGAAAAAGAAGATAATATAGTTAAAAATATATTTATTAAAGACGACAGCAATAATCTAAATAATTTACTTCCAGAAAAATCATCAGCAAAAAATAAAACAATAATTGCTGAGAGGGGCATTATTAACAAAAATAAAATTATTTTGGAGAAGGGTTTAATTCAGTCTTACGAAAAAGATAATACTGTAAGAATAATACAATTTAATAAGACTCTATTAAATTTTGCAAATTTAGATAACAGAGTTATAAAAGATGTAAAAATACAAGAAACTTCTACATATAAAATTTTGAGTTGTCTCAAAAATCATTACTACGATAAAGTTTCTGATGAATATGTTAAAAATTGTCCAAAAAATAATATAGCGATAGTAATAGAAACTTTTTCAAGAAGAATTCTTATGCCTTTATATATACCTTTAGTCTCAATTTTAATTTCATTTGTTTTAATTTACACAAAAAATAAAAAAACAAAAATTTTAAATAGATATTTATTTTTTTTATTAAGTTTTACATTATTAGTTTTATCAGAGCTTTTAGTGAGATATTCAGGAATTTCAAAGACTGGTTTTTATGCTTATCTTTTTACTCCATTAATATTACTTCCGATTCTTTATCTTATACTTCTAAACAAATTTAAGAAAGAATTAAGATGAACAATAAAATTAATAATTATTTAATTGCCAATTACACAAAAGTTGTACTCAACGCTATATTAATTGCTTTTTGTTTAGGTTTAATTTTAAACCTTTTCGAAGAAGTTGAATTTTTTAAAAATTCTGAAGAAAGTTTATTTTTACCAGTAATTTTGACCTTGTCTTATATCCCAAATCTTATTTTTATAAATTTAATGCCTTTTATTATTTTTCTTTCTGCAATGTGGTTTTTTATTTCAATTAAATATAATAATGAATTATTAACATTGAAAGTTTTTGGATACTCAAATCTAAAAATTATTGCACTTGTCAGCACTTTATCTTTTATTTGTGGATTATTAATTCTAATAGTAATAAATCCAGTCACTTCCAACATGGTTAAATATTATGAAAAAACAAAATCTAATTATTCTAAAGATACGGACCATTTAGTAACTATTAATAGAAATGGAGTCTGGATTAAAGAAAATAAGCAAGATAATTTATATATTATTAACGCAGACAGATTAGAAAATAATAATTTGGTTGATGTATCGATAAATATTATTTCAAATCAAAATATAATAGTAAAAAGAATTGAGGCGGAAAAAGCTGATGTAACATTTAATGATTGGAATATAAAAAATCCTAAAATATTTAATTTTGATAAGGAGGGGAATATTTCTATAGATAGTAAAAAAAATATGGAATTTAACTCTTTTTATAATGTTCAAAAACTTAATAATTTATTTAAGAATTTAGACACGATCTCTTTTATCGAACTTTTAACAGAATACAAAAATTTAATAGTCAGGGGATATGAAAAGGTAGTTATATCTGAAAAAATTAATTCTTTCTTCGCACTCCCTTTCTTTCTAGCTTTAATGACTATTTTAGCCGCAATTTTTACTATTAATAACAGAAATTCAAATAACATTAATTATTTTATGATTGCAGTATTATCGTGTGCAATTATTTACTATATGAAAGACTTGTCAGTTGCGCTTGGAAAATCAGACAGAATTTCGCCTGAAATATCGGTTTGGATACCCATAATAGTTATAGGTTTAATTAATAGTATTGGTTTACTTCAAATAAATGAAAAATAACCTCTTTATAATCAAGTTTATCTACTTTTTGTTTTTAATAACAAATCTAAGCGCAAATAATTTAGAAGTTAATTCTTCTCAAGTCAAACTAGACAAAAAAGAATCTAAGATAATTCTTAAAGGGAATGTAAATGCTAAAGATGAAAATAATAATCATTTAAAAGCGGAAGAAGCTGAGTATTCTAAAGAAAAAGATTTACTTAATAGTATTGGCCAAACAACAATTTTGACAAATGAAAATTACCTACTTGAGAGTAAAAATGTAATTTTTGATAATAAAAATAAAAGTATTAAATCAGATTTTCCTTCTAAAATTACAGATCCAGACGGAAATATAATTACTGTTGAAATGTTTAATTATAATTCTTTAAAAAATATTTTGTTTTCAAAAGGTGAGATAAAATTAAAAGATAAAAAGCAAAATACTTATAAATTTAATCAACTTTACATTGACGAAAAAAAAAAGAAAATTATTGGTTCTGATGCAAAAATTTATTTTAATGATGATGGTTTAAAAGCAGATAAAAGAAACAATCCTAGAATATTTGCAAATAGCATCTCTATTAGTGAGGGTGTGACTTCAGTACAAAAAGGAGTGTTTACATACTGTCAATTTAGAGAAAATAATAAGTGTCCTCCGTGGGAGTTAAGAGCAAAAAAAATTAAACATAATAGTTCGAAAAAAACAGTTTATTATGATAAAGCTTTGTTGAAGATATATGATTTTCCAATATTTTATTTTCCAAAATTTTCACATCCTGACCCAACTGTTGATAGAAGGTCGGGCTTCCTAATACCTACTTTTACAAGTAGCACGAATATGGGTTCTGGAGTCGATTTACCTTATTTTTGGAATATATCAAAAGATAAAGATATTACTTTTACCCCTAGATATCATGCTAGTAACGAACCGTTGTATTTAGCAGAGTATAGACAAGATTTTGCTAAATCTTTTTTAATAATGGATACGGGTTATACTGAGGGATATAAGAATGTGTCTAACACAAAAACCCCAGGATCAAGAACTCATTTCTTCACTAGATTTTATACCTCGTTTATTGAGGACACAGACGTAACAAGCGATCTTGAAATTAACTTGCAACATGTATCAAATAGTACTTATCCAAAAGTTAACAAACTGCAAACTTCTCTAGTTGATTACTTTGATAATACGATAAAAAATACAATTGATTATGGATATCAAAAAGAAGATTTATTTTTTAATACAAAAATATCTGCTTTTGAAAATCTGTCAAAAACAGGAAATGAAAGATTTGAATTTATCTATCCACAAGCTTCTCTCGAGAAGAATATATTAATGAGTGAAAACCTAGGTATAATAGATTTAAAATCTGAATTGTTGGTTAAAAATTATCAAGTTGATAAACAAATAGATGTAATTTCAAATGAATTTAACTGGGTATCTAACAGCTGGGTAAACAAATTTGGTTTTGAAAATGAATTTTTAGGATTATTTAAAAACGTAAATTATAAAGCTAAAAATGCTGAAGATTATAAAACTAATAATGCAGTCTCTGAATTTTATGGTGCTTTAGGTTTTAAATCAGAACTAGGTTTATTTAAGTACAAAAATAATAATCAATTAAATATTTTCAAACCAAAATTACTAGTAAAAATTTCTCCAAATGACTCTAGAAATATATCAAAAGAATCTTCAATTTTAAGTTATTCAAACTTGTTTAAATTAAATAAAGTTAAAACCATTGACAAAGTTGATACTGGATCAAACATAAGCTTAGGGTTTGATTTTAAGATTAATGATTTGAATAATAATAATGAGATAAAAAATGAAAAATTTAAATTTAGCTTAGGTCAAATTATTAGCGCAGAGGAGAATCGCGACATGCCCTCAAAATTAACACTAAATGAAAAAATGTCAGATATAATTGGAGAAACATCTTTAAGTTTTAATGAAAATGTTAAGTTAACAAATAATTTTTTATTGGATCAAAATTTAAAAAATTTTAATCAAAACCAAATAAGTCTTGGGGTTACATATCCTAAAACGAGTTTTAATTTAAGTTATTTAGAGGAAAATGAACATATTGGTGATACTAAATATTTTGAGACAAAGGCTGGACTAAATTTTAATAATGGACACATATCTTTAGGGGCTAAAAGAAACTTGCTTACTAATTCTGCAGAGTTTTATGATTTAAGTTATGAGTATATAAATGATTGTTTAAAAGCTGGTATTGCTTTCAGACGAGAGTTTTATAGAGACCGAGATCTTGAGCCTGAAGATTCTTTAATTTTCAAAGTTACATTTTCACCTTTAGGAACAGTCACAACTCCAGCAAATTGAAAATGAAAATAAAATTATTTTTTTTTTTTTTAGTTTTTTTTATTTCCATTTCACAAAATACCCACTCAAGTATTAAAGATGGAATAATTGCTAAAGTAGGTATTGAAATAGTTACAAACTATGACATCATTAACGAGATAAACACAATTTTAGCTTTGTCTAACAAACCGGCTGATGAAAGTGATTTTAAAAAATTGCAAGCCATTGCTTTCTCAAGTATTAAGAAAACAATAATTAAAAAAATCGAGATAGAAAAATATAAAATTAGTAATTATAGTAAAGAAGATTTTAGGAATTATTTATTTGGTTTAGAAAAAAATCTTGGCCTTCAAAATATTACTCTTGAGGAACATTTTAGAAAATATGGGGCAAATTTTGATGTCTATAAAGAGCAAGTAATTATTAATCTGAAGTGGAATACTTTAATTTACTCATTATACAAAAAGGAATTAGATGTTGATGAAGAATTAATTAAAACTGAACTTAGTAAGCAGATAAATAAAGAAAAAAAAATTGTAGAATTTAACTTATCCGAGATAGTAGTAGAAGACTGGAATGAGAGTAAATTAATAGATATTCAAAAAAGTATAAAAGAAAATGGATTTAAAAAAACTGCAAATATATATAGCAACTCAGTTTCTTCTAAAAAAGGAGGGTCTATAGGATGGGTTTCTTCAAAATCAATTTCAAAAGATTATCTTGAAGTAATTTTAAAATTGGACAAAATGCAAATTTCAAAACCTATTAAAATTAATAACAATGTTGTTATAATAAAACTAAATGATAAAAGAATTTTAAATCAAAACAAATTAAACATTAAACAGATTGAAAAAAATATTATACAAAAAAAGAAAGAAGAAAAATTAAATATTTTTTCTAATTCACATTATTTAGATTTAGAAAGAAGAACTTATATTGAAATTAATGAATAATTTTGGAATAATTTTAGGAGAGCCAAACAGTATTAATTCTGAGATACTAGGTAAATCTATTGCAAGTAAAAAAAAAGCAATAATTATAGGAAGCTATGATTTATTAAAGTCTCAATTTAAAATATTAAAAATCAAAAAAAAAATTAGAAAAATTAAAAATCTCAGCGAAATAGAAAAATTTGATGGTTCTCTAAATATTTTTGATATTCCTTTAAAGTTTAAAAAAGCTTTTTCTGTAGACCCTTCAAAGAGTTCCGCGTATGTAAAAAAGTGTTTATTATTTGGCCACAATCTTTGTATTAAAAAAAAAATAAAGGGTATTATCAATTGTTCAATTAATAAGAAAAATTTATTTAAAAACAAAAATATAGGTGTCACAGAGTTTTTAGCTAATAAGAATAAGGTTCTTAATTCTGAGATAATGGTCATTTACAATAAAGATTTATCAGTTGCGCCGCTTACAACTCATATAAAATTAAAAGAAGTTTCTAAATCAATAAACAAAAATTTGATAATGAGAAAAATTCAGACATTACATTTTAATTATCGTAAATATTTTAAAAAAAGCCCTAAGATAGCAGTTTTAGGACTAAATCCTCATAATTTTGAATTAAAAAAAAACTCTGAGGAACTTAAAATAATTTTACCAGCAATTAAAACTTTGAAAAAAAATATAATATTTCTGGTCCTCATTCATCTGATACTATTTTTTTTAAAGATAATTTCAAAAAATTTGACGTTATTGTGGGTATGTATCATGATCAAGTATTAACACCTTTTAAAGCTTTATATGGATTTAATGCAATTAATATCACAATGGGTTTACCATATATTAGATTATCTCCTGATCATGGAGTTGCGGAAGATAAAAAAAAATTGAATATAGCTAATCCATTAAGTCTGAATAAATGTATTGAGATAATGTCAAAACTAATTAGATGAAGTTTAAAAAATCTTTAGGTCAAAATCTTTTAACAGATAAAAATATACTTAAGAAGATCATTTTATTAACACCTTTAAAAGATAAAAAAGTTTTAGAAATTGGATCTGGTACTGGAAATTTAAGTGTGGAAATTTTAAAGGTTAAACCGAGAAAATTAATTTGTATTGAAAAAGATAAAATTTTTTCTAAAAATCTTAAATTTTTATTTAAAAATGAGAAGAATATATTTATTATTAATGATGATATATTGAAATTAAATTTAAAAAAAATACTAACTGATGACTCGATTATTCTTGGAAACCTACCCTACAATATATCAACCCAAATACTAATAAAATTTATAAAACTTAATCCTTGGCCACCTAAATTTAAAAGATTAATTTTTATGTTTCAAAAAGAAGTCGGAGAAAAAATTATCGCTTGTTTAGGTAGTAAAAATTATTCACGGTTATCGATAATTACAAAATCAAGATTAAAAATATTAAATTATTTTTATGTGTCAAGAAACTGTTTCTTTCCAAAACCAAAAGTGGACTCTATAGTTATTGAATTTAAGCCAATTATTAGAAAAGATATTAATTTTAAATCAATAAATTCTTTAGAATATATTACTAATGTTTTTTTTTCTAATAAAAGAAAAATGATTAATAAAACATTTAAAAAACTGAAAATAGATAATTATAGATTTATAAAGAGTCAAAATATAGATCTAACTCTCAGACCAGAAAATTTAAGCGAGAAATTATTTTATAAAATTACTGAATTTTATGAGAAGAAAAGAGCTAAATAAATGTCATTTTTTCTTTTTTAAAACTTTCAATAATTTTTTCTATTTGATTAAAACAGCTCTCTAAATCATTATTAATCACAATATAATCATAATCAAACCAGTGCTGTATATCATTTTCATATTGAAGAAGTCTCTTCTCTACTATTTGTTTGTTGTCTTGGTTTCTATTAATTAATCTTTTCTTTAATTCTTTTTTATCTGGTGGGAGAATAAATATTTTTATTAAGTTTAATTCTTTATATTTAGTTAATTGCTTTGTTCCTTGCCAATCAATATCAAATACAACATCATAATTTTCTAGGTGAAGTTTGTTTACCGATTCTTTTGATGTTCCATAGTAGTTATCAAATATTTGAGCGTGTTCATAAAAAGTATCTTTTTTTATAAGTTTTTTAAATTCTTCCTTACCTACAAAATGATAATCAACCCCATCGATTTCGTTTGGTCTGGGCTTTCTTGTAGTGTGAGATATTGAAATTTTAATATTTGGATATTTTTGACTTAATTTTTTAGTGATCGTCGTTTTGCCGGCACCAGATGGTGAGGATAGTACAATATTAAAACCCAAAACATTTCCTTTTCAATTTATTGGGTAGATTTACTCTCAATAAATTTTATTGCATCTCCTACAGTCAATATTTTCTCAGCTTCACTATCAGATATTTCTGAGCCAAATTCTTCTTCGAAGGCCATTACTAACTCAACAGTGTCTAAGCTATCTGCGCCTAAATCATCAATGAAGCTAGCTTCGTCCACAACCTTCTCTTCTTCAACACCAAGGTGATCTGCAACTATCTTTTTAACTTTTGAACTTATTTCTTTTGACATGAATTTTCCTTATTTAAGTTTTTATAATCTTACTAAGATTATTAATAGAAATTGTCAAGCCATATACATTCCACCGTTAACATGAATTGTTTCCCCTGTAATGTAAGAAGCTTCATCTGAACTTAAAAAAGCCACACAATTGGACACATCATCCCCAGAACCCATTTTGCCCATGGGAATTTTTGATAAAAGTATAGTCTTTATTTTTTCAGGAATACTATTCGTCATATCAGAAACTATAAAACCAGGTGAAACACAATTAATCGTAATATTTTTCTTCGCATATTCAATTGATAAACTTTTTGACATTCCAATAGTTCCTGCTTTAGAGGCCGCATAATTAGATTGTCCTATATTTCCAGTATGTCCTACTATTGATGTAATATTTATTACCCTACCTGAATTACCTTTAAGCATTTTTTTTATTGCGTACTTTGATAATAAGAATGTTGAACTTAAATTTACGTCAATTACTTTTTGCCAATCTTCATCCTTCATCCTTAAAGATAAATTGTCTCTATTTATACCAGCATTGTTTATAAGTATATCTAAACCTCCAAGTTCATTTGTTACTTCATCTATAAAGTTTTCTATTTCTAAATGAGAGGAAATATCAAATTTTTTTGTTTTTATATTTTTAAAATCAGCTTTAAGTTTTTTAAGTTTATCAGGGTTGGTTCCTGTTCCTAAAACTTCTGCATTTAAAGAGAGAAACTTTTTAACTAAAGATCCTCCAATCCCTCCCGTCGCGCCTGTAATTAAAACTTTTTTTCCCTTAAGACTCATAATTATAAATTTTTTATATCATCAATTTTAGTCAAACTTTTTATTAGCACTTTATCATTTATTCTTTTTATAAGACCACTTAATACTTTGCCAGGTCCAATTTCAATAAAATCATTTATACCATTTTTAATCATGAATTCCACAGATTCTCTCCACCTTACTTGAGAGAATGTTTGTTTATATAGCAAACCTTTTATATCTTCATCTTTTTTAACTGGTAGAGCAGTAACATTGCTTATTAAGTGCAAACTAGGGTTTTTAAAATTCGTTTTTTGAAGAAATAATTTTAATTTTTCTGCTGCCGGTTTCATTAATGAACAATGGAATGGAGCACTTACAGGTAAAAATATTGATCTTTTTTTTTCTTCTTTAAGATAATTGTTGAATTCAATAAGTGTATTTTTGTTTCCACTTAAAATAATTTGACCAGGAGAATTGTCATTTGCAATTTCGCAAACACCACTTTTAAAATTTATTTTTC
>MDTG01405844.1_pt1 | contig 10494 bp, 1 predicted proteins | sample 811421 | NCBI WGS metagenome assembly MDTG01 (sample SAMN05326645, study PRJNA326480) | marine metagenome | isolation source: seawater | place: Pacific Ocean: South East | collected 2011
CCAATTGTAATAGTTTGAGTTCCACCAAAAGTCGCTTCTGATACAGCATAATTAACATACCAATATTTATTACTATTTCCAGAAGCATAAGTTGGAGGAGTAAGTCCCCAACCACTTGTAAGACTTCCAAAAGTAGAGTTTGTAAAATTAAAATTACTTGCACTTGGAGCACTTGGAGCATTTGCAGATGTTGATTGAAAGAAAATTCGTCCACTTGCAGTACGTGTTCCTGTTGCACCATCTGTACCATCTGTACCATCTGTACCATCAGTACCGTCTGTACCATCAGTACCATCAACTCTTTGAGCAAAAATAACTCCTGCAGACCAAGAAATACTTGCAGCAGTAGTAGTAGAACTTCCTGTTGCAAGACCTACTGATACATATATTACATCACCATTTGCAGTAATTGCAGGAGGGGAACTAGACCATCCCGAAGGAGAAGTTAGCGTAGAAGTTACAAAATTAAAACTTCCTCCACTTGGAGTGCCTGCTGAATTTTTTCTATAAGCATATATTTCAACTACGGCTTCGCCTTCAACTTGATAGGCATCTCCCCATACAAAATTTGTTGCTCCAAGAGCTTTTGTACCTTTTACGGCCCATAAAGGAGTGCTCCCTGTAGCATTTACAGGGTCATCATACCAGCCAGAAGGAACTCCTGAAGAAGCAGAAGGCGTGCTTGGCTTATTTGCACTTCTCTGAAAAATAAGATTTATAGCAGCACCATCTTGACCATCTTGCCTTTTCGCATAAATAACAGGAGTACTAAATGTTGTGGTTGCTGCCGTATCTTTTGAAGATCCGGAAAAGAGTCCAACAGCAACATAAATTTCATCATTATTTGCAGTTAACGCTGGAGGAGATGTAGACCAGCCTGTTGGGGGAGTAAGTACATTTGTAACAAAATTGTAACTTCCGCCCGAGGCTCCTGATGAACTATTTTTTCTATAAATATAAACTTCTGCAACAGAATTGCCTTCAAGTTGAATTGCAGCTTCCCAAGTAAATGTTGTTCCGCCAGCAGTTTTAGTTCCTTTTACTGCCCAAAGAACTGCTGTTCCTGGAGCACTATCGGGATCATCATACCAACCAGAAGGTACCCCTGCTGATGCAGATGGAGTGCTTGGTTGACTCGCACTTCGCTGAAAAATAAAATTAATTGCAGCGCCTGTTAGTCCTGTGATTCCTTGTTTTGCTTTTACAAAAGATTGTAACGCAGAACGAGTTTCTTCTACTCCAGTGCTTCTTTTTATTGTTACAGGAAAAGATATAGTAGCAGCATCGGTTGTTAAATTACTTGCATTTGCAAAACGTCTAATATTTCCAGAAATTGTTGAAGCAGACCCAGCAGTAATTGAAGAACTAGAAGGGGAGCCCACTCTAAACGTACTATTTGCTGGAGAACCAGAATCATCATAATTAAGCTGAGTGCTTCCTTCAAAAGCGGTTATGTCTGTTCCTGAATTTGTAAAATCAACTACCCCGGCAACAGTTGTAAGGAGCGCTTTTGGATTATTAGTTACATCTATTCTTAGTGCATCTGTTCCTTCGGGTGCCCGAGAAATAGTGTATACTTTATCTATAGTAATTACACTATCTAATTCTGAAGTTCCTACTTGTACTGTCGCTCTAAAAGTAACTTGTCCCTGATCTGCAGTGAAACCAGAGATTGAATATACCCCTGACTGAGCATTAATAGCAACATTTAATCCTGATGAAGCACTTCCTTGAATTGCAAAAGTTATATTAGTGTCAGATGCAGCATTTAGAAGAACTCCATCCTTTCTTATTTCAAAAGTTCCTCCAACCGAATTAAGAGTAGAAGTTGAAACAAATCCATTACTATCTGCTGCAACTGTTGCGGATGGATTACTTAGATCTCCTTTTACTTCTGGAGCAGCATTTCTTGATTTCGTTACTGTAAATACTTTTATTACTTCTACAGGATTTGCAGTTCCTGCAGTTGCTGCAGGCACGGTTGCTTTAAAGCTTGCAACCCCTTCATCAAGAGTCAAAGCAGAAGTAGTATATACTCCATTAGTGTTTATTGCAGTTGTTATTCCATTTTCAGATACAACACTAAAACTACACGCAGTAGTTACATTTGTACCTCCAACAAATACTGTAAAAGTACCTGTTGCATCTGTTAGAGTCCCTCCCGTACCTAGAAAAGTAGTATTTACAGAGTGTGCTTCATTTGTTAGAAAACCTGTAACAGCATCAGAACCATCTTGCACTCCATAAATTGAAATAGAGTCTGAAGCAATTACAGCACCGCCTGCACCCCCGTCTCTAGCATCTACTCGTATTGTTTTGGTTCCGCCAATCGCAGGCTCATCACTATCTGCAAGAGTAAACGTAGCTGTAGTAGAAGAAGCTTGTTTTGATACTCCTTCTACAAAAAATTGAAAGAAAGGAGTAGAAGCAAACTCTCGCGCAACAGCAGTAAATGTGATACTATCTGACTCTGTGGCATCTGTAGCATAGTTTATAACATATTTACTTGCTGATAACTCTGTGCTCTTACCTGTCTGTCCTTGAGGCCCGCCCTTTGCTTTTGAAATTATCATGCGAGCAGTACGAGTTACAGGATTTTGAAATCCTGTAGTTGCATTTGCAAGAACTGTTATTGGAATATCTATATGTCCTGCATCTATTGAATTTGGAAAAGCGGTGACAGAATAATTTGCTCCTGTAACGCTCGTTGTAATTCCTGCATTACTTGAAGTAATTGATCCAATTGTAAAAGCTGTTCCTATTGAAAGTTCGTTTGTACCTAGAAATACTTTTACGGTTCCTGCAGCATTACTTAAATCCGAAACGACTCCTGCTTGAGATGCAGGAATAGACACATTATCTACAGTTAAGTCTATAGAGAGACTTTCTGCAAGCGCAATAAGAGCGGCCTGTGCTGCGTAGGCTGCACCTTGACCGCCTCCATCGGAATCGGTATTAAAATCTCCAAAAAACTTTCTTAAACCTCTTTTTGTTCCTGAGGTTGTTTGAGGCATAGATTTATTATATGCTCTTACCCAATAAATGAAATTTTGGGCAGTATTAGTAGTAACATTATCATCAGCATGACTTAATTGTGTAGATGGAACTTCTGCTATTAATGTTGCATGGGCTGTTACTGCTGTTGAAGCATCCCCCGAAAAAGATGTAGCTCTCCAAATTTGATAAAATCCATCAATTTCAGAAATACCAGAAGCAGCTGTCCAACTTACTACATTTGGAGCACTGTTTCCTCCTGTCGTTACTGTTACTCCTCCAGGAACTCCAGGCGTTCTTGCGAGTTGTCCTGCTATTTCATCTCTAAAAAAGGGACTCTGTATGTTTTTATCTATAACATAAATACTATCGCTATGCTCATCTGCAGTAATTGATACAAGACAATCTTTTGCAATTCCTACTGACTTTACTCTAAATAATACTTCTGATCCTGTTCCCCATCCAAATCTTGGATAGTTTACTCTAATTAGTTCTCCTGGAAGTATTGCTATTCCAGAAGGTCTCATTGTAAAAGATATGTAACGAGAAAGACGCGAAGAATTTAAAGCTTGCTTTGCTGCCATTCTTGCATTAAAATAGTTAGTAATTCCGGGTACGGAAAAGTTTGCTGATTTAGTAACTCCTCTATCTTCCTTTTTAAAAGTAGAATCCATAAAAGTTACGCTTCTATCATTAAAATCAATAGAAGGGTCGGGTATTGAAGCGCTTATAGTATTATGAGATTTATTTAATCCTTCATCTTTTAAATTAATTTTACCAATGATATCTTCATCAGTAATATATCTGACTTTTATATCTACATCTGGGTTAGAATCGTTAAAATTTGTATCACTCTCTGGGCCTGCAGAGTTTCTTGCTGCAGCCACTTTAATTCTAAGTTGCCCGTTTGAGTAATATAAAAGAGCATTGAAATGCTGCAAAATACCTTTTAAATTATCTAATACAGGAGCTGCTGTATCAATTACTAAGTTTCCTTGATGTCGAGTTACATATCTTTGAGTTGGCTCTGTCCATCCCAAATATTTCCAATATAAAATATCATCCGAATCATAGAGAGAGTATTCAGTAACAGGATTTCTAAAACCGCTTCTTATTGTCAGCGATGGGCCTCCACCAACTTTAGTTAGTTGTATTCCTGAAGCATTGCTTGCATTTGTAGTTACTGTAGCTTGTATTCCCTCTGTATTTACTCTTTGTAATTGATTGGTAGCACCTGTTAAAGTATATACAAGATCTCCTACTTTTCTAGTTACATATGTATTATGACGATTTGTAAGTTTTCCATAAACATTTGTAAATATAGGAGAAGCTGCAGCAGGTAAAGATTTTACTGTACCTCTCCATTTTAAATGACCATTGACAATATATTCATAAATATCCCCAATTGCAGCAGTGCTTTCATCAACCACTACACGTACATCTGATTGCGTGTCACACTCTACTGCTGCTAATTGAAAGTCGGCGAGATTAATTTCAGTTAATGATATATCAAGACCATATCGTTCACTTTTTATATAGTCAAGAGCAATCATAGCAAAATTAGTTGAAGGACGTAAATCTCCTGCACCTAAAGTTTTACCAGAGACTCTTTGGGGTCTGTCAGAACTTTGAGATGTAATACTTAGTACATCTCCCACGGATAGAAGTCCTGAACTTGGATCGCTATCTAATGTAGCTCTTTTTGATGATCCATCATAGTCAATAATAGTTCTTTCTATATTTATTCCTTCATTTGTTCCAATACGAGTAAATATAACTTTTTTTCCATTATAAATATCATTTACAGAACTTGCATTTGAAGACAGTTTTATTTGATTAACAATTGTAACTTTAGTATTACTAGGTATACTTGTTGTGCTGGTGGTTCCCGGAACTGTTACGGCATTTCCTCCAGAAATTTGAGTAATATTTGCTTGTACAACTCCGCTTCTTATATCATAATCATCCGGCCCGCCTTCTCCTCCATTTTCTTTATAAAATATAACTTCACCATTATTTAAGTCATAAAAAGAATCTTGAGCATAACTTGGATTGCTTAATGTACCAGTAAAATCATCTGAACCTGAGGAAGTTTGAGTTACTTCCGCAGTAAAAACTTCAGCAACAGTAATTTCTGTAGTTGTATCTATATCTTGAGAGTCATAAGTAACCATATGCCACTCATTAGACCCATTTTTCATATAAAAGTAGCCAATCTCTGCTAGTAAAGTTTGCTGAGCAGCAGTTAAATCCCATCTAAATCTGTAATTAGAAGTACCAAACTCATTTCTATAAAAAAACTTATCTAGTATTTTTGGAGAAAATATAAGTCCATCAACAACAGAAGTAACTTGAGACTCACCAGATTCAACACCGTTTCCAATTAATACTATTTCTCCCGAACTATTTCTTTTAACAGTTGTTGATGTAAAAGCATATACAGATCGCATTTCAACCGTATCGCCTTCTTTAAAATTAGAATGATTTTCAGAAGAGTAAGTAGGCAAGCTGGAATGTAAATAACTTCCATCATAGTTAAAACAATCTAAAAGTTTTCCATTTACTACATAGTCAATAGAAGGTATGGAAGTTTCTCCTTCTCCTATTATAAAATTATTTGCAGAATAGGCTGTATCTAAAAGTTGGTGCTTCGATCCCCAGTACTTTTCTGGGTCATTTGAAAGGCCGGCCTGCTCTTGAAGAGTAAAACCTCCTCCAGTTCTCGCTTGATTAGATAAAACTGCAGAAGATCTTTGATTATATAGCCCATTATGAACTTCGACAAAAGTCTGCATCGGGTCAGAAAAAGAAATTGCTTTTTCATGAGTAATTCCTTGAGGACCAAAACCAAAAGTAAGAGAAGACGGGTTCCATTGTCTAGGCATATTGGAGCCTGAGTATCCAACTCCAGCAAGTTCATATCCTTCGGTTTCTTGTATATTTACAAGGGAGTAGGCATCATCTGCTGGAGCATGTGCAGCTGCAAAAGCTGTTGATGAAAAAGTTCCTTGTAAAACTAGTCCTTGATCTGCTTGTCCAATGCACTGTATTTCTGCATTTTGTGCATTTGCTTTTTCTTGTGGAGTACTACTTGCATTATTTGGATTTCGTGCTTTTGCATCATCTATACTTGTACAAGCTAGTGCTTGATCATCAATATAGATATTCATTACCGATTGAATTGGACCTTCACAAATAGCATTAGCAGTAAAAACAGAAGATTGTCTATCTCCCGTTAAATCTTTGTCTACATCGGCAAAAACAGGAATACCTTTTACACGCTGAACACCATAAACAACGGGCAGATATTTTGCTTGTAAATCAAAACGTATATCTACTTCTCGTGTTACGGGTATGAGATTATATCCGTTTGGTTCTTTATAAGAGCCAAGAAGACCAAAAAGTATCTTCTTTTTCTTATACTTGGGTTCTTTTTCATAATCTCCATACTGACCTATTGTTGTTATTGATTTTTCTGCATGTTCAAACCCTCTATCTTCTGCATACTCAGGACGCAAAGAATTTTTTGCATCAACTCCTCCAGTATTTGTAATTCCTTGGTGTGCTTCATGAGAGGTGAGGCGTCCTCGTACTCTTCTAAAGTCGCCTAAAAAATTACTCAAACTCCAAGTAATTCTAGCTCCTTTTTCTGGATCTTCTTCAAATGTGGCATTTGTAATTACCCCACTAAAAAGTTTTAGTGGTGTTCCAATAAAGGTGTGTGGATTATCTGCAAAAAAGAAAGCCTTATAAATAGTTACTCGTCTATTTACAAAACTTACTTTGTTAGATGCAGAAGAGTGTAATAGTCCTGTTATTTCTTCACTTTCTAAAGTTATAGTTTTACTAGTGCTACTACTAATAGTTGCTTGATTTGTACTTCCAATATTTACATAAGTTATTATTGAACCACCGCTCTTAAATCCAGTAATTCTAAGATCGGCTGTTGATCCTGAAATTCGTATTTTATCATCTACTCGAAATCCGAGTTCTGCAAAATTTGTATTACCTGTAGGGTCTTGTATTTCTGTAGATGTTACTTTTATTTCTAAAGTAATTTGTGTATCTGCGGGAGTAGCGTCTAGAACTATACTCGTAGAACTCACTTTTATTTCTGTACTATCTGATAAACTTCCTACAGAGATAAGTTTATTTGCAACATAAGTTTGGGCTCCATTAGAGGCACCTGTGACATCTTTTGTACCATCATCAAATACTACATCAAATGCGGCATCAGAAAAGTAAGCATAATTTTTTGCATAATCTAAAGAAAATGTATTAACAGACGCTGAAACTGCGCTTAAAAGAGGTCTTTCAAACTTTACGAGATGTGCATAAATAAAAGGAGTATTATTATGTAATGCATTTAATAATATAGAGTTTCCGTCTAATCTTGCCATTATGGTGCTGCCTCTTCAACTTTTAAACCAAACTTATAAAGTCCATTAACGCCTAGTGAATATTCTGTGACATCGCTTGCTTGAATTACTCGAATTCGTGGTTCTACAAAATCAAGAGTAGATGTATTGCTTGTAGCATAAACGAGAGAAGGACTAAAATGAATACGAACATTGAAAGGAGCACTAACACCGCTCGGATTTGTATTTGAATCAAATGAATTATTAAAATCTCCAGTCATTTCTAGTCTTGTTAACATATATGCTTTTGTATGATTTGAATTACTAGAATCAGTAATTGTAAATATATCTCCAACAGCCGGATATAAAGCTGCTGCATTCCAAGAAGCTTTTAGATATGTTCTACCTGCAGGCACTCCTCCAGATTCATTTACTGTAAGTAAAGTTCCTGCTGCAGTTGTAGTTGCAAAACTAGAGTTTCTGCTTGCTAAATATTGAGGAAGTTCTACTAAAAAAGGATTTAATCTACCATTTTGTGCCATTAAAAACGAGAATACAGGTTCAAATTCCTCTCTTGTTAAATTATTATAGCTAATATCAATATTCCAAGAATGAGCTGCTACAGTACGAGTGATTACTCTCCCACTATTTGTACGATTCATCATTACTGGTTGTTTTGCACTAAATTTTACACTAGTAAATCCAGGACCTGCTTTAGCCTCTCCCTCCGAGCCGGCGGCAGTGCCCCCTGAGTCTCCAGATCGAGAAATTTTATTGTTCGGATCAGGTAATATATTTTGAAAAGAATTAAAAATAGCCATTTATCGTTCCATCTTCAAAGACTCTACATCTACTGTTTCGAGAAAACCTTCGCCTGAGCTGTTTGCAGCTTCTCGAATAATACTTATAATATTTCCTCGCTGTACTGTAAGTGCATCATTAAAACTTGCAGAATCAATTGCTTGTACATTGAAGTTTACATTTATGGGCTGTGCTGGAGCAACTTCATCATTCGGTACAATTTGTCCCGGCACACTTGGAACAAATAATTCTGGACCTTGCTCTCCAACTGTATAGCCTGCAACAGACCCTCCAACTGCTCTTGTTCTCTTAGTACCATAAAATGCGGGAGTAAAGTCATTTGCATTTGTACCAGAGCCTCTTTGTCCTCTTAAAAATGCAAGTTCTCCTCCTCTAGCCCGCTGCGATATATCTACTACATTACTACGCTGACCCATGCTAACTGACTTTGGAGGTCCTGAAGGCGCACTGGCTCCGCCTCCTTGATAACTTGTGCTTGCAATTGCTGCAATAGAAGCGGCACCTGCTGCTGCAATAATTGCTGCCTGTGCAATTGCAAGAGGCATTGAAAAGAACGGATCTTTAACTCCAGCAAATACACCAATCATACCAGCTGCAGTGCTTGCTACTGCTTGAGCAATTTTTGCTTTCTTATCTTGCTCAAAAGCTTTTCTCTTCATGTCATCTTTTTTCTTTTCTAAAGCTTTGATTTTTGACAAACTCTTACTAGAAGCACCATCGCGTTTTTTCTCTGCTTCAATTTGTTTGTCAATTGCTGCAACACTTGCTCTTGCTTGAGCTTGTTGAATTTGACTAATTTGCCCAATCGTAGCTGACACGGCTTGTAATACTGCCGATAGGTTTACAGCCATATCTCCACCGCTCAATTTTATTGTTTCAAAAGCACCTGTAAATGCATCAGAAATAGCAAGAGCACCAGAAATAGTTGCAGAAACTACTTCGCCTTCTGGCCCTAATTTTTTCATATCTTCGGCAACACCCTCTAAAATACCTCTAGTTAGTGCTTTTTGTGCTTCTGCTCTATTTTTTGCTTTTTCTGCTTCTTCTTCTGCAGTTCCTTCACCTTTAGCATTAGCAATCATAGTGCCTTGAAAAGTATTTATGCTTCCCATAACACCTTGTTGTGCGCCGGCACCTACTATTGCCTTTTGATTTTCTATTTGCAGTTCTTTTTCTGCATTTGCTAGTTTTTGTTCAGAGTTTTTCAAAGTCTGTTGAGATGCTTGAATTTGTAAACTCACCACCTGGGCAGTAGCCGTAATTAAAGATTGCTCTTGTTCTGTTAGTCCATCTTTTGCCATTTCAAGAACTGTTAAATTAAATTTTGCTATTAATAAAGCATTTTCTGCTTCTATTCCTGCTTTTAATAACTCATGTTCTATCCTTGCAGCTTTTAATTTATTATTTCGTGAAGTTGCTTCTATACGAGCGGCTTCTACAGCACTTTTTACTCCACCATCTATACGAGTATTGCTTAATTTATCAGCTTGTATTTGTATATCAAAAGCTTCTTTTTGTGATTTTGCCAGTTTTTTTGCTTCTTGAACTCTTTTACTTTCTAACTCTGTTAATTTATTTTGTTCTTTTATTTGACTCTGTGCAGTCATAATCTGCTGATTCATAAGACTTAAATTTTGCTCTAATTCAGTTCTTTGATTTGTTGCAGCATCAGTAACATTTTGCTCTAATTGTGCAAATAAACCATTTGTTCCATTTATATCCGCCATTAAACTTTCGAGCTCAGTTATATCTCCTGACATATCTGGATCAGTTCCAGTTCTCTTTGATTGAAAGAGTTTCATTTCTGCTAGAGTTTTCTTCAGAGTTAAGTTAAGCATTGCTTTATCTAAAGCAAGTTGCTTTAATTTAGACTTTTCTTCTAAGTTTATAAGATCTAATCGTGATTGCTTTAATGTTAGTTGTATTTCAAGTTCATCTTCTGCGAGCAACTTAGATCCAGTGCTTCTTCCCGGATCGCTTCTATTTTCTTGTTCTTTTGCTAATCGTAGTCGAGTTTCTTCATTTTTAATCGCATCTTTACTTGCACTTGCTTGACGATTAAATATATCTAGTACAGCTCTTGCAGCTTTTTGCTGCTCTTGTAAAGCTTTTATTTCTGCTTCCGCAGTTTTTACTGCTAATTCTTGCTCATCAGTTAATTGTTCCCTTTTCAGCAATATATCTGCTGTAATTCTATCAATTTCTGCTTGTACTGCTTTTTCTTGTTCTGTTCCTTTTACTTTTTCGAGAATTTGACTTTTAAGATCCCTTTGAGTAGTTAATGAAGATATTTCTAGGCTAGTAAGCTCATTTTGTGCAG
>MDTG01056319.1_pt1 | contig 10493 bp, 8 predicted proteins | sample 811421 | NCBI WGS metagenome assembly MDTG01 (sample SAMN05326645, study PRJNA326480) | marine metagenome | isolation source: seawater | place: Pacific Ocean: South East | collected 2011
CATGACAGCGACGGCGGCGGCCTGCGGATCGAACATCTGCGCAAGAGCTACAAGAAACGGGTAGTGATTCGCGACGTGTCGCTCTCCCTCGGGCAGGGCGAGGTGGTGGCGCTGCTGGGGCCCAACGGCTCGGGCAAGACCACCACATTCTACGCCATCGCCGGTCTGATCTATCCCGAGGGCGGCCATATCTATATCGACGGGCGCGATGTCAGCGCCTTGCCGATGTATCGCCGCGCCAAGCTTGGCATCGGCTATCTGCCGCAGGAAATGTCGATCTTCCGCGGTCTCTCGGTCGAGGACAACATCATGGCGATCCTCGATATCGCCGAGAAAAACCGGCAGCGGCGGCGCGAGCGACTGGAACAGCTGCTCTCGGAATTCTCGATCGAACATCTGCGCCGCGCCCCCGCGATGGCCCTGTCCGGCGGCGAGCGGCGGCGGGTGGAAATCGCCCGCTGTCTGGCGGCGAATCCGAAATACCTGCTGCTCGACGAACCCTTTGCCGGGGTCGATCCGATTTCGGTCGGCGACATCCGCCATCTTGTGGCCGATCTCAAGAAACGCGGCATCGGCGTGCTGATCACCGACCACAACGTGCGCGAAACCCTCGAGATCGTCGACCGTGCCTACATTCTGCATGACGGCAAGGTTCTGATGTCCGGCAGCCCTCGGGATGTGGTCGAGAACGAGAATGTCCGCCGCGTCTATCTCGGCGACAGCTTCCGCATTTCGTGATCGCCCCCGCGTCGGCGAATCCGCTCTTCCGTGTCGCAAATCCGATTGACAAGACGCCGGGAAAGCGCGTCAATTGGGGCATGACATGTTGTATTCTCGCGCTGTTCCCCGAATGGCCCCCGCGTCGCGGGCCTGTCTCGGAACAATCGAAACGCATGTCGTTTATCAGCATCCGAGGCTAGGAACGTTCGCGGCGCAGGCGCGCCGCGCCCCGACCGGGTCTGTCAAGTGAAGGAGAGAAGATGCGTTATCAAATCAGTGGAAAGCAGATCGATATCGGCGAGGCGCTTCAAACGCATGTCAAGGATGAGCTGGGCGCAGCGGTGGCCAAATACGCCGAACGTCCGACCGACGCGCATGTCATCTTTTCCAAGAACGCGAGCGAATACGCCTGCGAGGCGATCGTGCATCTTTCCACCGGATTGACCGCGCAGGCCAGCGCCAAGGCGCATGAAATATACGGAGCCTTTGACGCCTGCTGCGAGAAAATGGAAAAACAACTCCGGCGATACAAGCGCCGCCTGAAAGACCACCATCGCGAGCGTGCGGAGCCGGTTGAACTCTTCGGCGCTTCCTCTTATATCCTCGCGGCGAATGGCGAGGAGGTGGAATCGGAACCCGAAAGCCTGCAACCGATCATCGTGGCCGAGATGGAGACGCAAATCCCCTCTCTTTCGGTCGGCGAGGCGGTCATGCAGATGGAGCTTGCAGGGGCACCGGTTCTTGTCTTCCGCAAAGAGGGAAAAGAGACGGTCAATGTCGTGTACCGCCGTGATGACGGCAATATCGGCTGGATTGACCCGTAACATAAGGTGACGGGCGGCAGTGCCCCTGTCAGTGCGACTCGACAAATGGACTTACCTATGATCCTCAAGCCAGAGGCCGTGCGCATCCTGTCCGGTGCCACCAGCAAGAAACGCCTGATGCAAGAGCTTGGGTTCATCGTCGAATCGGCCTACGGCGTGCCGCATGGCACCGCCGTCGAGGCGCTCTTGGAGCGCGAGAGCCTCGGGCCCACCGGGGTGGGAAATGGCGTCGCCCTGCCGCATGCCCGGATCGACGGTCTCGATCATGTCGTGGGCGTGCTGACGCTTTTGGAAAAGCCGATTGATTTCGACGCGGTGGATCGTCAGCCGGTTGACCTTGCGTTTGCGCTTTTCGCGCCCATCGACGCGGGGGTCGAGCATCTCAAGGCGCTCGCCCTCGTCTCGCGCACGCTGCGCGAAACCTCGCTCTGCGCCAAGCTGCGGGCCAATACCGATCCGATGACGCTTTATACCATCGTCACCGAGGCGCAGGCGGCACAGGCCGCCTGAGTCGGCTCCAGGTAAAAGTGATCATTTGGTCTGAAGCGGACCTTGTCGGTGAGCCGCGCAGGGTACTTCCATCGGATGTCAGCTCCAAGCCAACCCCGACCGGGCTACCGCCAGGCGCCAAACCCGAACAGCACATAATCCCGCTGATAGACCGTGCGCGCCAACTCCTCGATCCGCTCGTCATAGATATCGGCAAGCGCAAAGGGCACATACGGTGCCACCTTTGACGGCGGGGGCGGCTTCGCATAGCCCACCTGCCGCGCCAGCGCGGCAAGATAGCCCGGCATCTCATCCTCACGCAGGATCATGTCAGGCGCACCGAACTGCGCCATCCCCTCGACGGCAGCGGCCTGCGTGCACCAATGGGCATCGACCCTGATTGCCGTCTGCCCCGCCAGATTGGCCTTGAGAAACTCCAGAAACGCCACGAAAGCGGCCTTGTGCGCCGCCAGATCATAGCCCTCATCGGGCAGGTTGCCCGGGATCGGCAGCTTGTGGAAATTGCGCAGGGTGCGGCGGATATCGCGGTAACATCCCGGCCCCTTGATCAGGATCTTGTCGCAAAACGCGGCATGCGCGCGCGCCACCGGATGCCGCAACACGGTGAATCGCCGGTGCCCCGGCTTGCGCCGCATCCACTGCCGCAGCGCCTTTTGATTGAGCTTGGTGGGCAGCGTCTCCTCGCTCACCTGATCGAGTGCGGCCAGCCAGCCGCGCACCTCGGCCTCCGGCCCCGACCGGATCGGCATATAGAGCAGCGGCGCGCGCACGGCACTGACAAAGCCGGGCACGGCCGCCCCCCGTCGCGGCTCGAAATTCGGGGTGCGCGTCAGGTTGTAGGGGTCGCGCCCGGCCAGCGCCTGCTCCATCTCGCTAAAGTTCGAGACCTTGCTCTCCAATGGCTCGGGGTTCTGAGGCTTGAGCGAGGCGTCGAGCACCTCCAGCCGCGCCTCGCAGCCCAGATACCGCGCCAGCCCGTTCATCACCTCAAGGCTCTGCAAATCCTCGTAGGCCACGTAGAACGCCGTCTGCCCGGTCGCCTGAAGCCGGTTCAGCAGGAACACCTGAAACGCCTGCAACGTCGCCACATGCGTCTCGAACTCGCCCGGATCAAAGGCAATCGGCGCATCGCGGCGGCGTTTCACATTGGTCAGCTTCCACTGCCCGGTGGCCTGCGCGATCTTCCATGACACGTAGCTGTCGACCGGATTGCGCGTCAGGATGATCTTGGCGCAGCGCGGATCATCCAGCGCATGGTCGAGAACGCGCGGGTCATGGTCGTGAAAGAACCGAAAGCCGCCGATGCCCTGCGACTGCCCCTTGATCGCACCAATCAGGCGCGCCGGTTCCTCGTCGCGTTCGGCCTGCGTCAGCCCCAGCAACTCGGTTGTCTTGGGGTAGCCGATGAAATGCGGATTGAACGCCTCGCCATGGCATTCGATCCCGTCAAAGGCGTTCAGATTGCTTTCCAGAAAATTGGAGCCGGTGCGCATTTCCGCGAACACGACGAAATAGTCAAACGGGCCTGTCATTCACTCTTACCGCACCAGATAGGGTTTGCGCGCATCCTGCTGCGGGCTGTGGCTGCCCTGCTCGACCGGGAAATCGCCCATCAGATAGGGATGCATCCCCTGATTCTTGAGGTTCTGCAGGAACTGCCCGAACCCGGTCAGGTCGGACATGCGCGGCACCTCCGCCAGACCGCGCAGGTTCTGCTGCCCGATTTCGTCGATGATGGTCTGCAACGGTTCCATCGGGGCCTCGATGAATTCCGCCATGGTCCAGATCCGCACCCGCGCCTTGATCCAGGATGATCGCAACACCTTGAGGTGCTGGCTCTCGATCTGCTGCAACAGCGCCGCCTCGCGCCGGATATCGGCGAAATTGCCGTTCGACTTGAAGAGCGGCACCGCCCAGGCCCCCGAAATCACCGAGATCTGCGCATTCGGGTCCTTGGCGATATACCACTCGACATCCTCGATCACGTCGCGCGGGCCAAACTGAAAACACTGCCGCTCGCCGCGCGTGTTCCAGATCAGGCTGGCCAGAAACGCCCGCGGGTTATAGTCGCGCAGCGCCGCACTGTCCGACAGCGCCCCGTTCATCACCGTCTGCCCATCCGAGAACTCGGCCCGTTCCGGCGCAAAGAGATGCCCATGCACCCGCATCCCGGTCATCCGCGCCAGCCACGGCTCGAAATTCTCAAAGAGATCGCTGAACCCCTGAAACACGGAGTAGGGCGCGCAGGTCAGCCCGTTCTCGCGGGTCTCGACCGGAAAGCGGCTCTGCATGTAAAGACCGGGCCGTCCGCGCGTGCGCCGCTCCACCGCCTTGGCGAAGATGCGGTCGATCTTGCCGGGGTTGGGCTCTGTGCGCTTCATCGCCCCCGCCTGATCGGTCAGAAACGCCTCATAGAGACGATCGGCAAAGGGCCAGATCTTGCGCGCCACAAAACAATCCGAGCGCCGCAACAGCTGCAGGTGGTCGTCGTAAAAGATATGCGGCTTGCCCTGATAATCAAACTTCGACAGGGTCAGCGACCGGCTCTCGATCTGGCGGGAATATTGCCGGGCAAGGGTCTGGAAATAGCTCTCGTCCGGGATCCACACCTTGGAGAAATACCGGTCATAGACCCGCCGGTAAGGATCATCCAGAATGGCCGACAGCGTCTGCCGCGTCAAACACCACCACTGGCTTCCCATATGCGGCACAATGCCGTTGGGAATGCGCCGCTTGAACCCGACAAGGCGTTGCAGTGCCACATATTTGTCAAACAGATAGCGATGATTCCGCCAGGAAAACGGAAACCGCAGGGTAAAGCGTTCCTGATCCAGCCCCCCGATCGTCCAGGGCACATCCGCCGTCGTCGCGCTCTCGATGAAATCGGTATGCGGGCGCACGGCCAGATAATCGATCAACTCCTGCACCGGGCGCAGCGGCAGGCACGACCCCGAGGCAAGATAGACATGGCGCACCTCTCGAAACTCACGCAGCATGATCTCTGACGCACCCTGCGTGGCCGCGACCAGCCCCCAGGTGCCCCATTCACAGCGATGCCGGGGTGCAAACCGCACATCCTCGATATCCGAGAGGGCATTTACAAAGGCATTATAGGTCTTGCGCGGTACCGCCTTGTCGACATGGATCACCAGCGGACAGCCCGACGCCGCCCAATGCCGCGCCACCTGTTCGGCCCGGCCAAAGGCGGTGTGGACCAGCATGATAATCCCGACGCTCATGCGTGTACTGCCCTGTTGCTCATGCCCAGTTCCCCTTGGACATCAGCCCGAGGATTTCTAGTTGACGCCAGTTTATATATTTTTCCGACCATTTGCACCAAAGTTCGGGATTGTGCTGAACCACCTCGGCATAGGCTTTGTACTCGACACTGCCTGAATAATGCTGGCGGCGGGTCAGTTCCTCGGCGGCCTTGGCGGTAAAGGTATCCAGAAACTTGGCATGGAGCAGGATGCCGCTCGCCTTTTCGCCGCCCCACTCGTCATAGGTCAGGTTCAGACCGCGCGGCAGCACCATATGGGTCGAGCTTTCATAGGCATAGCGCCGATGCCACTTGATCAGCGGCGTCTTGTTGAGCGCGGGCGCCTTTTTCGGGTTGTCGGGAAAGAACACGCGGGCGCGCGGGCCACCCTGAATCCACAGGTTGCCGAATTTCTTGTTCTTTTCGATCATGTAGTTGCCGGGATCGAACCAGGCGGCAATCTCCAGCGGGTTCTGCCCGGCGCGGTAGGGCACCGCGTCGATCCGCCCCTTTGGATACATATCCAGCAGCATCGCGCCAAAGGATTTGACCTGAGAAGTATCCAGCCAATCGGTCAGCGCGCGAATGGGCCGCGTGTCACAGAACGGGTAGACAAAGAACTCATCGGGATCGACCACCAGCGTCCAGTGCCCATGCCCGTATTTCGATTGCAGCCAGTTGAGCCAATCAATGCCGAACCGCGCGCGCTTGTAACTCGCCCTGGTCGACCACAGCGAGACATCCTCATGCTGCGCCAGATAATCCGCACCGCCATCGGTGCTGTCATTATCCACGATCAGGAAATGCGAAATACCCAGATCGCGGTAGTAGCGCAGGAAATAGGGCAGGCGGACATGCTCGTCCCGCATGGTCGAAAACAGCAGCACATCACCGGGGCGAATACGGTCGGTGCGGTTGACGACGGGCCGCAGCGAGAAATGCTTGCGAAAGGCACGCACCTTGGCCCGTTTGCGCCGCAGCCGCATCCGGTATGATTGCCACGCCCCCACGAGATCGGACCTCCGTTTATCTTTTTTTGATCGCCACAGACTATCTAACGGCTGTTAATACAACCTTTTTGAGGACAATCGCGATTAAATTCCGGAATCGTTGCCGAAATCAACTGTCAGCGCGGCGAGCGTTTCGCCAGAATCCGCTGCAGCGTGCGCCGGTGCATGTTCAGCCGCCGCGCCGTCTCGCTGACATTGCGGTCGCATAGCTCATAGACCCGCTGAATATGTTCCCAACGCACCCGGTCGGCGCTCATCGGGTTTTCCGGCGGCGGCGGCAGTTCGGCCCCGTTGGCCAATAGCGCATTGGTGATATCCGTGGCATCGGCGGGTTTCGAAAGGTAATCGGTCGCTCCTATCTTGACGGCGGCGACGGCGGTGGCAATCGCGCCATATCCGGTCAGCACCACGATCCGGCTATCGGGCCGCTTTTCGCGGATCACCTCGACCACGTCGAGCCCGTTGCCATCCTCAAGCCGCAGATCGCACACCGCATAGGCCGGGGGCCGGTTCGTGGCGATGGCGCGCCCGGCAGCCACCGATCCGGCGGTCTCGACCTCGAAACCGCGCTTTTCCATCGCCTTGGCCAGACGACGCAGAAACGCCTCGTCATCGTCCACGAGAAGGAGCGTCCTGTCGTCACCGATATCCTGCATGTCCTCGGCCATGCCGCTCCTCCTGTTTACGCGCCGTTGCCAGATGTTCTAGCCCGCGCCTGGCCCCCCGTCAAAACAAACGCTTAGCTGGCCTCGATAAAACACTGGACGCGGTCTGCCATCTGCTCCGGGGTGGTATCGCGGCGAAAGAACTCGACGAATCCGTGTTCGGGCAGCGACAGGTAGCTCATGGTCGAGTGGTCGACGAGGTAAAACTCGTCATCACCCTCGTCCCGCGCCTGAAAGAAGGTCCGGTACGCCTTGGACGCCGCGCGCACCTGCTCTTCGCTCCCCGTCAGGCCCAGCATGCGCGGATGCAGGTAATCGGTGTACTCCGCCATCACCTCGGGCGTGTCGCGCTTGGGGTCGATGGAGATGAACACCGGCTTCACCATGTCGCCCCGCTCTTCGAGAATATCCACGGCGGCGGCATTGCGCGCGGCATCCATGGGGCAGACATCCGGGCAGAACGTATAGCCGAAATAGATCAGCGTCGGTTGGTCGATCACGTCCGTGTCGGTGACCGTCTCGCCGGTCTCGCTCACCAGTTCGAACGGCCCGCCGATCTGCGCCGCCCCGCCCGCCACGTTCGACGCCCGGCATTGCGCGAACTGATCCGCGTCACCGGACCTAGCGGACACCATGTAATAGGTCGCGCCCAAACCCAGGACAACAACAACGGCAGCGACAATGGCAATCAGGCGGGTCATGTGGATTTCCTTGCGTTTCGGTGGACGGGGTGCAACCTTCCTTCTATCTAGCATCCCTGACCCCGCACGCAATGGACATGCCCCCTGATATGACCGATACCGCCTCCGGTCTCTTCAAGGCCCGCAACAGGGGCAACTGGATTCGCCTGCGCACGCTCGTGCTGTTGCGCTGGTGGGCGATCGTCGGTCAGGCCAGCGCCCTGATCATCGCCGACCGGGTCTATCACCTCGACCTCGAAATGGGCCTGTGCTTTCTGGTGATCGGTGTCTCGGTCGCCTCCAACCTCGTAGCGGCCTTCGTCTTTGCCGAAAACAAGCGCCTGTCGGAACAGGACACCTTTCTCGTCGTGCTCTTCGACATGCTCCAGCTTGGGTTGCTGCTCTATCTCACGGGGGGCATGCACAACCCCTTCACCATTCTGATCGTCGGCCCCGTCACCGTCTCCGCCTCGGCGCTGTCGGGGCGCTCAACCGCGTTTCTCGGCATGATGGCCATCGTGATCGTGACATTGCTGATGCAATTCTACCTGCCCCTGCGCACCGAAGACGGTTTCGTGCTGCGCGTCCCCGACGTGTTCCGCTTCGGCAGCTGGGTGGCGATCGTGATCGCGGTGCTGTTCCTCGGGGTCTATTCCCGCTGGATCGTGCAGGAAATGCGCGCCATGTCCGACGCGCTTCAGGCCACGCAGATGGCCCTCGCCCGCGAGCAGAAACTGACCGATCTGGGTGGCGTGGTGGCCGCCGCCGCGCATGAGCTTGGCACGCCACTTGCCACGATCAAGCTGACCAGCGCCGAACTGGCCGAAGAGCTGGAAGACCACCCCGAGTTGCGCGACGATGCCCTCCTGATCCGCGAACAGGCCGACCGCTGCCGCGATATCCTGCGCTCCATGGGGCGGGCGGGCAAGGATGATCTGCACCTGCGCCGCGCCCCCCTCACCGCCCTCGTCGAAGAGGCCGCCGAACCGCATGTCGACCGCGGCAAGCACATTCATTTCGATCATGCCGCAGGCGGCGCGGATCTTCTCGACCAGCCCACAGTGTTGCGCCGCCCCGAAGTGATCCACGGGCTGCGCAACCTGATCCAGAACGCGGTCGATTTCGCCCGCGCCAATGTCTGGGTCGAATCCCGCTGGGGGGACAATACGATCACCCTGCGCATCATGGATGACGGGCGCGGCTATCCCGCTGACATGCTGGGCCGCATCGGCGATCCGTTCATCCGCCGCCGCGCCCCCGTAACCGATCCGCGCCGCCCCGAATACGAGGGCATGGGCCTCGGGCTTTTCATCGCCAAGACCCTGCTGGAACGCTCCGGCGCCGATCTGACCTTCGCCAACGGGGCCGATACGACCGGGGCAGAGGCGCTTGACGCCGCCCGCTGCGGTGCCCTGGTCGAGGTGACATGGCCACGCAAGGCCTTCGAGGTGCCCGATACCGCCGCGCTGGGCGAAAACCAACCCATTCGCGGCTGACGGATCGACGTTAAGACGGTCTTAACCAGTTTGCGCCACCCTTGTCGGAAACGGCTCGACGAGGTGCCTGATGGCGACGATGACACTCACGGAAATCGCGGCCCTCCTCGCCGGGGCGACGTTGTTGTCGCTCGCCGTGATCTGGCTCGCGGGGCTGCTGCCCAACCGGGCCCGGCCCAGCGCCGAACGTCCCGCAGCGCCGGCATGTCATTTCCTGTTTCGCGGTCCGACCCTCATCGACCATGACGCCGGTGCCCTCTGGCCCGACGACAGCGATGCCGCCGAGGATGATTGGTCGCGCTTTCGGGACTGGCTGGCCTTTCGCTTCGGCACCCTGCCCACCGATCCGCTCAGCATCGCGGCGGGCAAACCGCTGACATTCGACAGCACCCTGCCGGATGATCCCGCGCGGCTCGAACTGCATGCCAGCACCCACAGCCTGCGCGCCACCCTGCACGAGGGCGGGCCGTCCTGCCCGGCACATCTGCACGAGGGGCGACGCCGCCTGATGGTGCTGGATGTGCCCAAGGCGGCGCTGCATGCAGCACCGCAACCGGTCTGGATTCTGGGCCAGGATGGACACCTTATCTGGCAGAACGACGCGGCCCGCGCGTTCCGCCCCGAGAGCATCGCCCGGATGACCGCCGCGCTCGGCCCGCTGCCCGAACCGAGCGAAACCCGAACCCAGCGCATCAGCATTCCCGATGCCGAAGCACAGGATCGCTGGTTCGATCTCACCGTCACGTGCATGCAGGCGGGACACGCGTTTTACGCCTGCGACGTGTCTGCTCTTGTCAGCGCCGAAACCGCACAGCGCGACTTCGTGCAGACCCTCGGGCGCACCTTTGCCGATCTGCCGACCGGGCTGGCGGTATTCGATCACGCGAAATCGCCGGCGCTGTTCAATCCGGCACTGATCGACCTCACCGGCCTGCCGGTCGGCTTTCTCAGCGCGCGCCCCAATGTCATGAGCTTTTTCGACATGCTGCGCGACGCGCAGGTCATGCCGGAGCCCAGGAATTACGCCAACTGGCGCAGCCAGATCACCGACATGGTCAGCGCCGCCCGCGGCGGCCTCTATCAAGACTGCTGGAGCCTGGTGTCCGGCCAGACCTATCGCATCACCGGGCGGCCCCATCCCAACGGGGCCGTGGCCTTCCTGTTCGAGGATATCACGCCCGAAGTCTCGGAGGCGCGCAATCACCGAACCGAAATGGACCTGCGGCAGGCCGCGCTCGACCATCTGAACGAGGCGATTGCCGTGCTGTCGCCGGGTCGCCGGGTGTTGTTCTGCAATGCGGGCTTCGGCGCGCTTCTCGGCATCGACCC
>MDTG01213352.1_pt1 | contig 10493 bp, 10 predicted proteins | sample 811421 | NCBI WGS metagenome assembly MDTG01 (sample SAMN05326645, study PRJNA326480) | marine metagenome | isolation source: seawater | place: Pacific Ocean: South East | collected 2011
AAATTTAAAAGATAATTTTGAAAAACAAAATTTTGAAAAAATAAAATTAAAAGAATTAGACGAATTAGAGCAATTTATCTTACATAAATTGTTTATAATAAGTAAATCTGTTGATGAAAATTTGAAAAATTATAATTTTCATAAATTATATAAAGAACTTCTGAATTTTTGCACCCTTGATCTTTCCTCTTTTTATTTTGATATAAGAAAAGACGTTCTTTACTGCGATGAAATAAATTCAAAAAAAAGAAAAAATTGTGTTGCTGTTTTAAACGTAATTTTAGAAAGTTTATTAAAGTGGTTCGCTCCAATTTTAGTTTTCACTACAGAGGAAATTTATAGTTTAGTAAATAAAGATAATTCTGAAAGCATACATGAAAATAATTTTGTAAAAATTCCATCAAATTGGAGGAATGAAAGGTTAAATGAAAAATGGTCGAATTTATTTAAAATTAAACAAGATGCAAATATCGCAATTGAGAAGAAAAGGGCAAATAAAGAAATTGGATCAAGTTTAGAAGCAGAAATTAAACTCGTATTAAATAAGGAAAAATTTGAACTTCTCGATAAGTTAGATTTATCAGATTATTTTATTGTTTCAAAAGCTGCAAAAGAATTGTCAAATAGCAATGAAATAAAGATTGAAGTGAAAAAAGCGCGAGGACAAAAATGCAAAAGATGTTGGAAAATTTTAGAAAAAAAATGCGAGAGATGTTCGAAAGTTCTCCAGTAAATAGAAAGTCAATATCTTGATTGATCATAAAGAGATAAAAAATAAAATATTTATTATAGAAAATTTTTATTATCTTATGATAATTCTTGTGACTTTTATATTAGACAGATATTCCAAAAAGGAAATTATAAAAAATTTGAACGATAAGAGTCTTTACATTAATGATTATTTAAACTTTGACTTAACTTGGAATACCGGAATAGGTTTTGGATTATTTAGTTCATCTTCTGAATTATATTATAATATGGTCTCTTTGATTATTGCAATAGTTATTCTATTAGTATTCTTTTTAATTATAAAATCTAAGAGGTTTGATAAAATTGCGTTTTCAATTATTCTTGGAGGTGCGTTAGGCAATTTCTATGATAGAATATTTTTTAATGCAGTCCCGGATTTTATTGATTTTCATTATAATAACTTTCACTGGTTTACTTTTAATTTTGCGGATATATTTATTTCCGGAGGTGTTATACTTTATTTATCAAAAAATTTAATATTTAAAAATGACTGAAATTAAAATAAAATTTTTAATCATTTTACTTCCAATTTTTTTATACTCCTGCCAAGGATTATCTGAAGCCAAAAAGGTCATGGAAAACCAAAAAGTTATTAGTACTGATGAATTTTTAGTCAAAAAAAAGAATCCTTTAGTTTTGCCTCCTGATTTTGAAAAAATACCTGAACCCGGAACTTTAAAAAAAGAAAAAAAATCTGAAAGGCAAAAATTAGAAAAGATATTAAATGTTGAAATTAATGAAAATGATAAAAAAGTTGGGGCCTCATCTCCAGAGCAATCTATTTTAAACCAAATAAGAAAGTAAAAACATCTTGAAAAGCCTTAATCTATTGTTTGAAAAAATTTTTAAAGAAATAAGTTTGGATATAAAAAATGAGCATAAAGTTTTAAACATGCTTCATGATAATTATAAATTTAATTTTTTAAAAAAAGATTTAAATAAGTTTAAAAGATTTAAAAAAATTGTAATTATAGGTATGGGGGGCTCGATATTAGGGTCTGAAGCAATCTATTATCTTTTTAAAAAAAAAATTAAAAAAAAGTTTTATTTTTTGAATAACTTAGATGAAACAAAAATCAATGTAGTTAAAAGGAGTATAAAAATAAACAATACTTTATTTTTGATAATTTCAAAATCAGGCAATACATTAGAGACTATTACAAACTCCTTCCTTCTGAAAATTATAAAGAAAAACGCAAAAAATATTATTTTAATGTCTGAAAGAAAAAATAACATAATTTTTTCATTATCAAAAAGATTAAACCTCTTTCATGTTGAGCATAAGCAATTTATTGGTGGTAGATATTCAGTTTTAACTGAGACGGGTTTACTGCCTGCATACCTTATGGGTTTAAACATTAAAAATATAAGAAAAAAAATTAAAAGTCATTTAATCGGAAAAAATAGACAAAATCTTAAAAAAAATGCAATTTATATTTCAAAATTAATCTTGGAAAAGAAATATCATAATTTAATCTTTTTAAATTATATACCTGAGCTAGAAAAATTTCTGTTTTGGTGCCAGCAATTAATAGCAGAAAGTTTAGGGAAAAAAGGAAAAGGTTTGTTACCGATTATCTCTAACGTTCCTAAAGATCATCACAGCTTATTACAAATTTACTTAGATGGCCCAAAAGATAAATTATTTCATATATTTAGCTCTACAGAAAAATCAAAAAGTAAAATTAATTCTTCTATTTTTTCTAAAAAAAATATTTTACACAATAAAAAATTATCTTTTGTTAAAAATGCTCAAAAAAAAGCTTTAATTAAATCTTTTATAAAAAATAAAATCCCATTTAGAGAATTTAAAATTGGAAAAATAAACGAGGAAAAAATAGGAGAATTATTCTCGTATTTTATTTTGGAAACTATAATAATTGGTAAACTTTTAAAAATTAATCCCTATAACCAACCAACAGTTGAACAAGTAAAGATTTATACTCAAAAATTCCTTACTTGAAATGACCAAAAATTATTTTTGACTTTCCGTATAGCTTTATTTTAAAAATATTAAGCAAATCTTCGAAATTTTCATTAGAGCTTTTTTTTCTATGAATTATTACAATATGATTATTACAGTATAATTTATTCCTTTTTATAGTTTCTAAATTTTTTAAATATATTTTGTCGGAAAAAGGGGGGTCTAAAAAAAATATTTCATGTTTATTATTTAAATTTTTACTCAGGTAGTTTTCAATGCTTAAATTAACTAATTCAATATTCTTTTTATTTGTTAATCTTAATAAGTTATTTTTTAGAATTTTTAAGGCATCTTTATTTTTTTCAACAAATGTAATTTTCCTTGCACCACGAGAAATACATTCTAAACCAAAAGATCCAACTCCAGAATAAAGATCTAGCACATTTGAATTTTCAACTTTAATTTTTACTTCAGAAGAATGAGCTAAAATATTAAAAATGTTTTCTTTGACAGAATCTTTCAAAGGTCTAGTTGTGCAGTTTTTTATAAAATTTATACTTTTTCCTTTATATTTTCCGCTTATAATTCTCATTTATTTAATAACTTTCCACCCTATATCTTTTCTAAAAAACCCACCTTTCCAATTTAATTTTTTTATAATAAAAATTATTCTTTTCCTAATATTGTAATAGCTATTTCCGATTGAAGTAATATTTAAAACTCTACCTCCATTTGAAATAATTTTTTTTCTCTCAAATTTTGTTCCAGCATGATAAACAAAATCATTTTTTTTAGTCTTAATTTTTCTTATATTCTTTATTTCAATATTTTTTTTATATCTACCTGGGTATCCTTTTGAACATATAACTATAGTCATGCTTTTTTCCTTTCTCCAATTAATTACAGTTTTGTTTAATTTATTATTCACAGCATTAATCAACAGTTTAACAAAATCAGTTTTAAGTCTTGGTAATATTACTTGGCATTCTGGGTCTCCCATTCTAACATTGTACTCAATTAAATAAGGCTCCTTATTTTTAATCATAAGACCTACATATAAAAACCCACTGTAATAATTATTTTTTTTCTTTAGAGCCTTAATTGTTGGTTCTACAATTTTACTAATAATTTTCTTTTCTACCTCTGGATTTATAACTGGTGCGGGTGAATATGCCCCCATACCACCAGTGTTTGGACCTATATCATTTTCTCCTACTTTTTTGTGATCTTGTGCAGTTCCAAAAAATTTATAAGAATTTTTATCTACAATTAAAAAATAACTTGCCTCTTCTCCATCAAGAAATTCTTCGAGAACTAATTTTCGTGAGGTCTTAAATTTACCTCTGAAAATCTCTTTAGAAATTTTAAGAACACTTTTTCTTGTTTTACAAATTGTAACTCCTTTACCTGCAGCTAAACCATCAGCTTTGACAACTAAAGGAAATTTACTTTTTTTTAAAAATTTTTTCACTGTCATTTGATCCTTACAAATTTTAAAATTTGCAGTAGGAATGTTATTCGCTATACATAGTCTTTTCATAAATGCTTTTGATCCTTCCAATTTCGATGCAAATTTATTTGGCCCAAAAACTTTGACTTTCCTCTTTATTAAATAATCAACTAAACCTTTGACCAGTGGTTCCTCTGGTCCAACAATTACTAATTTAATATCGAAAAAATTAATAATTTTAAAAATTTCTTTAAAATTTAAAATATCAACATTTATATTTTGTGCGATTTTAGATGTTCCTGCATTACCAGGTAGACAATAAATTCTTTTACTAAGTCTAGATTCATAAATCTTTTGACATAATGCGTGTTCCCTGCCTCCACTTCCTATTAATCCAATATTCATTCTTAAAGATATATTGTATAATTTATTGATGGATAAAAAAAAAGCTAAACTTATTTTTAAACACAATTCTTTTGAAATTATCGAGGAAGGCGATTATGTTTTGTGTAGTATTTCTGGTAAAAAAATACTTCTTAAAGATTTAAATTATTGGAACGTTGATTTTCAGGAAGCATATTTTTCCGCTAAAGAGGCTGATATTAGATACAAACAAATTAAAAAATAAATTTTATTTCCATCGATTGTGTGTCCATATCCATTCATTTGGATTTTTTATTATCATCTGCTCAAGTGTCTCATTTAATTTTTTTGTAAGCTCAATTTTGTTACTAAAATTTGTAGGAACAATCTCATCATAAAACTTTAATTTAAAAATAGACTTTTCTCTTTCAATGAAAACAGGGATAATTGAAAGACCATACTTTAAAGAAAGTTGAGCTGGCAATGTCGTAGTCAGAGCTGGTTGGTTAAAAAAATTAATCTTTTCACCTTCACTAACTCTTTGATCAATCATTAAGGCAATACTATAATTTTTTTTTACAAAATTTATAGCATCTCTTACTCCATTAATTCCTTTTTTTATCTGATTTTTACAAACATATTTTTTTCTTAAATATTCCATGAATGGATTAAGGAAATAATTGTTTAGTGGTCTATATATAGTAGCTAGATTAATTTTTTTCTTAGTAATCTCCATTGACATCAACTCAAAATTAGCAAAATGTCCTGAAACAAAAATAACTTGCCTATTTTTTTTAACAACATTATCAAGATGTTCCCCTCCTTCGATTTTTATATGAGTGCTACTTTTTTTAAATCTATCGAGAAAAATATATTCTATAAAAGTTTTTCCATAATTTTTCCACATGCTTGATATTATTAGATTTTTTTCTAACTCAGACAAATTCGGAGAAAAAATCTTTATATTTTTTTCTATTATCTGTCTCGACTTAAATTTTGGAGCTAATAAATTAAAGATGTAAGAAAATAGTTTTCTACTATTATTCATTCCTAATAACCTTCCAAAGATAAAGAGAATATAAATTATAATTGCCTGAAAAAAATATTTTATAAATTTAATCATAAATACCAAGAATTTTACTTATAAATTTGTCTTTGTTTTCTATTTCTAACTCAATTTTAGCATATCCAATCTTTTTTTTATTATTGCTATCAAGTCTGTAGTAATCTTTTTCTGTTGTAACAATTTTATAATCATTGTTTTCAGCTTCATCTAAGATCTTTTCAATTTCAGATTTTTTAAATTCATAATGATCAGGAAAAGCTCGCTTTTTTTTTAAATTTAGACCGTGATTTGAAATTAACTCAAAAAAATTCTCAGGATTGCCTATACCTGCAAAAGCAAATATCTTTTTATTTTTAAATTCTTTAAAATTTACAAATCTATATTTTGAGTAAAAAATATCAATTCTACTATTATAATCTAAAATTCTCTTCTCGAAATTATGGTCTCTTTTTCCATTAATTAAAATTACATTAGCATCTTTTACCACATTAAAATTTTCTCTTAATGGACCAGCAGGAATTACTCGACCATTTCCAATAAGCTGTTTTTGATTGAAGCAAATAATAATAAAATTTTTCTTAATTCTATAGTCTTGTAAACCATCATCTAAAATCACAGAGTCAAATCCTTTTTGAACTGCTTGAGCTATTCCATCCTGTCTATTTTTGATAACAATATTATTTTGAAAATATTTTTTTAATATTTGATGTTCATCATTGTGATTTTTATAAAATTTTCTCACAATTACAGGATTAACCCCATTTTTTGAAAGCTCATTGCCAATTAAAATCGATAAAGGTGTTTTTCCCGTTCCTCCTAAGTATAAATTTCCAACACAAATAATAGGTATTTCATAATCAACAATTTTTGTGAGTTTTTTTTTAAAATATACAAAACAAATAAGAAGCATACTTAGAGGAACAAGTATAAAAGATAGAATACTATTTTTTTTTCCCCAAAATTTAGGTTTAATTAGATACATTAAATAAGAATTTATTAATACTTTTCATTACCTCATCAAGTGTTTTATTTCCCAGATTATTTACTATTGATTCAAAATTGTTTTGATCTTTTTTAACGTTTTTGAGATCAAAACTTAAGTATTGAGCTAATTCATCAATATTTGAGATACCTTTTGCTATACTATTTTTCTCAAGAAATTCGTAAATTTCTTTGAAATTATAAACATATTTTCCATGATAAATTTTGCAACCTAACCTAGCCGGATCAATCGGATTTTGACCTCCTACTTCTTTTAAACTTTTTAACATTGATTTTCCTACAAAAACACTTTTAGCATAATTAAAATATTGGTTTAATGAACCGTAATGATTTACTATGAAAATTTCATTTTCATTTGTCATTTCATCATTAAGATTATGGATTTTTGCATTAAGCCCAAAATTATCGCAAATTTTTTTGATGTCATTAGCTCGAGAAATATGCCTGGGAACTATAATAGTAATTATATTGGTAAATTTTTTTTGTAAAATTTTATGTGTCTCTAAGCACAATTCCTCTTCCCCTGGATGTGTGCTCACAGCAACCCAGAATCTATTTTTTGTCAGAAAATCTTTATTTTTATAGATATCTTTTTTATTTTCAGTTGTATTTATTAGCTTTAAATTTCCATTAAAAAAAATATTTTGTGCCTCGAATTCTTCGAAGTACTTTTTAGTCTCAAGATTTGAAGTTAAACATAAATCAAACTTGTTAAAAATTTTTTTTGCTGTCTTTGGAAAAAGTTTCCATCTTTTATATGTTTTTTTTGTTATTCTTGCATTTAAAATTGCAAGTGGAATTCCTCTTTTTTTTATTTGCAAAATAAAGTTTGGCCAGATTTCTGAGTCAATAAAAAATACCGAGTCAGGAGACCATTTATCTAAAAAATCATTTATTAAAAAAGTTACATCTAATGGAAAAAATCTATGATGAATATTATTATAATTATTAATTTCTGCTTTAGCTAAATTTCCAGAGGAAAGAGTAACTGTGGTAATTAAAAATTCTAGATTCTTATTTTTTTTATCTACATCTTTTATGATAGGCAAAATGCTTTTTAACTCTCCCACACTTGAAGCGTGAAACCAAATTAATTTATTTCCACTCTTTTTTTTTGTACAGAAATAAGATGGAAAAATTTTTTCTTTATATCTAATAGGATCCTCTTTTTTCAAAATCTTTCTTAAAAAAATAAATAAGATAAAGACCGGAAAAAAAAGATTAGTAAAAAATTTATAAATCGAAATCATCTTTCTATTTAAGTTGTTTTTGATAAAGTGATTTATATTCCTCGCAATTGTTGATAAGAAACTCGTGATTTCCAGAGCTGATAAGCTTTCCTTTTTTTAGAACAAAAATCTTATGTGCGCTGTGTATTGTTGAAAGTCTATGTGCAATTACAATGGTAGTTTTATCTTTTGTTAAATTATTTATTGCTTTTTGAACAATTTCCTCTGACCCAGCATCAAGTGAGGAGGTAGCTTCATCCAGAAGAATAATGGAAGATCTTTTTAAAATTGCTCTCGCAATTGATATCCTTTGTTTCTGTCCACCTGAAAGTCGAACACCATTCTCACCTACTTTAGTATCAAATTTATGAGGCAGATTATTAATGAAATCTGTAGCTGCAGCGTTATCACAGGCTTTTATTATTTCATCATTCGTTGCGCCAGGATTTGCGTAAAGGATGTTATTTTTAACGGTATCATCAAAAAGAATTACATCCTGACTTACTAAGGAAATATTTTTTCTAAGTGAGTTTAGATTAACTTCGTCTATATTTTTATCATCAATACTAATCAAACCAGTTTGAGGCTCATAAAATCTTGGAATTAGGTTTATTATTGTACTCTTACCTGCTCCACTTTGACCAACAAGAGCTGTCATCATGCCACCTTTAATCTTTAAATTTAAATTAATTACAGCCCTGTCATTCGTTGTTTCGTACTTAAAGTTTAAATTTTTAAATTCAATGTCACAATTACTAATTTTAAGATCTGGTAATCTAGGATTATTTTTAATTTCAATCTTTTTATCAATAATTTTTGATATTCTTTTAAAAGCAGCTCCCCCTTGATAAGCTGTTATATTTAAAGTGGCTAGAGATCTAATAGGCTGATACGCCAACATCATTGCTGCCAAAAAAGAGAAGAAATTATTGACACCTAATTCACCAGATGAAATCAATTTGCCTGAAAAAAAAATAAAACCTGCAATCATTACTCCAGTTAATGTTTCCATTATTGGAGTTGCTCTTATTAATACGCTATTATACTTAATATTTTTTTCAACTAAACTATCTATAAGATTATTAGTCTTTTTATTCTCATCATTTTCTCTTTGATAAATTCTTATCATTTTAGATGCCTTAAATATTTCAGATAAAGATGTTGCCAATTTACCAGATATCTCTCCAGCTTGTGTTACAACTTTACCGATTCTTTTACCTAAACTTTTTGCAAAACCTCCAGCTAATGGAATCATCAATACTGCAAATAAAGCCAACTTCCAATTTTGATAAAACATCAAAGATATTAATGCTATTGCAGTAAAACTGTCCTTCATTAAATTTAAAACACCAACTCCAACAAGCTGTTGAACTTGATGTGAATCAAACATTACATTTGAAATATATTTACCAGAGTGTCGCCCATCTAACGTCTTCACATCGGAAAATAGAATATTTTCTGAAATCTTTTTTTGAATCTCTCCACAAATTTTTTGAGAGACTCTTATAGTAAGAATTCTAGCGAAATAAAGTGTCAGACCTTTTGTGGCAAAAGCTAAAATAATTGCCAAAGGAATAACCCATGCGTAAGTTTTATTTTGCTCCTCAAATATTTTTTTTACTGCTGGATCAAGAAGCCAGGCTATACTCGAAGTGCTTAACGCTACAAAGATTGACAGAAATAGCGCAAGAAAAATTTTTTTTAGATGTTTACTAATATATTCTTTATAAAGTCTCTTAAGTATAATTATCAGTTCTTCAAATTTCATATAGAAATACTGTTTAATAAAATTGAAATAAATAAAACTAAACCCGAAAAATTATTCATCTTAAAAGCTGCCAAACAACTATGAGGTTTAGATTTATCAAATTTCTTTATTTGAAACATTAAACTTAAAAAAAATAAACAGAGTGCAAGGGTAGCAAAATTAATTCCAATTTTATTATAAAAAATGTACATCAAAATTATTAATGTTATAAAATAATTAGCGCTCACAAAATTTTTAATGTTTTTTTTAAATTTTATAGAAGTTGATTTTACTCCAATAATTTCATCATCTTTTATATCCTGAGCACCATAAATGGTGTCATAACCCAATGTCCAAAATATGGCCGACAGGTATAACAAGATTACATTGATTGAAATGTTCCCATTGACAGCACTGTAAGCCATTATGATTCCCCAATTAAAGGTGAGACCTAAAAATAATTGTGGCCAGTATGTTACTCTTTTCATGAAAGGATAAGAGAAAGCAAAAATCATTGAAAACATTCCTAGAAAGATAGTGAAAAGGTTAAACTGCATTAAAATTGTAAAAGCTGATAAGCAAAGTAAACAAACATATATGAGGGACCTGTTGACTGAAATTTTTCCTGATGCCAAAGGTCTATTTTTTGTCCTCTTTACTTTTTTGTCAAAGTCTCTATCTACAATATCATTAAAAATACAACCAGCGCTTCTCATTAATATTGAGCCCAAAAGAAATAGAACAAAATAAAAAATAAATAAATTAATATTTTGATCAAAATCAAATGCTAGTGCCAAGCCCCAAGAACACGGCCAGAATAACAACATGTAACCAATTGGTTTATTCAGCCTTGTTAATTCTATGAAAATTTTTAATTGCTTCATTAAATATAACTTGTAAATATCAAACACTAACTTCATAATCAATTTGATTCGATATGGATATAGATTACACAGTTGCAG
>MDTG01022242.1_pt1 | contig 10492 bp, 9 predicted proteins | sample 811421 | NCBI WGS metagenome assembly MDTG01 (sample SAMN05326645, study PRJNA326480) | marine metagenome | isolation source: seawater | place: Pacific Ocean: South East | collected 2011
CTAAACAATGGATGGATGAGCATAAATCAGGTCAAAAAAACTTCTTAAAAATGAGGCAAGATTTGGCAAAACACCCTATTGAGAAGGTTGGAAAAGAGCTTCGTGCAATGATGCCGTGGATTGGCAAAAATAAACTGGTCGATAAAGATAAAAATTAACCCAATCTGAGTCTAAAACACTATCTTGAACTACATAAATATTTGCAAATTCTAGCTTTGATTGTAAGATGAGAAGCTTTAGTTTTTTACAATTATTTGATTATGACAGATAAAAATAGGATTATAATTTTTGATACCACGATGCGAGACGGAGAACAGTCTCCAGGTGCTTCAATGAGCTTAGAAGAAAAATTACAAATCTCAAGAGTGTTTGATGAATTAGGAGTTGATGTAATTGAAGCTGGTTTTCCTATTGCATCTCCAGGTGATTTTGAAGCTGTCACTGAAATCAGCAAAACTCTAAAAAAATCTATTCCAGCGGGATTAGCTAGAGCTACAAAAAAAGATATTGATGCTTGTCATCAGGCATTAAAATACGCAAAAAATTTTAGAATTCATACTTTTATTTCAACTAGTCCTCTTCACATGAAGCACAAATTAAATAAATCTCCTGAAGAAGTTTTAGAGTCGATAAAAGAGAGCGTAATGTACGCAAGAAAATTCACAGATGATGTAGAGTGGTCTTGCGAAGATGGAACTAGAACCGATATGGACTATATGTGCAAAACAGTTGAACTTGCAATCAAGTGTGGTGCAAAAACAATAAATATTCCTGATACTGTTGGTTATACCGTACCATCTGAATTTAAAAAAATAATCGAAACATTAATGAATAAAGTTCCAAATATTGATAAAGCAATTCTTTCTACTCATTGTCATAATGATTTGGGGTTAGCCGTAGCAAACTCTTTGGCTGGAGTTATGGCTGGAGCGAGACAAATTGAGTGTACTATAAATGGAATAGGCGAAAGAGCAGGTAATGCAGCGTTAGAAGAAGTTGTTATGGCAATGAGAACTAGACATGACTTAATGCCTTATACAACTAATATTAACACAAAACTTTTAAGCAAAGCTTCTAAAGTGGTTTCTAACGCAACAGGATTTCCTGTTCAATTTAATAAAGCCATTGTTGGAAAAAACGCTTTTGCACATGAGTCAGGTATTCATCAAGATGGAATGCTTAAAAATAGAAATACTTATGAGATTATGACTCCCGAAAGTGTTGGAGTTAAAAAAACCTCTTTAGTTATGGGTAAACATTCTGGAAGACATGCTTTCAGAGATAAGTTATCCGACATGGGCTATGTAAATGTTACTGATGATATTGTTAATACCGCATTTGGGAAATTTAAAATTTTAGCAGATAAAAAGAAACATATATACGATGAGGATATTGCTGCACTAGTGGATGATAGTTTAGTTACAGAGGACAATGTAATTAAATTAAAGTCTTTAAAAGTTTATGCAGGAACAGGTGAACCACAAAAAGCAGATATGACATTGGAAGTTTTTGGGGAGATTAAAAGCGCATCAGAAACAGGAGATGGACCAGTAGATGCGATATTTAAATGCATTAAAAAACTTTATGCACACGATGTGAAACTATTGTTATATAACGTTCATGCAGTAACCGAAGGTACAGACGCCCAAGCTACTGTTAGTGTTAGAATTGAAGAAAATGGCAAAACTACTGTAGGTCAAGCAGCGGATACAGATACACTGGTAGCTTCAGCAAATGCATATTTGAGTGCTTTAAATAAATTAATTATTAAAAGAAACAAAACAGCGCCGGATGAAGAAAATCTAAGCGTACAAATATAGAAAGGTAAATATGTTTAAAGGTTTAACAGGATTAACATCACTTTGGTCACAAGATATGGCGATCGACTTAGGTACAGCAAATACTTTAGTAGTACTTAAAGATCAGGGAGTTGTACTAAACGAGCCTTCAGTGGTAGCAGTTATAGAAGATGCAGGTAAAAAATCAGTCCTCGCGGTGGGAGATGAAGCAAAAACAATGTTAGGTAGAACACCAGGAAATATTTCTGCAATCAGACCTTTGAAAGACGGGGTAATTGCTGATTTCGTAGTAACTGAGGAAATGATTAAGCACTTTATAAAGAAAGTTCATAAAAAAAATGCTTTTGCAAACCCAAGAATTTTAATTTGTGTTCCTACTGGATCGACTCCTGTTGAAAGAAAAGCTATTCAAGATTCAGCACTTGCAGCCGGAGCAAGAAAAGTTCAATTAATTGAGGAACCTATTGCAGCAGCAATAGGTGCTGGTTTGCCAATTTCTGAAGCAACAGGATCAATGGTTGTTGATATTGGCGGTGGTACTACAGAAATAGCAGTTATGTCATTGGGCGGTGTAGTTTATTCCAAGTCTTTAAGAGTAGCAGGCGATGCGCTTGATCAATCGATAATTGCGTATATGCGAAAAAAAATGAATTTAATGATTGGTGACTCAACGGCTGAAAAAATTAAAAAAGAAATTGGAACAGCTATTCCTTCATCAAATAACACTTTTTTAATGAAAGGTAGAGATATAAGATCTGGAACGCCTAAAGAAATTGAACTTACAGAAAAAGACGCATGCGAGGCACTTATGCCGATACTAAACCAAATTTTGGGCGGTATTAAAGAGGCTTTAGAGAATACACCTCCAGAATTATCAGCCGATTTGATAGATATGGGACTGGTTTTAACAGGAGGCGGAGCTTTGTTAAAAAATATTGATAAATTAATTTCTCAAGATACTGGTTTACCCGTCACTATAGCAGATGATCCATTATCATGTGTGGCTATTGGGACAGGTAGAGCTTTAGAAAACGAAGAATTGTTTTCTACAATGCTATCCGAGTACTAATTTATCTTTAAATTTATAAATGTCAGTAAGTAGAGATGATTTTAGTATAGCTTTTCGATCTGCCCTCTTGCAAAGAGGAGGGGCTCAGAAATTTTCAGTGCTCTCTTTAATTTTTCTAGCTTTGATCATTTTTTTTCTTGATATCTATGGTGCAAAATTCACTAAACCAGTTAGAGGAATAATTAATGATATTGTTTACCGAATATCTTTTTTAGCTTCAACACCTACAAGATTTTTTCCACAAGTAAGTAAAGATATTTCAACTTATTTTAATGTAAGAGAAGAAAATAAGAAACTAAAAACTGAGCTTGAAAAATATAAATCTCTAGAATTAAATGTTGAATTTTTAGTAGACGAAAATAAAAATTTACAAAAAATACTGGAAACAGAATATTTTAATCAAAATTTAAGTAACATTTTGTTAGCTAAAGTTTTAGTGGATAAAAATAGTCCTTTCTTAAAATCGATTATAATTAACAAAGGTACAAGAGCCGGAATCCTTAAAGGCATGCCAATAACTAAAGATAATTATTTAGTTGGAAGAGTTGTTGAGACAAATTATTTATCTTCTAGGGTTTTGTTATTAAATGATTTAAATAGCAGAATTCCAGTAACTTTAGATGAAGGCGCCCAAGCAATTTTGTCGGGAAGCGGTATCAATAATCCAATTCTTGAGTATCTGCCTGAGGATTATGAAATTATAGAGGATATAAATGTTTTTGCGTCAGGTAAAGATGGAATATTCTCACCCGGGACTCCTATTGGAAAAACTAACGAGGAAGGGGAAGTAGAATTATTTGTTGATCCTAATCAACTTTCCTTTGTAACAGTTAATTTAAATGTACAAACCAAGGGGAATTTATAATGGCTAAAAATTCTATTATAAATAAAATTTACAACAGTGGTCCCTTAATACTTTTGTACTATCTTTGTATAAGTGAGCTCGATACTAATCTTGAAAAAATCTTTGAGATCTTTACTCTTAACTTCCAAATAATTTTGATTTATTTTTGGGTACTTAAAAGACCAGAAATAATGGCTAATGGACACATTTTTCTTGCTGGATTAATTAATGATGTAGTAATGGGTTTTCCTTTAGGAATAAGCTCTTTATCGTACTTAATAATAATTTTTTTTGGAACTTACGTAAGAAATAAAAGTGTTAATACAACTATAGCTTCTGATTGGTTCACATTCTTAATGGCTATGATTTTTTCTAGTTTATTATTTTTTTCTTTACTAAATAATTTTTCGGATTTGACATTTTCTTTCTCAAAAATTGGATACAATTTGTTTTTCACTTTTTTTATGTTTCCTATATTTTGGCTATTATTCAATATTTATCAAATAACTTTCATAGGAATTCGAGATGCTTAGCCCAAGTTCTGGTAATACAGTTATAAAGTCAAAACTTATCAGTAGAAGAATGTTTTTACTCACCGCAGCTAAAGCTGCAGTAATGTTTGGTATAATTGGAAGATTAGTTTCTCTTCAAATTAACGAAAGATCAAAATACAAAACATTATCTGATAAGAATAGATTTAGAGAATGGAAATTAGCCCCAGAACGAGGAGTGATAAAAGATTTTTTCGAAAAAGAAATAGCGTCAAATGAGCAAGTTTATCAGGTTCATTTAATCCCAGAAAATTCAAAGGATATTGAGAAGTTATTTGTGAGATTAAAAACGATTTTAAATATCACAGAAAAAAAATTAATATACTTGAGAAGAGTTATTGCAAAGCAAAAACCTTGGGAACCAATTATTGTTTCTGATAATATTTCTTGGTCAGAGTTTTCAAGATTAAATTTATTTTTACATGAGCTAGAGGGGGTAAAACCTATCGTATCTGTCGCCAGAATGTATCCTGATAATTCATCAGCACATATTTTAGGGTATGTTTCTCAAGTGAGCACTAAAGACCTACAAACAAAAAAATATTTAAAAGAGTTACATGTGCCAGGTATGAGTATAGGGAAAACAGGTCTTGAAAGAAAATTAGATAAAGAAATTATTGGTGAAATTGGCTTTCAAAGATATGAAGTTAATGCTTATGGAAAAAGAATTAAGCAAATTCAAATTAATCAAGGTCAAGCCGGAAAAAGCTTTAAAACTACATTAGATTTCGAAGTACAAAAATTTACTAATGAACTTTTAAAAGATAAAGCTGCAGCTGTCTGTGTAATGGATGTTTATAATGGAGATATAGTTTCTATGGTTTCTTCACCTTCTTTTGAACCAAATGAATTTGTCCACGGTTTAGATAAAAATTATTGGGATAGTTTAATAAAAAATAAAATGAGACCTCTTACAAACAAAACAATAGCTGGTTTGTATCCACCAGGATCGACAATTAAAACTTTAGTTGCCTTAAGCGCTTTAGAGAACGGAGTGATCAAACCGTTAGATACTTTTACATGTAAAGGAAAAATTGAACTTTATGGAGAAAAGTTTCATTGTTGGGAGAAAAAAGGTCATGGAGTAGTAAATTTAAGAAAAGGTATTCAGAGATCTTGTGATGTTTATTTTTACGAAGTTGCCAGAAAACTTGGAGTAGATCGATTATCTGAAACATCAAAAAAATTTGGTTTAGGAAAAAAAGTTCTCAAAGGTTTTATAGAGGAAAGAGCTGGTGTAGTTCCAAACACAAAATGGAAGAAAAAATTTATTGGTCAAAATTGGTATCTTGGTGAAACATTACACTCAGGAATTGGACAGGGATATTTTCAAAGTACACCCCTACAGTTATGTTTGATGACCGCTCAAATTGCGAATGGAGGTTTTAAAATAAGACCAAGAATTATTTTTGATGAAAAAAACAATCAATTAAGAGAATATATTAAATATAAAAATGAAAATCCAAATCAACCGCTCCCAACCGATTTATTAGTCTCCAACTTTAACTTGGAACCATTATTCAAAAATCAAGAACATATTAATTTAATTAAAGATGCGATGTTTTCATCTTCTAATGAACCTGGCGGAACATCTTATAGACATCGATGGGAGAATAAAAAATTTACATTTGCAGGAAAAACTGGTTCATCTCAAATTAAAAGGTTTACAGAAGCGCAAAGAGAAGCAGAAGTTAAACAGGAGAGTTTACCTTACAAAGATAGAGATCATGCATTATTTGTTGCATTCGCTCCTTATTCAGATCCTCAATACGCAATAAGTGTTTTAATTGAACATGGTGGTTCTGGTGGTAAAGCTGCAGCACCTATTGCAAAAAAAGTTATCAAGAAAGTTTTAGAACGTCATGAATTACGACAACGTGTAAATAATTTACTTGGAGATAGCGTTTAATGTTTCGGGCTAGATCTATACAATCCTCACTAAGCATTAAAGATAAAATCTTATCTCTTGATTATATATTAATTTTTTCTATTTTTTTGCTTGGACTAATAAGTATCTTAGCAATGTATTCAACAGATGGCGGAGAATTTAAGTATCACACTAATAGCCATATTTTAAGATTTTTTATTTTTTTTGGAATGTTTTTAGCTCTTTCATTAATTCAAATAAGATTTTGGCACAGCCAAAGCTATTTTATTTATATTATATTTTTTGTGCTACTACTTGGAGTAAAATATTTTGGTCTTACCTCATCTGGTTCAAAGCGATGGTTAGACTTATATTTCATGAATTTGCAACCTTCAGAATTAATGAAAGTTGGCTTGATTTTATTTTTAGCTAAATATTATCATCGAACATCAATAGAGAATATTAATAGTTTAAGGTATTTATTTTTACCTATAGTAGCTTTAGTAGCACCTTTAATATTAGTAGCAACTCAACCTGATTTAGGAACTTCAATCCTTATAGCCGCAGGTGGATTAACCGTAGCATGGCTAGCCGGAGTAAGAGTAAAATTTTTTGCTATTTCAGGGTTAACTTTTCTTGCTTTTTTGCCTATAGCTATTTCATTTTTAAAACCATATCAAAAGTCCAGGATTTTAACTTTCTTGAATCCTGAAAGAGATCCTTTAGGTGCTGGCTACCAAATCATTCAATCAAAGATAGCTATTGGTTCAGGTGGATTATTCGGTAAAGGATTTTTACAAGGGTCTCAAAGTTACTTAGATTATTTACCAGAGAAGCATACTGATTTCATTTTTACATTGTTTTCAGAAGAGTTTGGTTTTTTTGGTTCTTTGTTCATACTTTTTTTATACGCAATAATTGTTTGGAGAATTACTAGAATAGGAAATATGACAAGAAGCAACTTTGGAAAACTATATTGTTTTAGTTTTGCAACTGCTTTTTTCATATATGTAGTAGTTAATATGATGATGGTTCTAGGTTTATTGCCAATTGTAGGATCACCTCTACCTATAATGTCCTATGGAGGCTCTTCAATGATGGCAATTATGCTTGGTTTAGGAATAGCCATGTCTTGTAAAGTATACAAAGACACTCCTGTAAATTAAGCCTATTTTGGTCAAATTAAATTTTATAAACTACTTGTATATTACGTGAATAGGTGATTAATTTATCAAATAATTATGTTTGGTGATAAGAAAAATAAATTAAAAGATTCTGAAAGATCTTTGATCAGCGAAACAGTGAGTATTGAAGGTACCATCAACAGCTCAGGAGCTATTGACGTGGCAGGGCTTATTAAGGGACCTGTATATTCAAAAGAAATTATTATCCGAGAAACTGGTTCAATAACTGGTTCAATTGAAGGAGACCATGTCGAAATTCATGGTCATTTAGATGGAAAAGTTGCTGGACAAGATATTGTTATAGGTTCTACTGGAACTGTAAAAGGTGACATTGAATTTGGAAATAATTTAAAAACTGAAAATGGTGCAGACATTGATGGTTACATCAAAAAAACAAATAAATCGAAATCTACACTAACAGGTGACTTTTTATTTAAGAAAAAAGATAAAAAAGAAACATCTGATAACTCTGAAGATAGACCAGAAGTAGTAAATAAAGAAGTATTGGCATAATCTACCGCACTTTAATTTTTTAACTATTGCAATATAATTTCCTTATGGGAAATAAATGTAAGTCTGTTGGAATAATAGGATCTGGAATTCAGGGTGTTTGTACTGGATTGCAACTTATTAAAAAAGGTATACCAGTTACAATTTTTGATCGACAGGATCCGCTGTCAACAGAGTTCAAACCTGCATCTTATGGTAATGCAGGTCATTTTTCCCCGTATGCAGTTTTGCAATTCAATCGCCCTGATATATTGAACGATGTTCCTAAAATGCTTTTAAGCTCTTACGGTCCATTAGCCTTAAAATGGAATTATATACCGAAAATGTTCAATTGGTTTTTATATTATCTTAGAAATTGTAACAAACAATCTATGATGCATACCGCAAAATACATGCATCAAATTCTTAGTTTATCTAACGATGCTTATGAAGAAATCTTTCAAGAAATAGATACCTCTGGTCTAATTGAAAAAAAAGGAATAATTTATGTTTGGACTAATAAAAATCTAAAAAGTAGAGAGCTAGAAATCAAAGTTCGTGATGAGCTTGGTATAAAACAAAAACTTTTAAGCAAAAGAGAAGTTTTGGAACTAGAGCCAAATTTAGCACCAGTATTTGATGCAGGTGTGATATATGAAAGTGCGATGCACGCAAGAGACCCCCATGGAATTCTAAAGCAGATCTTTAAATTATTTTTGGAAAAAGGTGGTAAATTTATTCAAACTAATGTTCAAAGTATCGAACAATTAACAATTAATGAAACTATTATAAGAGCAGAGAGTGAAGAATATAAATTTGAAAAATCTGTAATCGCTTCAGGAGCTTTCTCAAAAAAATTGACAGACCAACTCGGAGAAAATATTCCCCTAGATACTGAAAGAGGTTATCATGTTCATTTCAAAGATAAAGAGAGTCTTATTTCTAGACCTGTAATATTTTTAGATCGTGGTTTTGGAATGACTCCCATGAACCAAGGATTAAGAGCAGTTGGGACAGTAGAGTTAGGTGGATTAGAAAATCCCCCTTCCAAAAAAAGGATAGAGTACATTGTTAAATGCGCAAAAGAACTTTTACCTCAATTAGGTCATCATCAGGATGAATGGCTTGGGTTTAGACCAACGCTGCCAGATTTCTTACCAATATTGGGACCATCTTTAAAAAATAAAAACATCATTTATGCATTTGGACATCAACATTTAGGCTGGACATTAGGTGCCATTACAGGCAAAATTATTTCAGGTGTTGTTGCAGGAGAAAAAACTAACCTAGATTTAACTCCTTACAGCTCTAAAAGATTTAATTAGGTATTTCTTGTCAAAAAATTATATAGCTTATACTTTTCTTACTTTAGCAGCTCTATTTTGGTCAGGAAATTTTATTATCGGTAAATTTGCAACTTTATTTGAAGTCCCACCACTAACTCTAAATTTTTTAAGATGGGTAATGGTATGGTTTATATTGATACCTTTCACATTAAAAGAAATTTTAGCTAAAAGGAATTACATTAAAGAAAACTTTTTAATAATAAGTTTTATGGGCATTTTAACAATTAGTACTTTTAATTCAGTCGTCTATTTCGCATTAAACTATACACAAGTAATAAACGCAGTTTTAATGTTAGCTGCCATTCCTCCAATGATAATAATTTTTTCATCGATTATGAAAATTGAAAAAACAAATATTTTTCAAATATCTGGTTTAATTTTATCAATATTTGGAGTAGGAACAATTATTTCAAATGCAGATATTCAAAAAATAATCTCCTTAAACTTTAATATAGGTGACATATGGATGCTAGTTTGTGTTTTGAGTTGGTCATTATATTCAACATTATTAAAAAAAAGTAAGCTTGAATTATCTCAATTTTGTTTAATACAAACTATGGTTACTGTAGGATTAGTATTTTTAATTCCACAATTTCTTTATGAACAATCAATTGGATTAGATATAAAAATAAATAAAGCTTTTATCTTTATTTTAATTTATGTAGTTATCTTTCCCGCGATTGCAGCTTACTATTGTTGGCAGAAAGCTATTGAACTGATAGGACCTAACAGATCATCTATGTTTATTCAGCTAATGCCACTTTTTAGTGCGTTAATGGCAATAATAATTTTTAAAGAAAAATTCCAATTATTTCATTTTATTGGAGCAACTTTTATAATATCTGGTATTTATTTATCAAATAGAAAAACCCTATGATTAAAGTTGCAGTTATAGATGATTATCAAAATGCTTTTCAACAAATTATTGATACAGAAAAATATAAAGGTAAATTCAGTTTCAAAATTTTTAATGAGCCTCTCATAGATGAAAAAGAAGCTATAATTGAACTAGAGGATTTTGAGGTCCTGTTTATCATGAGAGAAAGAACTCCAATTACAAAGACGTTAATACTAAACTTGCCTAAATTAAAATATATAATGACTTCTGGAATGAGAAATAAAGCGATTGATTTGGAAACAGCGAAAAGTCGAAATATTATTGTTTGTGGCACCGAAATAAATTCAAATCCTGCAGCAGAAGTTACTTGGGCTTTAATTCTAGGACTTTATCGTAATATGAAACAAGAAATTGATAATATGTTCCAGGGTTATTGGCAAACTACAATCGGTTTAGAGTTAAAGGGTAAGTTGCTTGGATTAATTGGTTTAGGTAAAATTGGATC
>MDTG01216521.1_pt1 | contig 10492 bp, 10 predicted proteins | sample 811421 | NCBI WGS metagenome assembly MDTG01 (sample SAMN05326645, study PRJNA326480) | marine metagenome | isolation source: seawater | place: Pacific Ocean: South East | collected 2011
TTCCAAAGCTCGGATGCAGAATCTACTTCTGAATTGGTGCTTATGTCTTGTTGTAAATCTAGCGATAAGCCAGCTTTTGCAATATCCTCTGCGCTTAAGGCCAGTATTTGTGCTTGCGATTGCGTAAAGGTTACGGATGCTTGAGCTATATCCATTGATTGGCGTTGCTGCATAGAAATAGCCAGCATAGAAACCAATGCAAAGATAAAAAGTACCGTAATGAGGGCAAGACCCGACTGCTTATTATGGTTGGGTGTATGCATAGCGAGGCACCTCATACCATCTTTCAATTTGACCTAACTGCTTAGTGGTAATTTCTACTTTGATTTGCGCTAGATCTGCCAATAAATTATTGGTCATATAAGGGCTTGGCCATTGTTCTTGCCAGTCTTTGATAATGACACTATTAATCGGGTTTTGTTGGTCGATTAACTGGCCTCTAAAAAAGAATCGAACCTCTTCAATTTGATCAAGTACCACCTGAACAATGGGTTCAGAATTAGGTGCCAGATCTAAAACAGGCCAGAATATTCTAACAAGGCACTGTCCTTGTTCACTTTCATCTTGCCCTTTAACAGCATCTTTGCAGTAATCACTTTCGTGGCTGCGAACTGCATACGCGACTCGCTGAAGATTCGACCGTTTTATATCACCAAATGGTAATGCGGCAAGTCCTGAGTGAGTGAATTCGATATCGTAGTCTTCTTCTGTGGTTATGATGGGGGCATCATTTCCATAGATGTCTTTTGTCACACGCCCTGCTATTTGCCAAAGATCTCGCTTAAGCCAGAAATCCATACGTTGAATATTTCTTAATTGTTGTGCCCGTATATCGGTGGCATTCTTGGTGCTGACCGTGCTGGATAAGAGCTGACTGGCACCAATGCCGATCATAGCGGTAATCGATACAGCCAATAACACTTCTAATAATGTAAAGCCGTGTTGTTTAGTCATTTGCAATATAGGCCGTAAGTGTTTGTAGCGGGCTATCGGGTGATTCTTTTAGACTTACAGATACGATCACTGATTTTACATCCAGTGGTATCTGCATGCCTGAAAATTTCTTTTTGGGTGCAGCTTGTGTGTTTATGACCCAATCCCTATCTGCAAAATTAATTTCTTTTTTTCCTGTTGCTACCTCATTAAATGAAACAGAACGCAGCTCAATGATCTGGTTTTCCGCGATCCAGGTAGCTAATAGTTTTCTTTCAATATGGATTTGATTGTCCACTGTAATCGATGCGGCTTGCGATAATGTTGTCGCAATTAACGCAAAAATCGTTAAGGCGATCATCACTTCAAGTAACGTAAAACCTTTATTCGTCTTCACGAATCACCTCGGCATAATAGCGGCCCAAGCCATCACCTCTTACACGAGCCGTAGCGGTGAATTCATCAATGGATAGCGTAAGTGTGAGAGGTGTTTGCTCGCCAGAGGCAAATAAGAATGCATTAGGCTCAATCTTTTCTTCATCTTCTTTTATTGTATAGGGTAGTGAAATAGTTTGCCCTTCAATAGCGAGCTCAAAGGAATAATCCTCTGGTAGTTGATATGCCTTAACATGCCGACCCTCGTAGGGTTTCCATATTCTTGGTTTAGCTTGCGGTGTGCCTGATACATTTGGGACTGCATTCGTTGCAGCAAAATCTTCTTCCCAAAAATAAGGCCTCATTTCAGTTTTACTTAACAGTAAACCCAAATTTTTATTTTGGAATAATGCCTCATCAGCCGCAGCGGTCAGTATGAATTTAATGCGTTCACTTTCATTCTTAAGATCATCGTAACGACCATCATGGGATGTATTGATGGTGGCCATGGATACCAGTACCGCAATGATGACGAGCACCACTAGTATCTCAATTAATGTAAAGCCGGCGTTACGATGCGTCATGGGGTAATTAGTCGTTGCTGCTTATGTCAGCTGCGTCGTCTTCGCCACCTTCTTCGCCATCGGCGCCGAAAGACACTAGCTCAAATTTACCGGATTTAGAAAAGTACAAATATGGATTACCCCAAGGGTCAATTGGCAGCTTTTTCATATAGCCATTGGCTTTGTAGTTTTTTGGCTCGGGACTGCCAGATGGTTTACTAACTAACGCCTCAAGACCTTGAGAGGTAGAAGGGTAGGTAAAGTTATCTAACTTATACATATCTAAAGCTTGGGAGATATTTGCCATTTCAGCTTTGGCTGTTTTAACTCGTGCAGCACCTGCTTCGCCAATAATATTGGGTGCGACCATGGCAACTAAGCCAGCAAGTATGGCGAGTACAACCATAATTTCGATTAACGTAAAGCCTGATTGTTTTTTCATTTTATTTCCCTTTTGGTTATCCGATCATTTGATTCATATTTAAAATTGGCAGCATGATTGCGATTACAATCAGCACCACTACCCCGCCCATCACAAGTAGCATGATCGGCTCGAACATACTGACAAGTGTTGTAATGGTGTTTTGTAAGTCCGACTCTTGTGTTTTTGCAGTACGTTCCAGCATGGAGTCAAGTTCGCCGCTGGCCTCACCACTGGCGATCATGTGTAGCATCATGGGCGGGAAAATCTCAGTTTGAGCAAGAGCCTGATGAAGGCTGCCGCCTTCGGTTACCTGTTGGCAGGCAATGGTTAAGCGCTCTTGTATAACCACATTGCTCACCACTTGCCCTGCTATTTTCATGGCTTCAACTAAAGGAACGCCGCTTGAATTTAGTATGGCGAGCGTACTAATGAATCGTGACGTATTAAAACCTTTTACCATTTTCCCAAAAAAAGGCATGTGTAAAATCGCAAGATGATAACGTGCTTTTAGTTGGTCTTTCCTTATGGCCCATTTGAAACCAAAAAATAGCATGACAATGCCAATACCTAATTTGATGCCATGGGCTTGTAGAAAATCACTGGCAGTAATCATGGCTTGAGTTAACGGAGGAAGCTCTTGTCCATTCTTAACAAACACTTCGACGATATCGGGTACCACGTAGGTTAGAAGTCCTACCACGATGCCGATGGCGACTAGGCATAAAATTATAGGGTAAACCGCGGCCAGTTTAATTTTCTGCTGGTTAACCTGGCTGTTTTCCATGTAGTCTGCCAGGCGAATAAGCACCGTATCAAGATGCCCCGCATGTTCACCTGCCGCAACCGTTGCTCGATATAAAGGGGGAAATGCATAATCAAATTCATTCAATGCGCCGGCAAGGCTGTGCCCTTCCAGTACTTTAGAGCGAATCTCTAGAATCATTGACTGAATGCGTTTTTTTTCAGTTTGCTCTGCAGTGGCCTTGAATGCTTCTTCAATCGGTAGACCGGCGCCAATTAAGGTGGATAGCTGGCGTGTCAGCATGGCCAAGTCGGCCGTCGCGATCGAGCGTTTAAATAGATTTTTGAGAGGGTTTTCTATGTTGCGCGATGATGCCAGCTCGACGGAAACGGGCATCAGTTGTTTGTCACGCAATTGTTGGCGGACTTGTCTTGGACCGTCCGCTTCAATCACGCCCTTTTTCTGCTTGCCGTTTGCATCAAGCGCTTTAAATTCAAATGCTGCCATGGTTTAAGCCTTGGTTACTCGTAATACTTCTTCGAGTGTGGTTTCACCATCGATGACTTTTTGCAGACCGTCTTGCTGGATGCTCTTACTTTGTGTGCGGGCATGTTTGGTCATGTCAATTTCGCCTGCACCATTGTGAATAAGGGTTTTCATATGGTCATCAATTTCGATGATTTCATAGATGCCCCGGCGCCCTTTGTAGCCTGTACCGCCACATTCACCACAGCCCTTGGCATGATAAATAGTCGTTTGCGCACTAGCGGCGAACCCTAATAATTCATTTTCAGCTTCGTCGGCTTGATAAGGCTGTTTGCAATCAGGGCATAAGGTGCGCACGAGTCGTTGTGCGACCACACCCACTAAGCTAGATGCCAGTAAAAATGGCTCGATTCCCATGTCCTGAATTCGTGTCACCGCTCCCACCGCTGTGTTTGTATGCAGGGTAGATAAAACCATGTGACCAGTCAGTGATGCTTGAACGGCTATCTCAACGGTTTCTCTGTCGCGTATTTCACCGATCATTACCACATCTGGATCCTGACGAAGAATGGCGCGTAAGCCGCGAGCAAATGTCATGTCGACTTTTGTATTAACTTGAGTCTGCCCGATGCCCGCTAGGCTGTATTCGATAGGGTCTTCGACGGTTAAAATATTTCGTGATCGGTCGTTCAGCTCGCTTAATGACGCGTATAGGGATGTGGTTTTACCCGACCCCGTGGGGCCGGTTACCAGCATGATGCCATGAGGCTTGTGAATTATACTCAGCAGACGCTTGAGGTTATCGCCCTTCATGCCAAGTTGACCAAGGTTTAATCGCCCGGCTTGCTTGTCGAGTAAACGCATTACAACGCGCTCTCCATGGCTGGATGGCATGGTCGAAACACGAACATCGACCTCATGACCTGCGATTCTTAAAGCGATACGGCCATCTTGAGGAATACGTTTCTCTGCAATATCAAGTTTTGCCATGACTTTAATTCGGCTGACTAATAATGGTGCAAGTGCGCGCCTTGGCTCGAGCACTTCTTGTAAAACGCCATCAACACGTGAGCGCACCACAAGGCGTTTTTCAAAGGTTTCAATGTGTATGTCAGAGGCGTTGCGTTTAACCGCATCGGTTAAGATGCCGTTTATTAGGCGCACGATCGGTGCATCGTCTTCTTGTTCAAGGAGGTCTGCGGTCTCTTGAATCATATTTGCAAGGCTGGCTAGATCAAGGTCGTCACCTAGCTCTTCCATGGCTTCACGGCTATCTGCAGATTCTTGATAGATACGCGCAAGCTGAAGATCGAATTCATCATCGCTTACGGCTTCAAATTTCATTTGACCGGGTAAAACCCGAAGGCATTCGCTAAACGCCTGGTTGGGTGTAGATTCCTTATGCCAAACCAAATAGGTTTGATCCGTTTGGTTTTGCGCGACTAAACCGTAACGCTTGGCAAAACCATAAGGTAGACGCTCTGGTCTAATTTCAGATTGAACTGATTCCACTTCTACTTCACTTATTATTATCAGGGCCTAATAGACAGCTAGTGTACAGGCTAGTTTCATGTATTTAAAACGACCCATTACAAATTTTGGACATAATAATACGTAATTGTGACAGATAAAAAAAAGCCTGGTAAAAACCAGGCTTTTTTTTGGCTTAGTCAGCGATTAAAGCTTGCTGTCTAGCTCAGGGATGGCTTCAAATAAATCAGCCACTAGGCCGTAATCAGCCACTTGGAAGATAGGCGCTTCTTCGTCTTTGTTGATAGCAACAATAACTTTAGAGTCTTTCATACCTGCCAAATGCTGAATAGCACCAGAAATACCTACCGCTACATATAGGTTAGGGGCAACAATTTTACCTGTTTGACCAACCTGCATGTCGTTAGGTACGAAACCAGCATCAACAGCCGCACGAGATGCGCCAACGCCAGCACCGATTTTATCGGCTAGCTTGTAAAGCATTTCGAAGTTATCACCGTTTTGCATGCCGCGACCACCAGAGATGATTACGTCAGCAGCGGTAAGCTCAGGACGGTCAGACTTAGCCAGCTCTTCACCAACGAAGCTTGATACGCCTTTATCAGCAACAGCAGAACCGTTTTCGATAGAAGCAGAACCACCTTCCGCTGAAACTGGGTCGAAACCAGTCGCACGAACAGTGATTACTTTGATTGAATCGTTAGACTGTACAGTAGCGATGGCGTTACCAGCATAGATAGGACGAGCAAACGTATCAGCAGACTCAACTTTAACAATCTCAGAGATCATGTTTACGTCAAGAAGTGCAGCAGTACGTGGCAAGAAGTCTTTACCTGTGGTCGTCGCAGCAGCAAGGATGTGGCTGTAACCTTTACCTAGTTCTGCAGCTAGGTCACCCATTTGCTCGCCAAGCTGTTGTGCGTATGCAGCGTCATCAACAAGGATAACTTTAGCAACGCCTTCAGCTTTTGCAGCAGCATCGGCAGCAGCTTGACAGCCCTGACCTGCTACTAATACGTCGATATCACCACCGATCGCTTTAGCGGCGGCGATGGTGTTTAGAGTCGCACCCTTAAGGGTAGCGTTATCGTGTTCAGCAACAACTAATATACCCATTACAGCACCTTCGCTTCAGTCTTAAGTTTTTCAACTAGTTCATCAACGCTGCCTACTTTAATACCAGCAGAACGCTCAGCAGGCGGCTCAACTTTAACTAGAGTTTGAGTAGATTTAATTTCAACGCCAAGATCAGCAGGAGAAATAACTTCTAAAGGCTTACGCTTCGCTTTCATGATGTTAGGCAAAGAAGCATAACGAGGCTCATTCAAACGTAGGTCAGTTGTTACGATAGCAGGAAGAGTCAAACCAACTGTACGTAGACCACCGTCGATTTCACGGGTTACGTTTACTTTATCGCCGTCAACCGCTACTTCAGAAGCAAATGTGCCTTGAGGCATACCGGTCAATGCACCAAGCATTTGACCCGTTTGGTTGTTGTCGTTATCGATAGATTGTTTACCAAGAATAACCAGTTGTGGCTGTTCTTTATCAACAACCGCTTTAAGTGCTTTAGCAACAGATAAAGACTCTAGTTTTTCGTCAGTTTCGATTAGGATGCCGCGATCAGCACCTAGCGCAAGAGCGGTACGGATTTGCTCTTGGGCAACTTTAGGACCAATGGAAACAACAACGATTTCAGTGGCAACACCTTTTTCTTTAAGGCGTACCGCTTCTTCGACTGCGATTTCACAAAATGGATTCATGGCCATCTTAACGTTGGTCAGATCAACGTCAGAATTATCAGCCTTAACGCGCACTTTTACGTTGTAATCAATTACACGCTTAACAGCTACAAGAACCTTCATAGATTCCCCGTCAAGTTGAGTGGATTTAAGTAAGCAGAACAATGTGAGTCTAAAAAATATCTACAAGGCGTCTGCTTTAACGGCAGCGATATTGAACTTAATTCTCATTAACGTCAATAAATGCCACCAGACAGATCCAGTAAACACTCAGCACAAACGCAAAATTCTACTTGGCTAAACATTTGTAAACTGAATTCTATTCAAACGCGCGTTTGAATGCTAGTCTGAATATGAGGATTTGCTATTAAATTGTTTGTGAATACCAAGTGTAGACAGATTTTCAGTAATATTTTGATTTGGCCAAATTCAAGTAAATCAGTATACTACGGCGAATTTTTTGGCTCAATTGGCCGTATTTTAACCACAGCCTGCATCAGAAACGGCTGAGTTAGCTTGAGATAACGAGGAGAGTTCTATGGAACGTGAAGCGATGGAATATGACGTCGTCATTGTTGGCGGCGGCCCGTCTGGCCTATCTACGGCCATTCGTGTAATGCAACTTGCACAAGAAAAAGGCCAAGAGCTAACTGTATGCTTGGTTGAAAAGGCAGCTGAGGTTGGCGGTCACATTTTATCGGGCGCCGTTATTGAAGACCGTGCGCTTACTGAGCTATTCCCTGACTACAAAGAACTTGGCGCCCCCCTTAATACACCTGTCGCGAAAGATGAAGTTTACTTCTTAACAGGTGAAGAAAAAGGCATTAAAACCCCTAATTGGATGATTCCTAAGCCGATGCACAACGATGGCAACTACATCGTAAGCTTGGGTAATGTTGTTCGTTGGTTGGGCGAACAAGCTGAAAATTTAGGTGTTGAAATCTACCCTGGCTTCTCTGCAGCTGAATACATTGTTGAGGATGGCCAAGTAAAAGGCATTATCACCGGTGATATGGGTGTGAGCGCTGAAGGTGAGCAAACCGAAAACTACATGCCAGGCATGGAGTTACGTGGTAAGTACACTATTTTTGCAGAAGGCTGTCGTGGTCACCTTGGCAAGCAACTTATCAGTGAATTCAAGCTAGATGAAGGCAAAGACCCTCAGCATTACGGCATTGGCATAAAAGAGCTTTGGGATATTAAACCAGAGAATCACAAAGAAGGTTTGGTTATACACGGTGCTGGCTGGCCGCTGACCGAGTCTGGTTCTACAGGTGGCTTCTTCCTATACCACACTGAAAACAACCAAGTAGTAGTGGGTCTTATTACTGACCTTTCTTACTCAAACCCGCATGTCAGCCCATTTGATGAATTTCAGCGCATGAAACATCATCCAGTTCTAAAGCAGCATCTTGAAGGCGGTAAGCGTGTATCTTACGGTGCCCGCGCTATTGCTAAAGGCGGCCTGAACAGCCTACCTAAAATGACCTTCCCTGGTGGTTTAGTTGTGGGTTGTGATGCTGGTACGCTTAATTTTTCTAAGATTAAGGGTACACACACTGCAATGAAGAGCGGCATGATTGCGGCAGAGCAAGTTGTAGCAGCTATCGAAGCTGGTCGTGCAAATGATGAACTAACTGAATACACCACAGCATTTGAAGCATCTTGGGCTTATAAAGAGCTTCATGAAAGCCGAAACTTTGGTCCGGCTATGCATAAGTTTGGTACATTTGGTGGTGCTGCATTCAACTTCATTAATCACAATATGTTCCCGATTCCGGTTACTTTGCATGATACAACTCCAGATCACGCAACTCTTAAGCCGGCTGCTGAATCTAAGAAAATTAATTATCCGAAGCCAGATGGCGTTATTAGCTTTGCTAAATTGGATTCTGTTTTCATTGGTAACGTAAACCATGCTGAAGATCAGCCTTGTCACTTGCGCCTTGCTGATGCCAGTATTCCTTTAGAAAAGAACCTTCCAATGTACGATGAACCGGCCCAGCGTTACTGCCCTGCTGGTGTTTATGAGATTGTTGAAAGCGAGGCCGGTGAACAGCGCTTCCAGATCAACTCTCAAAACTGCGTGCACTGTAAAACATGTGACATTAAAGACCCTGCGCAAAACATCACTTGGGTAACACCAGAGGGTGCTGGCGGTCCTAACTATCCGAATATGTAATTTTTAATTACTATCAGGTGGAAACAAAAAAAGGAGCTTTTAGCTCCTTTTTTTGTTTCTAAAGGGTGTAAATTTGACTGCTTTTGACTAACTAGACGCCTTTATATAACTGGTTATTATTTGTTCCCCGTGGAACATTTTTTAAGCAGCTAGCCAATATTAAACTCGATCCCATTACTGGTTACGTAAAATTGCCCTTCTCGTTCAGTGGCCATGCCAGCCAGTGTATAAAATGCATTTCGGTTGAGCCTTGCGTACATGTTTGCTCTGACGTGTACTTTGGGTGCTTCGTGCTGATCCTGCTTTAATACATGATGACTATCTAAAGGAAATTCATCCCCAGTATTGGTAATCATTCTAATGACAGTTTTATCATCATGGTTCTTGGCTTCAATGAGTACCACTGTGAATGGCTGATCCTCAACTTGAAGGCGCCACTTTTCAACCGGCGTGATCAAAAAATATTCATTCTCCTCTCGCCTCAAAATAGTGCTAAATAAGCGAACCAATTTAGAACGCTTAATTTCACCGCCTTCATGAAGCCAGGTGCCGTCAGCCTTAATAACCATATCAATGTCACCTGATAACTTAGGCTGCCACTGATCGACCGGGGGGAGTTCAGAGGGCATGCCTAAAAACTTACCTAGATGGGTACTTAAATTGGATAAATCCACTAAAGGCCTCTCTGCCATTCTTGACGCAAACGAATTTTATTGGGTTGATAAAGTGCCGTGTCAATCTGCTCAAGCATGGCTGATTTATCTTTACCAAGCACACCCTTTAACGGTAGATAGTTGCTGGCGTGATCACTGCGAAAGATAGTATTTTCAAGCTCAAGATGGCTGATGAAATGCTTTAGCTCAAGAAATAAAGCTGTTTGATCCATTAGCGACCAGTCCTGCTCAAAGCCTGTTTTCAATCGCTCTTCGCCCAGCGGAAAGCTGACGACTAAGGTAGACAGATAATCAGGCTGGGTTTCATTCATCAGTTTGGCACTATTGATTGCATGTTGCTCTGAATATTTAGGGCCTCCAAGGCCATTTAGTATCATCACAGATGATCTTAGGCCAGCCTGCTTTATCTTAATCAGAGCATCACGCTGGGTTTCATAGGTTTCACCCTTGCTGACGTATTCCAGCACTTGGGAGTCACCAGATTCACAGCCCACATACAAAATATCTAATCCGAGGGATTTTAGAAGTGACAGATCTTCTACGCTTTTTTTGTAGATATTACGTGGCAAGCAATAACTAGAGATACGCTTTACGCTTGGTAGGTGCGTCTGAATCATTCGCAAAATAGATTCGAGTTTTCGCATGGGCAACACCATTGCATCGCCATCCGCTAAAAACACCTTTTCAAATGGAACGCCACTGCCTGCAGCCTTGATGATATCTTGTTCGATCTCATCTTCTTTGCGCGCTCTGAATTTTTTTTGGTCTTGAGTGTACATTTCGCAGAAAGTGCATTTATTCCATGAGCAGCCATTGGTTACTTGAAGTATCAAGGATCGGGCTTCGCTGGGCGGTCTAAAAACAGGTTCAATGTATGAAA
>MDTG01392483.1_pt1 | contig 10492 bp, 9 predicted proteins | sample 811421 | NCBI WGS metagenome assembly MDTG01 (sample SAMN05326645, study PRJNA326480) | marine metagenome | isolation source: seawater | place: Pacific Ocean: South East | collected 2011
GAAAAAATGCTGGATGCGCATGTAGAGCAAATCGCAGATTATCTGGCTGAAAAAAGCTATGCTATGGAAGTCGATGAGCTGAAAGATAAAAGCAAAGCGGGTGAGCTGCCATCCGTTGAAGAGCGGAAAAAAGGGCTGGTACGCCATATTCGCCTGAAGACGCGTGCAGTAGCGCATGACAAACTTGAAAGCCTTGCGGAAGCGGCGCATCGGATTACTCAGCATGTGCCTGCAGAACATCAGGCGGGGTTAAAAGAAACATTAGTCGATACAATAACGCAGATGGACGGAGTCCTGGCCACCAAGGAAGAGGTGACTGAATCCCTTGATTATTATATCAAGCAAGATTCAGAGCATGAGCATGCGCCTAATGGCGGAAATATGAAACAGCTGGCGGCAGATGTTGCAGATTTAACAATGGTGATCCCGGGCACCGCAGCGGGGGACAATGCGCTAAAGCTTTACGAGGCTTTAAGCAACCACATCAGCGGTGATGCGCTGTCGCAGGAACAGTTGCAGCAAGCGATGATGGTCAAGATGCAGCAAGGGCTGGGGCTGGATCACCCGACCAAGCAATCACTCACTGCAGATGAAGGGCAATGGGCGCAAATGGCGCAACAAAAGCGCAGCACAGGCCAGGAAGCACTCCGCTAGAGTCTTTATACCTAATCAGAAAAGTTCGATGTCATCATCATCGTCAGTGCTAGAAGTGTCGGCTGAGAGTGAGCTGATAAAGCTGCCTTTGTGGGCGTTATGCTCTTGCCATGTGGGTGAGCTTTCTGCGACCAGACCTTTAGCATGCAATTGTTCGATCACATCATGGCGCACTTCAGAGAGTTTAATTTCATTTAAGACAGTGGCCAATGTGTCTTCATCCAGCGTGCTCGGCGAACTGTGTGTAATCTGCGCCATATACCCGCGAATGTCTTGAAGCAAGGTGCTGAGGTCACCTAACATTTGGCTGGTGCGATCCTGAAACTGTATGCCAACCACCAGACCATTAATGCTGTTAGCTGTGCGATCAGAAGCACTCATAGACTGTTCAAGCAATTCGGAATATTGCGAATTCTGCTTCATAACAGACTCGATCAATTCGTCCACACGCTCTTTTAGCTCCAGATTCTCGGTCATGTCGTAGTTGGCGAGATTCTCTACAGTGTTAGATGCTTCTTTGATAAGGCCGGATACTTTACCAATCTCCATTTGCATCTCTTCGGAAAGGTCTTTGATTTCGGTAGAGAGTACCTTCACTTCGCCAGCAATCACACGGAAGCTGCGTCCCGCCTCACCTGCTCTGGACGCTTCAATTTGCGTATTTAACGCAAGCATATTGGTTTGTTTGGTAAGTTTCTGTACTTGCTCGATGAACGCCTCAATACGCTCCACGTTATCGGCGGCATTTGACACCGTCATAACCATGGACATAGCCAGCTTGGATACTTGGAGGATTTTATCGATAGCGCCCGATAGTGGTTCGTAGAGCACTTCAATTGACTTATCAAATGGCACTTCTTCACCATCAAGATGTATTGTCCGTGCTGCAGAAATCACATTGCTAAGATTCTTACTTTGGCTGGTGGTTTCTTCCGCCAACATTTTGAATTCGTGCACAATATCTATGGCGTTGCGTTCAACGTAGTCCGCAATATTTGGCAGTTTATTAGAAATATAATCTAGCAATGCGATAGAAATATGAGGGCATGTATAAGCCGAAAGGCTGCTATGACCATTTAGTGATTCTAGGCCATTTGAAAGGGGAGTGTTTTCTGCAAGCAATTCCGAAGTCATACACAACTTATAGTATAACTGCGACACTAAATCCAGCGTCAATCGCTAGTAGGTGTATCAAAATAATGGTCGGGGCGACTGGATTCGAACCAGCGACCTCCCGTCCCCCAGACGGACGCGCTAACCAGGCTGCGCCACGCCCCGACGGCTCTTTCTCTAGTCTAACTTGAAGTGGATTGCAATAGGTCGCGAATGGACTGCAGCTCTTTTTTGATCGCCTTAACCGTAATCTTTTTTTCGGTTGTAGGTGCTGTTTTGGCTGACGCTGTTTGGGGAGCGCTCACCGGCTTACCTGCGCCCTTATCATCCAGCGCTTTCTTCGCGCCTTTGATCGTATAGCCCTGACGGTAAAGCAGGTTTTTAATTTCTAGCAAAACTTCAATATCATCCGGACGATAATAGCGGCGCCCGCCATTGCGTTTCATCGGCTTGATTTGAGTAAATTTGGTTTCCCAAAAACGCAGCACATGCTGCGGCACATCCAAAAGATCAGCCGCTTCGCTAATAGTGCGCAGGGCTTTAGCCGATTTTGCAGGTGCTTTGGCAGTGTTGCCCGCTACGCTCTTGTCGTTGGCGGGGGCTTTGGTGCTGGTATCTTCGGTTTGCTTGCCGTCTCCAGCTACGTTTGCCACGTCAGGTCTTATCATAACGACCTCAGGTTAGCGGCTATGCAGCAAAGCTGCAACCGCTTTATTAATCGCCCAAAGAACCGTTTACTTTGTCCTTAAGGATGTTGGATGCATTAAACGACAACACAGTGCGCGGGCTAATAGGCACTTCCACGCCAGTTTTAGGGTTGCGGCCAATACGTTCTTTTTTGTGACGCAGCTTGAAGGTGCCAAATGAAGAGAGCTTCACGGTTTCACCTTGTTCCAGCGCGTCTGAGATTTCTTCGATTACGGCGTCTACCAGATCTGTGGATTCAGACAGGGACAAGCCAATTTCACGGTATACTGCGTTACTGAGGTCGGCGCGTGTGAGTGTTTTTGTCATTACGTTCCTATTTATTTTTCTTAGGGTTAATACGCTTAGTGCCCGTTGGGTCACCACTTTATAATACAACAGCCCCAGGTAAGTCCAGCCCCTAAAGCGGGCATTGCCAGAATTTTTCCTTGTTTTATGAGGCCTTCGTCACATGCATGTGCCAGCGCAAGAGGAATAGAAGCCGCCGAGGTGTTGGCATGTTTGTCTACGGTCACAATGCCCTGATCTTCGCGCAGGCCAAGTTTTTGTGCGATCGAGTTGATGATGCGTATATTGGCCTGATGCGGCACCACATAGTCGATGTCTTCCAATGCAATACCCGCTTGCTCTGCACCAGCAATAACCGCATTGGCCATTTTCTCTACACCATGGCGGAATACTTCACGCCCCGACATGAAAAGTGTACCCGCCTCCTGGGTGCTGGACACGCCGCCAGTCGTATTCAAAATGTCTGCATGTGCGCCATCTGCCTGCATACGGCAATACTTCACGCCGCGATCCGTGTTGTCTTGCGCTTCCACCACCACAGCGCCCGCCCCGTCACCAAATAGAATGCAGGTGCCGCGATCTTCCCAGTCGATAATCCGGCTCATGGTTTCAGCACCGATGACAAGTAGCTTTTTGCTTTGACCGCTGGCAATCAGTCCGTGTGCAATGCTCATGCCATATACAAACCCGCTGCATGCGGCGGCAACATCAAACGCGGCGGCACCATGATTGCCCAGTTTTTGCTGCACCAGAGTGGCCGTTGATGGCATGGTTTTATCGGGTGTGCTGGTTGCTACGATAATAGTGTCAATCTCATCCGCGCTCACACCCGCTTTTTCAAGGGCGCGCTTGGCTGCCTGAGTTGCCATGTCGCTGGTGGTTTCACCTTCGGCGGCAATATGGCGTTGCGCAATGCCTGTGCGTTCGCGAATCCAGGCGTCACTGGTTTCCACCATCGCTTCCAATTCGCTGTTGGGCATAATGCGCTCAGGCAAATAGGCTGCGCAGCCAGTAACTACAGAAGATGTCATACGGATTAATTTACAGTTTTGGTTGCCACAACTGGCTCTTCATAATGAATTGGATTAGCCAGTGGCCCTGTGATAGCAGTTTGAGAGAGTTCTTCAATGATTTTATTGTTGATGTCCTGTTCAATCAGGTTAACTGCAAGCTTAATGGCGCTGGCAAAGCTCTTTGCATCTGCTCCGCCGTGGCTCTTGACTGCAATGCCATTCAGGCCCAGCAAAATAGCGCCGTTATGTTCGCGCGGATCAAATTTGCGCAGGGCTTTGGAAAGCGCAGGCTTGGCAAGCAAGAGGCCGATTTTTGCCAGTAGCGAGCTTTTAAGCGCGTCTTTAATGGAAGAATAGAGCAAGCGTGCGGTACCTTCAGCGGTCTTCAGTGCAATATTGCCTGTGAAGCCATCTGTTACCACAACATCCACGGTGCCTTCCAGAATATCGGTGCCTTCCACAAAACCTGTATAGTCAAGGTTGCTGTCTTCACGCTCGCGCAATATCTGGTGTGCGGTTTGCACCTCGGCATGGCCTTTCATGTCCTCAGAGCCAACATTCAACAGGCCAATTTTAGGCTGATCCAGCTTGAGTACCACACGGGCATACGCATCGCCCATAATCACGAATTGCAGCAAATGATTGGCGTTACAGTCTACATTGGCCCCCATATCCAGCATGACGCTGCGGCGTTTGCGCGCGGGAATGAAGGCCGCAAATGCGGGGCGTTCAATACCTTTGAGGGTTTTGAAGACCACTTTAGCGGTGGCCATTAATGCGCCCGTATTGCCTGCAGATACAACGCCACAGGTCTTCTTTTCCGTTACCGAATTAATGGCAAGCCGCATACTCGACTTGCGCCCTTTGCGAAGCGCAATCGATACTTTTTCGTGCATGGAGATGGCATGATCGGTATGCACAATTTCGCTAGCGGCTCGCAATTTCCGGTGCTTGTTTACAAGCGGACGAATGCGCGCTTCATCTCCATAAAAGACGAAGCGTAAATCCGGAAAGTCTTTCAGCACTAACCGTGCACCGTTGATAATCGCCTTAGGCGCGTTATCGCCTCCCATAGCATCAATGGCTAATGGAAGTGGTAAAGCCAAGATGGCTCTCCTTAGTGGTTTACGGTTTCGGTGGTAACTTGACGGCCATTATAGTAGCCATCAGGCGACACGTGGTGTGGGCGATGGAATTCGCCGGTGGTCGCATTTTCCACAGCGTTAACTTTGGCCACTTTTTTGTGCGCCCGACGCATGCCACGTTTTGAGGGCGTTGTTTTTCGCTTAGGTACAGCCATTTCTAAACCTCTTAATATCCAATGTCTTTATTATTCTATCTCATCAAAGAGCGCGCGATTATAACCAGAAAATGAAATAAATCTAGCAAAGAATCAAGATATTGTGCTAAAAACCCAGACTAATGGATAATTAGGATAGATTGCGAGAGTTTTTCGAGATGAAATCTAAGGCCCCAGCCGAGATCAAGCATGTATGCGCCGTGGTGGTGACGTACAATATTGGTGAGGCTTTTATTCCTAATTTTGAGGCGGTTCGCCAGCAGGTGGGGCATGTGGTAGTCGTCGATAATGGCTCTACAGACGACACGTTGAGCGTATTAAAAGACTTGAGCGACACCTACCCCGGCACGCTTGAAATCATACATAATGACGAAAATAATCTGGCTAAAGCCCAGAATGTTGGCATCGATCACGCACGAAATCTTGGTTTTGGCTGGGTGTTGTTGCTGGATCATGACTCGCTGGCCACCAAAGACATGGTTGCCACGATGCTCAATGCTTACAATCATAGCCTTAACCGCCAGCGTATCGGGATTGTTGCGCCCTACCTTGATGATGCGAACACCTGTAAAAAACCCCGCTACTTGCGTGCAAAACATGGCGTGCTGTTTGAGCGTGTGTGTCCGGAAGACGAGCCAGTGCTCGATAATGTGCTGAGTGTGATCGCGTCTGGCAGCCTGATTCCCGTGAGTGTGCTCGACAATGTCGGCACCATGGATGAAGATTTCATCATCGATTATATCGATAAAGATTTTTCCTTGCGCCTTATCACCAAAGGCTACCGCATTATGGTGGTGCGCAATGCAGTGCTGAAGCACCGCCTTGGCCAGTCGCGCGACCATCACTTGCTTGGTCAGCGCATCACCACCACTAACCATTGCCCATTGCGTCGCTACTATATTTATCGCAATCGCCTCAAAACCTGGGGGCGTTTTGTATTTACCGTGCCGGCATTCGTGGTGTTTGATGTGATGGCAGTGGTGTACGATATTGGCCGTATATTGTGTTACGAGTCAGATAAGCTGGCGAAATTCTCTGCCATGCTTGCCGGTGTGCGTGATGCTTTTCGTGGCGTGCGGGGCACCAAGCCCAGCCTGATTCGCGAAGAGAAAGCCTTAAAGGCCGTTGCCGATGCCCGAAAGTAATCTTTTTACGGTCAATCTGAAAGAATATTACGAGGCGGCGATTGCTTGGTTGTCTGCCAATATTCTCACCGTAGATAGCGCGCTGGAGCTTGGCTGGCTGGTTTATTCGCTGGTGGTAGGCTATATTATTGCCCGCCCGATTATTCGTCGCCTTAATCTCTTACACCAGCAATTTGAGAAACGCTGGTTCAGCATAGTGATCGTGGCCACGCGTCAGGTGATGGCGCCGATTGTCAGCTTCCTTATTATGCTCACCTACCCGACCTTGTCGGATATTGCGGGCTTGAATGACAGGCTGACACCGCTCATCGTTAACTTGCTCGGGGCGTGGATCATCATTCGTTTTGCCACGTCATTTGTGCGCTACCCGCAGCTTGCGCGCACCATCGCCATAATTGTGTGGTCAGTCGCCGCGCTCAACACATTTGGCTGGCTGAATGCAGTCACCGACCAGCTTGATGCGTTTGGATTCCAGCTGGGCGAAAATCGCCTGTCCCTGCTGACATTGATTAAAGGCGTGTTTGCGTTTGCTATCCTGCTGTGGGGTGCGATGGTGCTCTCGCGCATAACCGACAAGCAATTGCGTAACCTCAACAACCTCACCCCCTCGTTGCAGGTCTTGATCAGTAAAATCGTGCGTATTCTGATCATTGTTATTGTCACTATAATCGGCCTAAACACCGTCGGTATCGACCTCACCTCGCTCGCTGTCTTCTCTGGTGCGGTAGGTGTCGGTCTTGGTTTTGGTCTGCAGAAGGTCATTTCCAACTTTATCAGTGGCATCATTTTGTTGATGGACCGCTCGATCAAGCCGGGCGACGTCATCGCCATCGACCAGACCTATGGCTGGGTGAACAAGCTGAGTGCACGCCACGCATCGGTGATTACCCGTGACGGTAAAGAGCATTTGATACCAAACGAATTGCTGATTACGGAGCGGGTGGAAAACTGGTCGTATAGTGATCGTAACATACGGTTAAAAATACCGGTTGGCATATCTTACAATTGCGAGCCTCGCTTGGCATTGAAGCTTATGTTGGAAGCGGCAGATGAAACCCCGCGCATTCTCAAATTCCCTAAGCCCAATGCGTTAATGATAGGGTTTGGTGATAGCTCGGTCGATCTGGAGCTGCGCGCATGGATTGATGACCCAGCTAACGGCATCCGTAATATTTCAAGCGATCTGTTGTTGAATATCTGGGATAAATTCCACGAGCACGGTATTGAGATTCCATTCCCGCAGCGTGATGTGAACTGGAAAAACGAAGAGCCACTTCGTGTGCAGGTGGAAAGCGCAAAAGCCCCTGCCACGCCTAAGCGCAAAACCGCTTCGAAGCCTGCAGCCAAAAAGCCCGCGCCTAAGCAAACCACTAAAAAAGAAGAGAAATAAAGCTAGCGTCCGACACCTGTTTGTGCGCCCTGAGCCGCGCTATTGGGTGATTTATAGGCGTTGGGATAGACATCCTCAATGCGCAGGCTTTGTGTGCCATGTAGCAATTCCTCACGGCTGAGCGTGCCGTCATTGAGCGGCAGCACATGCATCATGCAGCGTGTATGCATTGGCTTGCGGTCTTCCGGCGCTTTATATTGCTGGCGAATATCCATACGTGTTGCGTCTTCATACACATTCTCCGCGCGGTAGCTGGATTTGAAGATACGGTCCAGCGCTTCGGCGTAAAAAGTGCGCACTTTGGGGCCTTTATGCCCCTGCTCTGCCTGTGCATCTTTTTCTTCGCAGTCATTGCAAATGCGTTCAATATTTTTTGGATCAAGCTCCATCACAAACACTTCTTTGATGTCACGTGCATTAAACGCATTGCTAAGCCCCGCAATCTCGCCCGGCGGCTTGGCGCCCAGCCCTTTGGCATCCACGTAAACGCTACTATAGACTTCGCCATTCTCACGCACCACCAGCACGGCGCGGGCTTTATGGAACTTATCTTTATCCGCTTCGCTGTGAACGTGTTTGTTGTATGCCGCTTTTAGCTTGGTAGACAAATAGGCATTGACGTTCTCAAGCGTATAGCCATCATTTTCCAGCATGGCGACGCGGTTGTCTTCGCCCACGCCGATCGTGTCTATGATGCGGACTTTCATGTCGTCATCCAACTCAAGCGGCAACATGGCTGGTTGCAGGTCGGTGGCGTGTTCTACGCCAGCACGCAGTTTGTCGCACCAGCTGGTTTTGCCATCTGGCGTAGTTTCCGGCATGTGAATTTCATATAACGGATGTAGATCCATCATATTCATCATGAAGGCATGGCGTGGCGGGGTGTGTGCAATGTCCGGCTCTGGCGATTGGGTCTGATCATCGATCGAGAGCTCGAAGTCTGGCTGCTCCGCCTCCTCCGGCGAGAAATACGGCACGCATAAAAGCTTTGCATCCTGCGCGATATAATCAGGATTAGTCAGTTCTTCGCGGCAGGTGCCGCACGGGGTCGACATGCGCGTACCTTTGTTGTGCAGAGTGAGATATGTGGCTTCCACCATAAAGTTGCCCACCCCCAGCATATGCTTGGCTTGCGCCAGTGCCACGGCCTCAGCATCAAAGCGTTGAGAGCGTGCACGATGGTTTGCATTGGCTGCCACAAACACGCGACGCTGGCCGCTATGTTTGTCATATACCACATGCGCTGCGGCCACTTTGGTGGCAGACGGGTCCGGGTCATAGCCATTATCGGCCTTGTGATAAAGTGCGCGCGAAATTAGGTTGAGTTCCTGTTTAGGGGTTAACTCCAGCGCCTCAAGCGTGCGGGGCTCCCCATTCTCAAAAAACTCTAATTCTGCGCCTGCCAATCGCCATTGAATGTCGCGTGGCTGCTCGCCACCCAACACCACATGACCGGCTTGCGCAGTCAATTCATGTGCTAATTCCCCGTAAGCCATAGAAGTCCCGTTGCAATCTATTTGCGCTACTATACGTCAGGCGTGCGCAAAATGGGATATGGCACAGAAAAACTTCACATGCCTGTCACATAATTTAGTCTGAGAGCGCCTTCAGGTTGTATAGCGCCTCAAGCGCCTCACGTGGGCTCAACTCATCGGGGTTGATGTTGGCGAGCTTTTCATCGACCACGGATGGCGTGGCAGATGCTGGCTCAGGCTGGTAATGGAACAGCGGCAGACTGTCTGCCATGCCTTTGTGTGAAATGGCATGCTTCTCGCTTTCCAGCTGTTGCAAGATGGCCTGCGATCGCTGAATGACAGGTGCCGGAAGCCCCGCCAGTTGGGCCACATGAATACCGTAAGAACGGTCAGCCGTGCCCGCTTCCACCTGATGCAGAAACTTCACCTCACCCTTCCATTCCTTCACCTTCATGGTGTAGCAGGATAGCTGCGCGAGGCTATCCGTCAGCTCGGTCAGCTCATGGTAATGGGTGGCAAACAGGCCGCGACAACCAATCTGATTATGCAGATACTCAACGACCGCCCAGGCAATCGACAGGCCATCAAACGTGGCAGTGCCGCGGCCGATCTCGTCCAGTATGACCAAAGAACGGTCCGTTGACTGATTAAGAATGGTAGCGGTTTCCACCATTTCCACCATGAAGGTAGAGCGTCCACGTGCCAGATCATCTGCTGCCCCTACCCGACTAAATAACCGGTCAACCACGCCGATATGCGCCTTATGCGCTGGCACATACGCGCCCATCTGCGCCATAATCGCAATCAGGGCGTTTTGGCGTAGGAAGGTGGATTTACCCGCCATGTTCGGGCCTGTCAGCAACCATAGTCGCTGCTGCTCGCTCAGATCACAGTCGTTGGCAATAAAGGCGTCACCAGTGTCGCGTTGCAATGCATTTTCTACCACCACATGGCGACCGCGCTCAATGGCGAAGACAGTAGAGTCATCGACCACAGGACGGGTAAGCTGCGCATCCACTGCCAGCTCAGCGAGTGCGAAGCCCACATCAAACTGCGCAATCGCGCGTGCCGTTGCGGCAATAGCAGGTGCATGTGTTTGCGTTTGTGCCACCAGTGCTGCAAACACCTCTTGTTCAATCTCAAGCGCCCGGTTAGCGGCATCGGCGATTTTACTCGCAATATCCGACAGCTCGGTGGTGGTGTAGCGCATATTGTTGGCCAGACTCTGGCGGTGAATCCAGCCCTCAGGAACCTTGTCCGCATGGGTGGCGGTGATATCGATGAAATAGCCCAGCACATTATTAAATTTGATTTTAAGGGACGTGATGCCGCTTTCCTTGCGCAAACGCTCCTGCATATCGGCGATCAACTGCTTGGAGTGATCGCGCAAATGCCTGAATTCATCCAGA
>MDTG01026902.1_pt1 | contig 10491 bp, 24 predicted proteins | sample 811421 | NCBI WGS metagenome assembly MDTG01 (sample SAMN05326645, study PRJNA326480) | marine metagenome | isolation source: seawater | place: Pacific Ocean: South East | collected 2011
CTAAGTTTGCTACATAGTGGTATTGTCCCATATTCTGCTCCTTTCCTGAATTGCAGTATGTTGACAGCACCGATCCTCTTCGGTGTTCTGATCGTCGGTATAATGTGAGGCAAGTATAAATCCCCACCAATAATCACACTCCCCTTTGCCTTCTAACGATTCGCAAATGGAACGTATGAGTCCGTGTATTGATTTGTGTTGAATCATGTTGGCACTCCATTAATTTCAGTATCTTTAGTTCTATACCAAAGCAACCACCATAAGCACATCTCTGTATTCGTATAATCATGTGAATCAATGATGTGCATATTGAGCATTTTGGTCACAAGGTAAGAACTGTAAACAATGTAATCTTTAGGTGAGTCACAATGGTCACATTGAATCGATGTATAATCCTCATCTACATACCTCTGAAGTGCATCCATGCCATCTTTTGCAAACCTAAACCTTTGAGCCATTTCTTCATAAGCATGCTCCCACATTTCATGGGTGATCTTCATTTCAACGTACTGGTTGATTTTAAGATCCCAGAATTCTATTTCCATGTTGCTCCTTTGAGTTACATACATCGCAAAAGGTTAAGTCATATAAAGGTGGGTAAAGGTGGTCATCTTCTTGTGGGCAAACTTCCACATCTTCACCGCATACTTCACATGGTCTAGTTTTCATAGTCTCACCTCATCTCCTGTTTCATATTCCAAAACAATCTCATCCTCTTTATCGGGATCACCATAATTTTTAATTCTTAACCAATGCTCATCAGCTCCATCTTTATGAAGCAACAAACCATGAACGTTATTTACATCCCATGTTTCTTGCTCATCAGTTATCAATTGGTGAATGTCATGTAGTGTTCTTGTCGAAATTTTCATTCGTCCTCTTGCATTTTAAGTTCATAGTATCTTTCGTATTCGGCAGGCGACCAACCATCGAAACCATCGTCATGCAGTTCCTTGAAGTTTTCGTAATAGTTGTCACGTTCATCAAGGTAGTGGCAAACCACTAAGTCTGCATAACCTTCGTAGTGATACTCATCTTGGTCGGTAATAACTTTTAACCCTTGATCGACATCATTTGTGAAACGAACAAACTCATCCTTGCGATCTCTGGGGTCTTTGGTTTTTTGAATGGCTTGAATTTGGGCAGGAAAACCTTGGGAAACAATCACTGCTCCTGCATATCGGGTGAGAGTGTTTTGGTTGGCAACCATAGTTGAGTCTCCTGCTTCGTAACCATTGAGAAGGCATAAATACTCACCTTCTTCGAGGCATTCCATTAGTTCATCAACAGTTTTTCCCTCAATTTGCTCCTGCGACAACACTCTGCGAAAACATACTCCATCCCTCAATTTGGGAATCACGTTATTAATGTCACTCATACGTCCCTTTCTGTTTTACAGAAGTCACACTCTTCTAAGCATTCATCATTATTTGCGGTTCGTGTGATAACCTTTTCATTTTCTAAAACAATCACCATATGAGTCCCCATATGGTCTAAGTATTGTATCTTGCCACCTTCTTGGAGAGTTCGTCCTATTTCTTCAAGGTTTTCAGGAGCAATATCTATTTTCATTTCCATTCAATCGGCTCCTGAGTCACTGCTCCAATTAACATCTCAACTTCTCTTAAAATATGTTTGTTATGAATCAAATATTGAGAATTCATTTTATCAATAGCCTCTAACTCTGGTTCGTCTAAACCATTCAGTTTGCAGAACATCTTTAGATACTGTTCTCCAATTTCTTGAAGCGATTGTTCAATTCTTTCCTCTTGTTCTTGAGTCCAACCTTCTCCATCATCATTAATGAAGCGTTGATACAAATGTTCCTTTAATTGTTCTTTGTCCATTATCGTTCTCTATTAAGGTTAAAAAATTACACTTTTATGGTAATTGATAATGGTTTAATCATGTGACGAAATATGAATGCCGTACACCTTTAGGTCGGTATGGATTGTGTTCATAAACCTTTATCGGTTAAGCACCTTATAAAAAACCCAGACTTGGACGACTGGTAGAAAATAAGACACTTTTGGTACGGCACTCATGGTGGTTACTCAGATCCTTCTAGCCACTTAATTGTAGGCATATCTGGGAACGTTTTTCGGAGGTGTTGATACTCCAATTGTACCTTGCGAGCATTGATCATCTTCCCAACTAAGTTGGATGTTGCATCAAGCTCTTTAACTGAAATATCTCCACGCTCAAACTCCTCAAACTTTTGTGACAATCTCCATGAAAGGGAATCAACATCCCTTATGTAATTCTCGTTTGACTCTTTCATAATGATTCTTGAGTTTTGGGTTCGTCTTACGTTCAGCTTTTAACTGAACTCGTTTGGCTTCTACCATCCATTTTGGATATTCAAAGCCATACGGCATTGGTGACATATTACTGCCACGCAAAATTCTATTAACATAAGCATCAGTAAGTTCTAATGCTTCTCTCCATAGCTTGTGTTTATTTTCCAGTCTTTTTTGTTTGAAATAATCTGTATTTTCGATTCTATACTTGTCTCTTTTTTCTTTTCTGCAATCCCTGCAATCTGGCCTTAAATCATTTGGATAATCTGTTGTTGGATGACGTTTTACTTTCCCATGAGAAAATTCAGCGTACCATTTCTCGACATTGCAAACTGTGCAAGTTTTGTATAAATCGACCACTCTTTTTTCATGTGCTTCTGCCCTTTTCAGTACCTCGGCATACTCTTTACTTTCTTCATATCTTGCTCTATTCTTGGCCTTTAACTTATATGACACGCATGGGTTGTGTCTCCATTTAGCATGGCGTTTTCGTTCACAAAGTCTACAACGTCCCATAACCCTACGAGTACCATCTGCCAAAACTTCTTTAGGGCCAAATAGGAAGTCTTTTCTGGGCTTATTTTCTAAGCACATCCAACACTCAAGCTCAATAGGGTAAACATCTTTAATTTTATTGTATCCTCTAGTTTTAGATACATTCCTTCGGTAGCCACTTTGGTTCTTGTTATATCTATATTTGCGAAGAAAAAACTTAACTCTTTCAATCTTTATATTTGCCTTTCCTGAAGTTGACCTTTCGTATCCGTCAAAAACTTTTTTCGCAAAGCTTTTGCTTACACCAGCAAGTTTCGCTATTTCTTCAAGTGGCTTCATGCTTCGTGTGGATCTTTGGGTGTATAGACATCACCTTCTTTATCTGTCCATCCAGCGTAACGTGAGATATCGGAGCTAGTTTCTCCTTCCTCTAAGATCCAACAAGGCTCTGCTCCTGAACCTCTGCAAATACATCCCTGAAACTCATAAAGAAAGTCTTGTGGACCTGACCAGTTAACCATCTCGTAAGCCTTTTGTGACTCATAAGAGAAGTATCCTGTTAAGCGACATTGAATATGTGATTCGGGAGTTAATTGAGTGCTTATGTGCATCCATAGAAACTCGCCTTCGTTGTATGCTTTGTAACCCAAGCGAATAATTTCGTCTGGTGATAGTTGCATCGCAACATCTCTTGTCAGTAGTTTCATGCGACCTCTCTGTTTTTCCAGATTAGGTTATGGATTTGTTTCCTCATGGTTGACCATTCTTTTTTCGAGGAAAAACCTTCACGTTGCCATGGTCGAATTCGTTTAGGATATTTGAACACATGAGTCACCTTCTCATATAACTTCGGTGAAGCAGTTCGCCTCTTCGTTCCAACAGTCATGCGACCTCTTTAAGTGCTTCCTTAACGACTTTCTTCTTAGAGCGAAGGAATAACCCTTGGACTGCACTCTTTAGTTCCTCATGCTCATTCCTCTCTTTTTCAAATACTAATTTCAGCTTTCGTACATCGTCTTGGGCTGAAAGCAATGTAGCCTTTAGTTCAGTAATGTGATTGTGTTGTGCATCAATTAACTGCTCTTGGGTGTTTGGTTGTTCTGACATAGTTTCCTTTACTCGTAAGGGTTTTTGAGGATTCAAATTAGTACCAACATCATAAAAGTGACGATTAACAATGTTCTTTGCCCACTCAGGATATAAAGGGTCAACAGAACTTGGCATTAGGTCTTCACGAAAATTAGGATCACCAATGATTCTATTCCTATGAAGAATCCTAAACTTGATATTAAATGGAAACATATGTGGATCGTTTAAAAATACTGAATACCATGTAAGATCCTTATATGTAGGATTAGGATTATTTAGTGGTAATTCTGCCCAATGGATTCGGTGAATATTCATACCATAGCGAAACATTTTGCCACCATTAGTTTTTGCCCATTTGCCACCACACTTTGCACTTAAATCAGTCCATTGACAGAACTCATAAGTGTCTAAATTTGGACCATTGTGAAACCTTTTTATTGCCTCGTGTCTTGGTCCTTCTTTTTCTAAAAGGTCTGTTCGCCATTCATAACTTCTGGTGCGATGGTTAAATAAATGTTTGTGTTTCTGCTTTCGCCTTGGAGTATATTGTTCTTTTGCATCCCATATGTGATATGGGAAACATGAGGGCAATGGAGAATCACTATTAATTAATCTAGCCATATCCCTATAAATATCCGTTTCCTCTGCCCTAGATTTGTAGTGCATTTTAGTATTAGAACTTAAAGGCACGACTTTCTTTGCATCGGGTTCAAAGTACAATATTTCTTCTTCCATTCGCTTAGGATAAACACCAACATCAGAGAATCTGTTTAAACACCAGTCAGGGGTTGTTTCTGAGTGACGAGAACCTATATGCCATATTTCTTCTTTATCAGAATCTAATCTAATTTGGCCTCTATCTTTTCTTCCTTTTTCACGATCAAAGTTCACTATGTCAGGCCCATTATTTACCATTACTATGAAGTTTTTTGAGGATGACCTATTACAATATCCTCGTGTTTTTTCGACCCTATCTTTCATTGTCCTAGCTACTTCCATATGTGTCCCATATGGAGAAGCATTTGCTACTAATGTATGTTCATCCCAATGATGAAACTTATTTTTAGATTCTCTTACTTCAATCATTTTCTTTTAATGGTCGTATTTTCCAAATTCAGGAGGATGAAAATCCTCGACTGGTTCCAATTGTTTTTTGATCCTAATTAGTTCATTAGCGATCTTCGGAGGACAACGATAATGGTTAGTAAGAATGTGGCGTTCTGGTATGGAAACATCGGAGTGTAAACCATTGTCATTACACCACTTTTTTGACCTAATACTAAGGTCGTAAAACTTTAAAGGTTTCATTACTTAGTTCTTGACTTAGTGGCATTAACTGCACTTCCATTATTTGTAAGAGCAAGGGATGTACTGCATTGAGAAGGTCCACTTCTTCCCTGTCGCAAAACAAACCTTTTTAAATCTTCATCATGGATTGCAATAATTTCTGTAAAGTAATCAGACTTTCCTGTTGAAGCGGTAAATCCAATCACTCGATCCTCTTTTTCCATTTCACAATCGCCACAAACGTCAATATAACCACCACGATGTTGTTCGTGTTTTGAGTTAAAATTGATTTCGCAATATTTGCATTTTCTAATCATAGGACTCTCCCTTTTAAAACAATTTTCAACTGAAAGAATTCTATGCGATATTGTGAACATCATGTGACTAAATGTAAGGGACATGAAGATTTTCTTTTTCGTCTAAGTCTCTGATTAACTTACATATTTCAACTGCTCTTTCGTTCCTTAGATCACTATTTGCATCTGCATATTTTTTAAGAACATGGAGCATAAAACGAATAATATTTGCTTGGTGAGTACGATGTTCTAATCGTAATAATTTCTCAAAAACATCAGCTGGAGTGGTAGCATTATCCCATCGCATAAACTCTAATGCTCTTTTGCATTGACCCTCCAATTCCAACCTAGTTGCTTCACGAAAATCTTCGTAATCGTGGACGTTCCCTGTTTCCATAATGCTCCTTACTTCCAGTTGTATGATGTAACGAATCGTGGGAATTCTCTGATTGGTGAACAGTTGTTGTGAATCACCTCTTCGATCTGAGGGTAATGCCCATTTAATTCCTTGTATGCCACATAGAAGAGTGGCGCATCGTGATCCTCTTCCAAGTAAACAGTCCCACGCTTTTCATATGAGAATTGAGTCACCTTCTTGTATATGTCTAAATCCCATAGTTCCTGAAGTTTTACTTCTAACCATCCGTGACCTGAATCCGTATGGAAGTTGTACAGTTTCTTGTACATATCGAACTCCTTGATATCGGGTTTATATCGGGTTTATATCGGGTGTATATCGGGTTGCGTTTGCGAGCGAGTGATAGTTAGGCAGTTTCCTCAACTTCAGCATTTGCCATTTTTCTAAAGACCTTCTTCGCTCCCATGGCAAAGCCGTTCTCATACTGATCCCAAATGCTTTCCGCACGCTCTCCTGTGTCATTAACCTCTTTGGCGAAGAACTCCCAAGGACTAAACGACTGGTAGTTATCTTTCCTTTCATAAACATCAGAGTTGAAATCATCCTCCTGTTCAGTAGTCCAACGAGTGTCATCAAAACTGGCTTCTGCTATTTTGGAACCGATGTTTTTGCCATGTTGGTAGGCTTCTTTTTGATTCATGCGACCTCCTTTAATTTGCTTTCCCATTGTTCAACAATCATTCGTTCATGTGAGCGTTCACACCAAACGAGTGCATCATCGAGATTGAACCTCAATTGCCCAATAATGACTTTGTAACCAGTCATCTCGAAACCAAGTCCCATTTGTATTAAATAATTGGCAATGGTCATTTGCTTAACCTTCGTTTTTGCAAGGTCTACTCGACTCATGGTCATGTTTGATTCTGTTTCCATATCTATTTTTAGTTTGCAGTTTCTTCACGATTCGTGTATTATTTCGACAGAAGGAGAGGTAGAGAGATTTCTTTATTATCCCTACTTAGCCATTACATTTCTGTTGAAGCATTGCTATTACACGCTCTGAGTGAATTCTCAGAAACAGAGAGTCTTCATGATGGAAAAAGGAAGAAACCATCAATTAGGTATCGAAGACTCTCCTATTCAGAGAACTAGAAAATCAGAAAGAAACCATAAGCGAACATACAAAGCAGAAGCACCATCGTAAATTTCATCACTTCAAAGAACATCCACATATAGAATCCCTCCTTACAGTCCATTGTTGTTTCGGAATTCGATGTAACTAGCGAGTCCCCACGATTCGAGAAAACCATCCATTCTGTTAGTATCTGTGTGACTTACACGACCAAATACCTTTTTGTACTCATCGTATAATCCATGGCGCATCAAGAATAAGTGTCCATCGCAAAGCGCTTCGTAGTAGAAGTCATTATTAATAAATTGAATGAATTCATCTTTCTCATCAGAAGCAAGTGCTAGTTTGAAGGTATCTTTGACACTCATGGGTCTTCCAGGTTTTGCAACACTCTCAGCATAGTCCCATATTTGAGGTTTCCCCCAAGCAAGGATTGTGTAGAAAACTCTATAATCATTAATCAAGTTTTCATGGTTCATATTTGCAATGTCCCAAGCATGGTGAAGTCTTGAAATGTGGTCACTACTATACTCGTCTCTAACCTGAATATCGTTGTGGTCAAACATCCAACTCATCACTTCGTTGAACAGTCGTTGAGGAACTTCGTCAACAACGGATGATTTACTTTCCAGTATGAATCGGTAATTCGTGTAGTGGTCATTCCAATCAATAACGTGTTCACTCATCGCATTCTGGAATTCATCCTTTGTCACTTCATAACGAGCATGAACAAGCGGAGCAGCGACAGTTGCACCTCCAATCAATGCGGAATTCCGTAACAAATCTCTTCTTGTTGTCATAATGACTCCTGTTTAGGTTTCAATTTTTAACACAACAATTGTAAATGATTCGTGTACAAGCATGTGATTAAAACGTTTCCATTTCCTTGTGATCTCCACACTTGTCACACCAGAAGTCTGTGTTAGATGTCGGTTCTGGAGACTCGAAATATATCGTATCTCTACCAACGTCATATCGGACCCACATCCGTTGTTCCACATTGTCGGATCTACAGGTCTTACATCGGATCGCAAGAATGCCATCCTCTGATCCACTAAGGTTCATGATGTTAACTTTCATTCGTCCTCCAACATCCACGATATCGGGTATGACAATGCAGTTCCTGTCCATGTAACCATCGCAACAGGCGGTGGAGCAAGGTGTCCAGTAGAGTAGCAACCAGCGAATGATAGCGTGGTCATTGCAATCAGTAGTATCTTCTTCATGCTACCTCCTCCCAATCTCGATGTTTCATTCTCAGGTCACGAATTACTTTTGCTTGTGATTCAATTAACTCATCTTTCTTTTGATTATCTTTGATCAATTTCACATTTCGCTCTTTGACATCGTGCATCTTTTTGGCGAATCTCCTAATGTGGTCTAACGATCCTTTTTGAACTCCATGGTCAATATGCTTCAATAGATCCTTCTTCCATTCAGGAGTCATTGCAGATCCAATTCGATTACTCATTGATATTTCCTTTCATTGATATTGGGAGAGAGGGAGGCAACGGATGTTACCTCCCATCCTGTTTTAAGCGGTTACGACTTCTTCTTTCCATACTGGCGAATCCTTTTTGTCTTTGAATTCTGCCATTGCAGGATCTTGTTCGCTCTCAACAGGGAGAGAATCAAAAAGAGTTTTGACAGGTGTTCGGGTTCCATCCTCATTCACCCTGTCCCACGCCCAACCATACAAACGCTTGGGAGGAGTCATTTTTGCGAGTTTGTAGGCTTCTCCTTCAGCAGTAGAGATTCCCCAAATCTTTTGTCCATTAACATCAAAGGTTCTTATGTCATCCATTGCAGTCACCTTAATGTTATCGTTTGGTCGAAAAACCAACGTGTCTCCAACTTTCACTCCAATCTTTCGATTGTTAATGAGTCCTCTGGTCTTTGTAGAAGGTTGACGAACCTTCGGAGTTTTCGCCTTCTTCTCCTTTTTCTCTGTCACTTTCTCAGGAGCAGAGGCTTCAGGAGTCTTAACAGGCATATTGATCACCTTCGGTTCTTTCGACACCTCTGGTTTCGGGGCTTTGTTCGTCTTGGAAGTGATTTCCTTGACGGTTCCACTTTTTTTAGAAGTCGTGGTTTTCTTCTTTGATGGTGCTTTTACTGCACTCTTTGCTACTGCATTCGCCATAGGGTTCTCCTTTGTTGGCGTTGATATGGGATGAGGTGAATTCCTCACCCTTTCACAGATAGTGTACCACTTATAAATTATAAGTGCAAGAACTATCTACGATTAGTGTACGTTTTAGGCAAAAAAAGTTATCCTACCCAATCATTGAAATGATTCGTGAAGAACTCCAACCTGTCTTTGTCTTTGTATATCCAGTTCTCCATCTCATTCAATGGCATTCTTTCGTTTATTTCGCTCTTGAATGGGAATCCTGTGACTTCTCTGATTCCAGTTGTTTCGACTCTTAGAACATAGGAGTCTCTTTCTGGGTGCATCCCAAAGGTCAAAACATGGTGTGAATCATCTGACATCTCAAACTCATCATTGGAGTTGAGAATCGAAAAGGCGAAGTAGGTTTGCTCATGAATGTTGCCCATGCGCCATTCCTCAAATTGCCATATTGAGATGTGTTTGACTTCTTCTTGTTCGCCTCTAATGCTCTGGTGAATCGAATAGTGTCGAGTAGCAAACGTGTCCCTCTGAACTAAATGCCCATCAGGGTTTGCAAGCGGTGGATTTGGTTTCTTGGTCCACATTCCGTAATCTTCTTGTGTCTGCATATCGTTTCCTTTTTTTGAGCGAGTGATAGCAACATCACATTCGAGAGTTATCTTCCTTAATCTGCATAATCTTAAAGAAGAATTTGATTTCCTCACAATTTTTAACATCTTCTAATGTCTTACAATTGGAGGGGCGAATGAACTCCTCGACCAGTTCCACTTCGTTGTGGCATTCTCTTACCCAGTCCCAATAGGTCTCAGGAGTCTCATATTGAGTCTCTGCATATTTAATCACTTCTTTAGCGAGTGTGATTTCCTCTGTTGTGGCACTCACATCGTTTCTCCGAAAGCGTTCTCAATCGTTAACTTCAAGTGTCCCTTTTCGTCCACTTCAAAACAGTAGTCAATTTCCCTCATATCATCTTTTATAACGAGCAATTCGTGATTACCAATTAAGGCACTCAACGATATGTGGTTGTCATTCTCGCCACTTGAACTTGCCCATGCGGAGAGTTTGCTTCCTAGTTTCTTGTTGCTCATAACGACTCCTTTTCTGTTGTTGATAAAAATTTTCCCATGTTTAATTGTAAGTGATTCGTTTATGAGCGTGTGACGAATAGTGAATGCTTTATACACTTTAAGTCAACATTAATCTTTCCAGACTCCTCTGATATCTTTGTGTCCCATAGATTCTAAGATCCTTCCTACATCTTTTCCTTCTTCGATTACTTGCTGAACGTAATCATACTCCTCTGGAGAATCTTTACCTGGCTCTTGTGGGTTTGCCTCTTCAAGGATGAACCGAAGCATTTTCAAAGCACCCTCCATCTCTCCTTGGTGCTTGTAATACTC
>MDTG01149882.1_pt1 | contig 10491 bp, 7 predicted proteins | sample 811421 | NCBI WGS metagenome assembly MDTG01 (sample SAMN05326645, study PRJNA326480) | marine metagenome | isolation source: seawater | place: Pacific Ocean: South East | collected 2011
AAAAGAAATGCTGCTGCTCAAACCAACATATCCTCCAATAACAACAAATGCTAATTCTTGAACACCAATGCCGGCTGGAATAAAGAAAACTAGCGCTCTTATAATACCCGAAAAAGCCTCGATTAAAATAACGTCTAGGATAGTAATTTCGACGCCAATGATATATAAAAAAATATAGATCTCGAATGCTCCCGCTACCCAACCTAAAAGTCTTGTTATAAAAGCTTTTAATAGTTTTGATTTATTTTTTGATAATTGATAAAGGGAAAAATCAATCTTTAAAATAGTGAGTGTTTTTTTTTTATCAATTTTTAATATATCATTATTTTTAAATCTTTTAATTAAACTTTTTAAAAATCTTTTTGAAATAATAAAATAAAAAAAAAAACAACCTAGAAATATAAGGCCTAAGGAAACATACATATAGTAACTATTATTTAAATCAAGGAGAGAAAAATCATTTAAGACTAAGATAAGGTAACTAATCAAGGCTATAAAAAACAATGAAAATGTAGCCAAAACAAGATCTATTAAAACTGTTGATGTAGACTCGTAAGTGCTAAGTCCTTTTTTTAATCCCAAATATATTCTTACAAGCTCGCCAGTAATATTACCAGTTGGTAAAAATTTCCCTGATGTTTGAGCAATCCATGTAATAGTAAGAGCCCAAAGGAATGATAATTTATTTTTAGATATTAAAATATACCAAGTTAATGAATCAAAAAAAAGTGTAGGCAAATGTGCAATCACAAGAATATAGAATTTACCAAAATTATTTCTAATAATTTTGATAGCTTCTTCACCTTCAAAAACTCCATAAACCCATTTTAAAATGAATAATCCAATTAAGAGAAAAAGAAAATTCCTTAGTAATCTATTTTTTTGCATTAAAAATGTTTGAGTTAATTATTTTAGAACTTACTTCTTCTGGTTTATCAGAGTCAACTCTTGGATGCCATGAAAAGAAAGAAAACCTTCTATAAAATAGTGTTCCATCATGTGGTGGTAGTGAATAGTTATAATCAAATATATCTCTAAAGGACTCTTTTTCTAAAGAGACATAGGATAAGTTCTTTTGTTCAGACTCATAGAGTTTTAATAATTCTCTTTTTTTTTTTTGTTCTTTTTGATTTAAAAAGAAAATTTTTTCTTTTCCTGATTTTTGAATAAACTCATTACTATTAACTTTATTTTTAAAAAAATTATACTCAGCAAACTCCTTTATTTTATATTTATATTTAAATCGTGAGCAAATAAAGTTACATACATCGTGATCTTGATGACCCCCTTCGTAAGCGGGACAAAAAATTGTATCAATGTTTTCTAATATTAAAATTTTTTTTATTCTTTCAAATGTTTTTTTTATATTAGATTTTAAACTTCTTGTTGGAAGATTTTGTAAATAATATTTTTTTATTCCCAGATATTTAATAACCTTTTTCATTTCCTTTATTCTTGTATTTAAAATTAATTGATAATTTGATTTTCTCCAAAACCACATGCTATCTTCAGGGATTACTCCATTGGTAGGAAAAAAAATTATAATTTTTTTTTTATCGATTAACCTTGATATAATTAATGCTGTTCCAACTAATTCGTCATCTGGATGAGGCGCTACAATCAAAATATTTTTCATTTTTTTTCCAATATCTTTTTCCAATTATTATAAAAATTTTCAAAGAAAACATCAGACCATGAAGGTTGGAAATTACTTGATCTTAAATTATTTTTTATTTCTTTAATTTTTTTTTTATTTAAAAGCAAATATTCGATTTCTTTTACCCATTCTTTTAATAAATATTTTTTTACAACGATACCATCAAAATTATTATCAATTCTTTTCCCCCCACCCTCCGGCGCAACAACACAAACCGCATTGCATTGTTTTGCCTCTAGAACTACTTGTGGCCCAACCTCATATAAGGAAGGAAAAACAAATAAATCACAAATATTTAAAAATGAAGAAATATTCTTAGCTTGAAGGTAGTTCAAAATATAAAGATCTTTCCCTCCAACTCTAGAACAAACGCTACCATGAATATTTTCACCTGCAAGAACAGTAGTAACAGATAATCCCTTGTTTTTGAGTTGTTTATGAATTTTAGATAAAAATATAGCTCCTTTCAGTTCATGAATTCTTCCACAAAAAAAAATTATATTTTTTGAATCTTGTACTTTAAATTTTTTTAATAAAGAATTTTTATCAATTTTTTTTTTTTTAAAAATATTTTTATTTACTCCTCTTTGAAGGTTACAAACTTTTTTTAGGTCATTTTTTTCAACTAAATCCATTTCAAGATCCTTACAATCAATAATGATTTTTTGACATGAATTAAAATAAAGTCTAATTTTTTTTTTTTGATTATGTGCAACTTTTAATTGAAGCTTAATTTTTTCTAGAAAAAAGTTTTTTATGATTTTTGGAAAGAAATTAAAGATTCTTGAAACATAATATTCTGTATATGAAGCCGTGTCTGTATGATAAGATGAAGTAAGCGGTATTTTCCAAAATTTAGATGAAAATTTTGCAGTTTTTGACATTGAAAACAACTGATCTGTAGTATGAATTAAATCAAATTTTCTTAAATAAAAAAATAAACGTGGATTGAAAGGAAAAAGATCTGTGTAGTCAGCATCAATACCTAAAAATTTAAGAATATTAGATGGAAAAATTGGTTTAAGTATACTATGCGTTATGTTTTTGCTAACATTTACTTTTTTATTTACTTTACCTAAAAAAAAGAATTCTAATCTAAATTCAATTTTTTTATTTTTCAAAGCATTAGAAATTCTCTCCCAAAATTTAACATGTCCGCCTGATTTTTGGTTAAGCTCAAGATCTATAAGAATTGCAATTTTTTTCATCTAAAAGTTATATTTTTGTAGGATAAAAAAGTTTACGTAAAAAGATATTATTAAAATTGAAAGTAAGTTTAAAACTATTCCATTTGTTACCATAAATTTAATTGTAAATTTATTAGTAGAAAAAACAATTGCATTTGGTGGGGTCGAGATTGGCATCATAAAAGCACAGCTTGCAGCCAAAACAATCGGCAAAAGTAATTTAATCACGTCAATATCTGAAGTAATGGCAAAAGCAGCAAACAAAGGCAATAAAAGAAATGTTGTAGCTGTATTACTTGTAAATTCAGTAATAATTGATGTGAAAAAAGTAAGAAGTAAAATAATTATAAAAATTTCAAAATCTTTTATGAAATACATTTGTTCTGAGATTGTTCTCGCTAAACCTGTTTCAGATACCAAAAAAGCCATTGAAAGTCCTCCACCAAATAATATTAAAATATTCCATGGAACCTTTGTATACCAATCAAAGCCAAGAATGGTTCTAAATTTTCTATCAATTGGAATTATAAAAAAAAATAATGAACAAAATATTACAATACTAGCGTCACTGAGATTAATATTAAAAAGAGAATTGAGATAATTTTTGAATATCCATAGAAATGCTGTCATCACCAAAATCAATGAACTTATTTTCTCTGAAAAAGAAAAAATACCAAGATTTTTATATTCATTTTTAAGACTTGAGAGTTTGATAGTAGATTTCTTTTCAACTTTTAAACAAAAATAAATACTTAATGTTGTGAGTATTATAAATGCAAGAGGCAAAACCATAAATACCCATTCAATAAAATCAATCTGATAATTATAGTTTTCATTTAAAAAACCAAGCATAATTGCGTTAGGAATTGTTCCAATTGGGGTTATCATGCCTCCAATTGACGAGGAGTAGGCAACTGATAAAAGTAAGATTTTTGGAAAGATCTCATCAACAACATTTTCCTTATTTAAGGGGTTATCGACTAAAAATTTTATGATTGGTAACATGAGTAAACATGTTGCTGTATTTGAAAGCCACATACTAAAAAAGGCTGTGGAAAATATACAACAAATTAAGAGTTGCCTTTTGGTATTTCCAAAAACGATTATTGCTTTTAAGGCTATTCTTTTGTGAAGATTACTTTTCTCAAAACCAAATGCCAATAAAAAACCACCTAGAATTAGAAAAACAACAGGACTAGAATACCTTGAGACAACATCTTTGATTTCAATAATATTTAAAAATGGTGCAACTATTATGGGAATCAGTGCAGTAACAGAGCTTGGAATTGCCTCGGTGAACCATAAACAAACCATAATTAGCGTCATACTTAAAACTATTTTTGAATTATAATCTAAAGAATCATTAATGTTAAAGATTTCAGGAAACAAACCAATAAAAATTGATGTAAAAAAAAGAGAAACATTGAATTTCATAATTTTATTTCCTAATTGCCTCTTCCTCTAGTTCAAACCATTCTTGCTCTAATTCTTTGAGATCTTTTTGTGCTTTATTCATATTATCAATTAAATCTTGATTTTTTGAATAATCAAATTTTTCAGTATTTTGTTCTAACTTTTGCGATAAATCTAAAATAAGTTTCTCCTGATTTTCAATTTTTCCTAATACTTTTTTTATCATTTTATCGATACTAACCGGTTTATTTTTTTTAACTTTTTGATTTATTCCTATTCCTTTATTTAAAAGAGACTCTTTGTTATTAAATAATTTATTATTATTAATCAAAAAATCTTTTTTTAACGAAATTTCAAATTTACCGTTACCATCCATCAGTAAAAATTTTTGAGCAACTTTATCAATAAAATCCATATCGTGTGAAGCAACAATAACTCCTCCTTTGTATTTCTTTAAAAAATCAATAAGTAAATCTATGGTTTCAATATCTAAATCATTGGTGGGCTCATCTAAAATTAAAATTTCTTTTGGTGCTGCAAGTAATTTAGCTAGTAAAAGTCTATTTCTCTCTCCTCCAGACAATAATGATACCTTTTTATCTACACTTTTAGGTTCAAATAAAAAGTTTTTTAAATACCCGCAAATATGAATTTTTTTTCCAGCAACATCAATAAAGTCACCCCCACCCGGTATCATGTTTTCTTTTATACTATCTTGATCTTTAAATTGAGACCCAGATTGGTCAAAAAAACTAAAGTTTATATTCTTTTTTATTTTTATTGATCCCGTATCGATTAATTTGTTATTAACAATTAAATTTAAAAAGGTAGATTTTCCTGAACCATTTTTACCTATGATTCCCAGTCTTTCACCTTTCATAAATTTATAGTTAAAATCTTTTACAATTACTTTTTCTTTACCTAATTCAATACTATGAAATGACTTGTTAACATTATGAAAATTAATTAGGACATTAGGTCCTTGATTTTGATTTTCTAAAACTCTTAAATTTGGAATTGATATAGATTTTATAAATTCACTTCTTTGTTTTTCATAATCAGCTTTAAAATTGAAAATATTGTCTTTTCGTCTTTGGTTTCTTTTTCGTCTTGCCGTAACCCCTTTAGATAACCAACTTATTTCTTCAGCTAAAAACCTTTTCTTGTTTTCTAATTCTCTTTCTTCTAAATCAATTTGTTTTTTTTTCCATTTATCAAAATCACTAAATCCTTTAGGTGAAACCTTTACAGTTCGTCTATCTAACCAAAAAACTTTATTTGTAATATTTTTTAAAAAACTTCTGTTATGACTTACCACTAAAAATGCACCTTTAAATTGATTAGTTAAATATTTTTCAAGCCATTTTATAGATTCAATATCTAGATGATTAGTAGGTTCGTCCAACATAAGTAAATCAGGATTATTAATAATTACAGATGCTAGGTTTAACTTTCTTAACATTCCTCCAGATAGACTTAACAAATTTTCTTCTTTATCTAGTTTTAGTTCATCACAAACTTTTTCAATAAAATATTCATTCTTAGAATCAATAAACTTTGACAAATAATCAAAAATTTTTAAATCTTTTTTTTCCCCTCTTTGTTGAAGAAAACTCAAAGTAATTTTTGGGTTTATCCAAAGCTCACCAGAATCTATTTCCTTTATTCCATTTATAATATTAAAAAGTGTAGTTTTTCCTGCACCATTTTTTCCAACAATAGCTATCTTGTCGTTATTGTGAATACTTAATGAAATATTTTCAAATATTTTTTTTTTTACCGAATGCAAGGTTGCACTCATTCAAAGATAAATAAACTTGATTCGACATTTAAGTGGCTGGGGTGGTAGGATTCGAACCTACGCATGCCGGTACCAAAAACCAGTGCCTTACCGCTTGGCTACACCCCAATAATTTATTGAAAACATAATCATTTTTTATTTTATATACAAGCTTATTATAATCATATTTTGTTGCAAATTTTTGTTTTTTTTACCCAGAAATTTTTAAATTTTTTTTTCATTAATGATTCAGCGTTATTTAAGTCTTTAACATTATCATAGATTGCAAAACATGTTGCTCCTGAGCCTGTCATTCTAGTTAATTTTGAATTAGTTTCAGTCTTCAAATAATCAAGTATTTGGCTTATGTTTTTGCAAATTAATTTAGCTTGTTCCTCCAAATCATTTTTTTTCTGATTTAAAAAAATTAGAATGTTTTCCGATTTCATAGCATTCTCGTTGTATTCAAGCTTCTTATTTTTTATTTTTTTCAGGTTACTAAAGATTCTCTGTGTTGAAACTTCAACTAATGGATTAACTAACAAAACTAAAAATTCAGGAATTTTATCTACTTTTTTTAAAATTTGTCCTTTACCACTAACCAAGCTAGTTTTTCTTGAAAAACAAAAAGGAACATCAGCACCAAGGGAAAACAATAAATTACTAAAATTTTCTATTTTTGGAAATTTATAAATTTCATTCAAACACAAAATTGTGGTAGCAGCATTGGATGAACCACCTCCCATTCCTGAGGAAACAGGCAGATTTTTAATTAGATTTATTCTTACGTTAATTTTTTTATTTAATATTATTTCAGCAAGATTAACAGCTCTAATTATTATATTATTTTGAACTTTTAAATCTTTAGAAAATGGTCCACTTAATTCTAAACTAAATGAACTAGATTTTTTTATATGAATAACATCACCAATATCACAAAAGGTCATTAAGCTCTCCAATTCATGATACCCATCATCTGTCTTTCCAAGTACCTCCAAATAAAGATTAATCTTTGCTGGAGATATTTTTTTGACTTCCGTTAGCATTATTATTATTTAAGCCCTTTTTTTATTTTTTTTTTTACTGTTTCAATATTTTTAAATTCAGGGTCAATTATTAAAATTTTCTTCCATTGTGAAATTGCTTCTTTTTTTCTTTCAGATTTCCAGTATGCGTCTCCCAAATGATCATTAAGCGTAGCATCACTTGGCATAATAGAAACTGCTTTCTCTAAATAATAAACCGACTTATCATAAATTCCTGACAAATAATAGGCCCAACCCAATGAATCAATTATGTAACCGTCAGTTGGTTCAATCTCAACTGCTTTAATTAAATAATTCAAAGCCTTATTAATATTAACATTTCTATCTAACCAACTGTAAGCAAGATAATTTAAGACATACGGATCATTCGGGTTAAGCTCCAAGGCCCTTTTTAAATCTTTTTCCGCACTTTTCCAATTATTAAGCCTTTCAAATGCTATTCCTCTTGAATAAAAAACTGGCCATTTGTCCTTCAATAATTCGTTATTAATTACATCGTTATACAATAATATTGAATCTTCATACCTTTTTAAGGATCTTAGCTTATCTGCAAGAATTAGTTTTATCTCCCAATTCTTGGGATAATTTTGACTTAAATTTTGAAGATTGGTTATGAAACTTTCTTTGTCATTTAGTTTGTCATACAATGAGCTTTTTATTTTTATAAACCTCAAAAAATAGGGATCTCTCAAATTTAAATTATTAGTAATATCAACTGCTAATTTTGGGTAATCTAAGTTCTCAAGAGAGTTAATTAGTAGTAATTTCATTGCGTTAAAATTAGGTCTCAATCTCAGTGATAATTTGCCAAAGAAGACTGAGTACTTGAACAAATTTTTCTGATAATACCAACTTGAAATATTATAAAAAGTCTCTGCCAACCCTTCTCTATTTGTTTTTACTGGGTTCAATAAATGATTATTTTTTGCGAAATAATTCATTTCATAACTTTTATTATTCAAATCTTTTAAAGAAAGCTTACCAAAAATTTCTGCCGAAGTTGAAAAATTTTTTACATTAACATATGCAAGGAATAAAATTTCTTTAATTCTAGTGGATGGAATATTCTGTTCTAGTAATTCATCAAAATATTTTATTGCCTCATTTTTTTTTCCCTTTGTCATTAATTTCATTCCTGAATGCAAACAAATTATTGGAACGCAATTTTCAGAATCTGAAAATTTATAATCATCATTTTGGTTTGTCCAGATTATTATTGATTTTAAAAAATTAATATCAAAAAATCTTAAGTCTATGTTTTCAATATTTTCGGAGACCTTTTTTTTATTTAAAAAATTATCAACTAAAATAAATAAATTTGCTGAGGAATTTTTATTGTTTACTTTTTTTATTAATGAGCTTAGTACCCTTGCTTTCTCCCATTCGCTAAACAAGACTGACTCAAAAAGCACCTCCTCTAATAATTCAGTGTTCAATTTTGAAAAATTTAAACCGTCGAAGAATGATTTTAAATTTTCGTTATCACCTGATTCTCTTGCATAACCCCAGGAAAGATAGTTCCCATATTCATTGGCAATTAAGCGCTCCGTAAAAAAAATATGGAGTATTGAAGTTATACCTAAATAAAATAGAAATCTTTTACATATTTGTATAATTTGGCCCACCTCCTCCTTCAGGTGATATCCAATTGATGTTTTGAAGAGGATCTTTAATATCACATGTTTTGCAATGAATACAATTTTGAGAATTTATCTGTAATTGAGGGGACTCACCATTTTTGACGATTTCATAAACCCCTGCAGGACAATATCTTTGTTCTGGAGAATCATAAAATTCATAATTATTTTTAATTGGAATTTCATGATTTGACAATTTTAAATGACATGGTTGGTTTTCTTCATGGTAAGTAGAAGAAAAGGATACATTAGTAAGTTTGTCAAAAGTGATTATGCCGTCTGGTTTGGGATAATCAATTTTTTTAGACAGGTTCTTTTTTTTCAAAGATAAGTGATCTGGTGAAGAATGAGAAAGAGTCCATGGCGCTTTACCTCTCAAAATTAACTGGTCAAAACCGGATAGAAGCATTCCAATTTTCAATCCAAATTTGAATGATGGTCTAAAATTTCTGGCTTTTTTTAGTTCAGCGCCAGCCCAAGATTTCTTAAATTCGTCTTGAAAATTTATTAATTCTGTATTCTCTTTTCCGTTGAAAAGTTCCTTAAATACTTCCTCGGCTCCAATCATACCAGATTTCATAGCAGTATGACTTCCTTTAATCTTAGGAGTGTTAAGCGTGCCGGCTTCACAGCCAATTAAAGCTCCTCCAGGAAAAGATAGCTTTGGGAGAGACTGCCATCCACCCTCGTTTAGGGCCCTGGCACCATAAGAAATTCGTCTGCCCCCTTGAAAAATATTTTTAATTTTTGGGTGTGTCTTAAACTGCTGAAATTCATCATAAGGAGAAAGATATGGGTTTTTATAGTCTAAACCAATAACAAAGCCAACTGAGAGTAAATTTTGAGATAAATGGTACATGAAAGATCCTCCATAAGTCTCAGAATCTAATGGCCATCCAAAAGAATGCATAACTTCACCTGGTTTTGAATTTTCTGGCTTTATTTCCCAAAGTTCTTTTAAACCGATTCCATAAGTTTGATGCTGTGAATTTTCATTAAGCTTGAATTGATCTATAAGTTTCTTACCTAGATGGCCTCTACATCCCTCAGCAAACAAGGTATATTTAGAATGGATTTCTATACCTGGTTGAAAATTTGGACCTGGTTTACCCTCTTTTTCAATACCTAGATCACTAGTAATAATTCCTTTCAAACTATTTTCTTTAAAAATAATATCCGATGCAGCAAATCCTGGATAAATTTCGACTCCAGCTTTTTCAGCCTCAGATGACAACCATTTGCAAAAGGAACCAAGAGAAATAATATAATTTCCATTATTATGCATCGCAGGTGGTAAGAAGAATTTAGGAATAGAATAAGCAGAAGAATCTGTTAAAAAATTAACATGTTCTTTAGTAACAGCTGTCTTAACTGGACAGTTATCGTCTTTTTCCCATTCCTCAATTAATTCGTTAAGTGCAGTCGGCTCCAATATAGCTCCTGATAAAATGTGAGCCCCGACTTCAGAACCTTTTTCAACTATACAGACTGAAAAATCTTTATTATTTTTTTTACAAAGCTTTTTAAAATGTATAGCTGCTGACAAGCCAGCAGGACCTGCTCCTACTATTACTAAATCGTAGTCCATTTTTTCTCTTGTAATATTTAATTCAGACATAATAAACGTTTCAAATTTTTTAATAACCTAATAATATATATATAATGAAAGTTAAAAACATAAAGTATTTTGTTGAATTTTACAGTTCCCTTGGAATTTCTAACTGTATAGTTCCAAACTCTCGATTTGAAAAACCTAAAGATAAGAAAAATA
>MDTG01357228.1_pt1 | contig 10491 bp, 10 predicted proteins | sample 811421 | NCBI WGS metagenome assembly MDTG01 (sample SAMN05326645, study PRJNA326480) | marine metagenome | isolation source: seawater | place: Pacific Ocean: South East | collected 2011
TTATTTATAATATATCAATTTATTCTTTTAATGTTAATGATTATCAAAATCAGTTGAGAATGATAATTATTCATAAAAATAGATTTTTAATTTTACTTAATTTAATTTGAATCAAACTTTGTTGGAGTATATACTCTTCATAAATTATCAGAGGATTAATACAATGGAAAATTTAGACGTTAATAAAGCCATTAAAGTTTTGAATAAAATAATTCAATACGAACTATCAGGCGTGGTAAGGTATACGCACTATGCACTTATGGTTACAGGGAGAGATCGTCTAAGCTTGACACAATTTTTTAAAGATCAGGCCTCGGAGTCTCTTTTGCATGCACAACAAGCTGGTGAGTTAGTAACTGGTTTAGGTGGCCATCCAACTCTTGAAATTTCATTTATTGAAGAGTCAAACAAGCATTCTTCAGTAGACTTATTAAATGAAAGTGCAAATCACGAAAAAGAAGCAATTGAGCTTTACAAAGAACTATGTACAGTAGCCAATGGTGAGAGCATATACATAGAAGAATATTCTCGTGAAATGATAAAGGCTGAAGAGATGCATAGTCTTGAAATTCAAAAAATGCTGAAAGATTACGCGGCGTAATTATTCTTGATTTAGTTTTTCTCTAAAGAAGTTGATAATGGCTTTTGTAGTTATGTTTGTCGCTTTGTAACTATACTGAACTGTTACACCTGGCGTAGAACACTCTTTTAGTAGTTTCTCCGACTCAGTTGGTCCTGAGATCAGTCTTCCATCAAGATTTACAATTTCTCCTTCACCAGTAATTGTGAGTGTACATTTATCATCAATTTTATTTAGGCTCGGAAGGTCATCAAAAGTAAAGCCAAAAAAAAGAAATGGGTTGTCAAAACCATGTCTCGCTCCCTCTATCGAGATATATTTAATCAAGTTGTCTGTGTTTTTAAATTTTTCATATATATTTCTACAAGATTTTTCTGGCGTGAGGTCATCACTCCCTCCAGTTATAATAAGTAGTGGTGTTGTAGTTTTAACATCAGCTTCAAATGTAAACCCGCAATACGGATAGATAGCAACCGCAGCATCAAAATTTCTTTTTGTAAGTTTTCTTGAGATATGATCAAAATGAGATAATATCGGACCTACTCCTCCTTGTGACCAGCCAACATAAGCGACTTTGTCAATTTTCGGGTGAGTTCGCAATAAGTTTAGTGCATGGTATGCATCATTCATAAAAGTGATGCCTGATACTTTTGAGAATGTTTTATCATATCTTATTTGCCTACCCATGTAATGATCTAATTGAAATACAACATAGCCAGATGATTTTAATAATTCTACGTATTTTTTGTGATATCTTCGCGGACCGCCAGAACCATGTGATAAGATAATGGCGTTGTATTGTTCTGCTTCAGTATCAGGAAAATAAAGATTTCCATAGATGTTAATTTTTCTCTTATTCTTATAATTCAGGTCATAGCTATCAACCGTTTGAAAGCATACGGTTGAATTCGAGTAGTCAGAAAGATTAGATTTTATAGCAATATTTTCACAAGGATCTGTACGAAATATTGCACAACTACTGAATAACAAAGCTATAACTAAATATCTCATATTGGGCGATTATCTATATAATTTTTTAGTTTGTTGATGATATTTGTTTTGCAGAGAGTATTTTAATAGCCTCATAAAGTTGCTTATCTTTATCGTAAGGCTCAGGCAATTGCACAGAATCTTCTTCAGATGCCTCTACAATTATGTCTGGTACGATACCATTTTCATGAATATCTCTTCCCAGTGGTGTGTAATATTTTGCGGTTGTAAGCTTAAGAGCTGAGCCATCTGACAGTTCTTGTATAGTTTGTACTGATGCCTTTCCATATGATTTAGTTCCTACTATCCTTGCTCTCTTATTATCTTGCAATGCTCCTGCGACAATTTCTGATGCCGAGGCCGATCCCTCATTTACCATAATTATCAGAGGGATCCCATTGGTTATATCTTGAGGAGTAGCTTTGTATTTTAAAACTGAGTTTAAAGTACGACCCTTGGTTTCAACTATTTTACCTGTTTGAAGAAACAAATCACTAATACCTACAGCAGCTCCTAAGACTCCACCAGGATTATTTCTTAAATCAATTATTAAACCTCGCAGCCCATCTTTTGATTCTTTGTTGATTTTATAGTAGGCAGATCTTAAGTCATTCGTTGAATTTGATTGAAAATTAGATAGTCGAACATAAGCAATATCATCCTGGAATAATTTAGTTTTTATTCCTTTGCTTACAATAATCTCTCTAACTATTTCTAAAACTATCGGCTCATTCGAACTTTTTCTTAAGATAGTGATTTCAACTTTTGTTCCTGGCTCACCGCGCATCAGCTTTACTGCGTCTCCAATAGGCATGTCTTTCAGATCTTTTTTACCAACTTTGACAATCATATCACCAGCCTTTATGCCTGCTCTCATAGCTGGCGTATCATCAATTGGTGATATAACTTTTATATAACTGTCTTCTGCGCTTATCTCTATTCCAAGGCCCCCAAATCTACCGGTAGTTCCAATCCTCAGTTCATCGAAATCATCTTTACTTAAAAAATCAGAATGAGGGTCTAATCCAGAAACCATACCTTCTATCGCGTTTTTAAAAAGAAGTTGGTCATCTACCTCATCGACATACTGTTCTTTGATTCTCTTGAATACATCAACAAACTGTTCTATATCCTCAATAGGCACGTCATCTGACGCCATGGCATTATTATCAAATATTGATACGTTTATCATTAATGACAAACATACAAACATTGATGTTATTAGTAAAAACCTTTTCATTTCATAAATAATTAACGTTTAGTGCTTTATTATCTCATTAGTTTTGTCTAATATAGATATATTAATAAATAATTATATATCTACATGGAAACTGAAAACTTAAACACTACTAATAATAACCTTAGCCCACTTGAACAACAAGTTCAAAATGATGTAGAAACAGCATCAAGATCTTTAAAAGCAATGTCACATCCTCTAAGATTGATGATTTTATGCAAATTAGGAGAAGATGAATTTAGTGTTCAGGATATTGTGGATAATGTAGGTACTTCACAGAGCAACATATCTCAACATCTTGCTATATTAAGAGAGAAGGGGATATTGTCCGCGCGAAAGTCAGCTAATAAGGTTTTTTATAAAGTAAGCGATGTTAAAACTCTGAAACTTATCGAGATGATGAGAGAAGTTTTCTGCTCGCACCAAAAATAATTAAAGGTAATCGATTTGATAGAATTTATCTCTGATAACCTTATCCTAATATTTGCATTCGTATTTCTATTAATCCTTATCATAAACTTCGAATTACGTAATACATTTAGTAATATAAAAAAATTGACAATCGATGAATTAACATCGCTTATAAATTCACATAAAGTTCTATTAATTGACATTAGAGAGAAGGGTGATTATGAGAATGGTCACATAGCTAATGCAAAACATTATACAACTGATATGCTCGGCTCTATTACATCAAAACAACAGGATTACATTGTTGTCTATTCTAAAAATGATAATGATGCTTACAGGGCTGCAAGCACTATAGATAAATCTGGTATAGAAAATGTTTGCTATTTGGAAGGGGGAATAGCATCATGGCTTGAGAATAATATGCCTGTATCGGGGGAAAATAATAATGGCTGATAATCAAATTAAATTTACTGTAAATAGAATTTATGCAAAGGACATTTCACTAGAGTCTCCGGAGGCTCCAGGAATATTTAGAGAAATAAAAATGCAACCCAAAGTTGGTTTTAATTTAAAAACGAATATAACGGAATTAGACTCAACTACTTATGAGGTTACCCTTAATATAAATGTGAAAGCAGAGACAGATGAGAAAGCTATTTACTTAGTGGAGTTAAAACAATCTGGGCTATTTGGTATAGAGGGAGCCGATAATGACCTTAAAAACACATTTCTAAATGTTAGGTGTCCAGATATTATATTCCCTTATGCAATGGAGTCAGTATCAACGTTAATACAAAAATCTGGTTTCCCGCCCATATTTTTCGCGCCAATAGATTTTAATGCACTTCATCAACAAGAATTAGCAAAGCAGAAAAATAAATAATGTCTACAAAATTTAGAATCATAGGTTCCGGTGAGTGGGGATTAGCGATTGGAAATCATTTGTCGAGAAACAGCTATCCTGTAGAAATATATGGGCGTACTAAAAATAAAGTAGAGCGGTTAATTAGAGAGAGAGAGTATTTAAATTTAAATTTGAAATTTAATGATAACGTAATTTTTAAACATCTTGACGATATACATGACAAAAATGATAAAAGTTCAAAAATTTATAATTTCATTGCAACATCCAGTAGTGGTTTTGCAGATTGTGTGAGAAATTACAAAGATTACTTGGATCAACAAGATAATATTTGTTGGTTGACTAAGGGCATAGATGAAGGTTCATCTCGACTTTTGGATGAAGTAGTTTATGATACGCTTGGAAATAATTTCAACTTTGCTATTTTATCTGGACCAAGTTTTGCTAAAGACTTAGCATTACAGAAAAATATGTGTGTAAGTTTAGCTACATCTGGTAAATCTATTACTGACGATCTAGTTAATTGTTTTGAGACAGAATTTTTTCACATAGAGCAAACATCAGATTTGATTGGTGTTCAGATCTCTGGAATCATGAAAAACGTCGCTGCCATCCTTGCTGGAATACTCTCATCAACAGACCATACCCACAGAGATATATTAAAGCTTATTGATTTAACTAAAGACGAGATATTGCAGATGACAATACAGATTTACAGTAACAGAAAATTAGATATTGATAAATCAATGTTAAATAAAACATTGATGAGCCCAGCATGCGATGGTGACCTTAGATTATCATGCTTGGAAGACCACTCTAGAAATCGCAGATTTGGCCTCAACTGGTACTCCAGGAAAGATACAAACTCTCTTTTGAATGAAATAGGAACCGTAGAAGGTTATAATTCTGCGATTGCTTTGTCTAAACGCATCAGGTCTACTAATTTTGGTCCGGTGTTAAGCTCTGTTTATAATATTCTATTCAATAATTCCAAATTAGAAGATTCTGAGGTAATTAAGTATCTTTAGCTTTCTTTGCGAGCGTATTGCGGCCCCATCCTAGTAGTTTTGCTGCTTCTTGTTTGACTCCTTTTGTAGCTTTTAGGGATTCGTCGATAAGAATTGATTCAAATTCTTTATTAATTTTTTGGAGAAACTCTTTATCTTTCAGTAAACCCTCTTTTATACATATTCTTAATTGAGTGTCCCACATAGCATTCTTATCATTACTGTCAAATATTGATTGTTGGTCAGCAAAAATATCCTCAGGAAGATCATCTAATGTAATAAGATTCGACGAACACATTACCGTTAAATATCTACATACATTTTCAAGTTGTCTGATATTACCTGGCCATTTATAATTTTTAAAGAATAAAATTACATCCTGATCTATAATCTTCTCGTCAGTTTTAAGTTCTTCTGCTGACTGTTTTAGAAAAAATGTTGCAAGGTCTTCAATGTCTTCAACTCTTTCGCGTAGAGGAGGAAGTGCTAGTTTAAAAACATTGAGCCTATGATATAAATCTTCACGAAATTTTTGCTCTTGAATTAGTGTTTCTATAGACTGATTTGTTGCCGCGATGATTCTTACATCGGATTTTATTGGACTATGTCCCCCAACTCTATAAAACTCTTGGCTAGATAACACCCTTAGAAGTCTTGTTTGAAGCTCTGGGTGCATATCACCTATTTCATCAAGGAACAATGTGCCACCCTTTGCTTGTTCAAACCTTCCAATTCTTTGTGATTGCGCCCCAGTAAAAGCTCCTTTCTCATGACCAAATAACTCTGATTCAAGTAAATCATGAGGAATGGCGGCAACGTTTATAGCGACAAAAGGCATATTCGACCTCTCACTATTCGAATGGACAGATTGTGCTATGAGTTCTTTCCCAGTTCCTGATTCTCCACGTATTAAAACGCTTATATTTGATTTAGAGATTTTGCCTATAGCTCTAAATACGCTTTGAAGTGATTTTGCCTTTCCAACTATACGAGAATCCCCAATATTTTCTCTATCTATATTTATCAAATTTTCGGAAACTGATTGTCTGATTGCCTTAAGCGCTAACGCACGTATTGTGTTGACATCAAATGGTTTTGGAAGATATTCAAATGCTCCACCTTTATAAGCTGATAATGCATTATCAATATCGGAGTGTGCAGTCATTACGATTGTGGGTAAATCCGGATATTTTTCTGCAACAATCTTTAATAGATCTATTCCGGTTAGACCCGGCATTTTAATATCTGTAATAATGAGATCAGGTCTTTCTGAATTAAGTGCAAGTAATGCTTCAGATCCACTCGAAAAAGTTTCAATAGCGAAATTTGATTCAAGGGCACTCGTGCAAATAGTTCTAATGCTCTCCTCATCATCAACTATCCAGAGTTTTGATCTCATGCTGTATTCCATGGGAGAATTATAGTAAATGTAGTTTTATTTTTGTGGCTGTTACATTCGATAATACCACTATTTTGAATTATGATAGATTGAGCGATAGTAAGACCAAGCCCCATACCATCTTGCTTACTTGTAACCATAGGATAAAAAATTTCTTTGAGCTTGTCCTTCGGAATACCAACGCCGTTGTCAGTAATGTCTATACGTACAACTAGATCATGACGAGTGTCTCCAATAGTAAATTTCTGAACCGGCCTTGTCTTCACTTCAACCTCGCCTTTATTTTTTATAGCTTGCACTGCATTACGTATAATATTCATAAGAGCTTGTATAATTTGATTTCGATTAAGCATCAGTTGCGGGATACTTGGATCATAGTCCTTTTTAAAAGTTACATTAGAATTCGATGAATCATACTTAAACAGTTCAATAACATGTTCAGTAATCTCATGCACGTTAATCAATGTCTTAGTTTCTAGAGGAATCGGTGATGACATAGCGTTAATAAGTTTTAGTAGCCGATCTGATTCTTTAAGAATAATATCTGTAAACTTTGTTTGAGATGAGTTAGATAGAGTCTTTTCTAATAATTGAGCCGCACCCATAATACCGCCTAGAGGATTTTTGATTTCATGTGATAAGCCTTTAACCATCTCGTTTGTTGCTTTTTGTTGATCAATCAGTAATTTTTCATTCGATATGTTATAGAGCCTTCCTGTTTCATTCATTTCTAAGAAAACATAATCTTTATGATATTCCGGAAAAGTAGAGATACTACAATCACAAATTTTTTCTACTTTATCAAAATTTATAAATTTAAGATCTCTCAGGGTTACTGGAGCACATTCACTTCGTACATGATCTATATAATTATTTAGATTTATCTCTTCACAGTTTAAATGCTCTATTCTCTTGATTATATTTGCAGATCCAAGAATATCATTAGCTGAAGTATTTACATAGAAGTAATCATTTTGACCATCTAATATGATTATCCCTGTTCTTAAATTATCCATAATTTCAAAATTGGCACCTATCAAACTATGAATAATTTTTTTTGTTTTCATAACATCTAAACTGGCTAAATAATTAGCCAGAACTCATCAAAGACTATAGTACATCTCAAACTCACATGGATGCGTTGATTGTCTTAATCTTTGGACGTCTTCATATTTCAGTCCAATGTAGGCATCTATCATTTTACTTGTGAATACATCTCCTTCCATCAGAAAATCTCTATCTTTATCAAGAGCATCCAACGCTACATCTAATCCAGGCGCAACCGTTGGAAGCATTTTTTCTTCGTCTGATGTAATATCAAAAAGATCTTTATCCATTGACGGACCAGGATCTATTTTATTTTTTATTCCATCAAGCCCAGCCATCATCATCGCGCTAAACGCCAGGTATGGATTAGCCGTAGAGTCTGGGAATCTAACTTCAATTCTTCTAGCCTTGTCATTCATCACATATGGGATCCTAATAGCAGCTGATCTGTTTCTTGCTGAGTAAGTTAGTATTACTGGAGCTTCAAAACCGGGTATAAGTCTTTTATAGCTATTAGTCGACGCATTTGCAAAAGCATTAAGAGCTCTCGCATGTTTTATTATACCTCCAATATACCACAACGCTTCCTGTGATAAGTTTCCATACATATCTCCAGCAAAGATATTCTTTCCATCTTTTGATAATGACTGGTGGATGTGCATTCCAGATCCGTTATCTCCAACTACTGGTTTAGGCATAAAGGTAGCAGTTTTTCCATACGCGTGAGCAACATTCATTACAACATATTTATATTTTTGTACTTCATCGGCTTTTTTGACAAGAGTATTAAATAAGGTCCCTATTTCACACTGACCAGCTGTGGCAACTTCATGATGGTGGACTTCGCACTGAACACCCATTTCTATTAGCGTAGAGACCATCGCTGATCTACAATCTTGCAATGCATCTACTGGTGGTACTGGGAAATAGCCTCCTTTAACAAGTGGTCTATGTCCCATATTTCCCTCATCATAATTTTTACCACTGTTGAAGCAAGCCTCTGTTGAGTCTATAGAAAAAAAACAGCTCCCTAATTTATCTTCAAATTTAACATCATCGAAAACAAAAAACTCATTTTCGGGTCCAAAATATGCGGTATCTGCAATTCCGCTTGTTTTTAAATACTCTTCTGCTTTCTTACCTATTGATCTAGGATCTTTCTCATATGGCTTTCCATCCTCAGGCTCAATCACATCACACGATATGGCAAGAGTTGGCTCATCATAAAATGGGTCCATTATTGCCGTGCTTGCATCTGGCATGAGAATCATGTCTGATTCATTGATATCTTTCCATGCAGCGATTGATGATCCATCAAACATTTTTCCTTCTGAAAAGTCAGTTTGAATACCTTCATCTGATGCTGTTACTGTTACGTGCTGCTCTTTACCACTGGTATTAGTAAATCTATAGTCAATAAATTTGACTTCTTTTTCTTTTACAATTTTTAGTACATCTTCGACACTCATTTTTTTACCTCGTTATGTTTGTTGCATATTATTACCTGCATTATTCATGCCAACTTATATGTACTCAAATACCTTATAATTCAAGGATTCAAGGTGAGTTATAACATATTTATTCTATTATTGCATTATTTTTGAGCAAGCACTGCACAATATTAGGTAATATGCACTGTAATAATGCATATTGAAATCCATTGATATATTTGTTAGTTTATCTCTCAAAATTACAGATATACATGAAGAAATCCGATCAAAATATTATAATCAAGTAATTAACAAACACACAGAAGGTCCAAATTGTCAGCAAAAAATATGGATGAGCTTGTAGCTTTATGCAAAAGGAGGGGTTTTATTTTTCAGTCTAATGAAATTTATGGTGGGCTCCAAGGTCTCTATGATTATGGCCCTTTGGGCGTTGAGCTTAAAAATAACCTCAAACAGTCATGGTGGTCATCCATGGTTTACGAAAGGGATGATATTGAGGGTATAGATACTTCAATACTAACTCACCCTGAAGTTTTAAAGAATTCTGGTCATGAAGATACATTTACAGATCCGTTGATAGACTGTAAATCCTGTAAATCAAGATGGAGGGCAGACGAGGTTAACTCTAATAAGTGCCCAAAATGTAACTCGACAGATTTAACCGAACCAAGACCTTTTAATCTGATGTTCAAAACAAAACTTGGCCCACTAGATGATAATGGAAATTTCGCATACCTGAGACCAGAAACTGCACAAAATATTTTTACAAACTTTAAGAATATTGTCGACACAACATCAAGAGAACTCCCTTTTGGAATAGCACAGATTGGAAAAGCATTTAGAAATGAGATCACCCCAAGGAATTTTATATTTCGGGTTAGAGAATTTGAGCAAATGGAAATGGAATTTTTTGTCAGACCAGGAGATGACGAAAAATGGTATAATAAGTGGGTTAATTTAAGAATGGACTGGTGGAGGAAACAAGGTCTTAGTAATAATTTATCGTCGATTGATGTTCCTAAATGTGATCTTGCTCATTATTCAAAGGCAACCACTGATATTATGTATAAATTCCCTCATGGAGTGGAAGAGTTAGAGGGTATAGCGAATAGAAAAGATTTTGATCTTGGGTCTCATACAAAAAATCAATCAGATTTTGATATTCAATCAAATGTTTCAAATAACATATCATCAAATTCTAAGCTTGCCATGATGTGTAGAGATTCAAAGAAATGGATAGTGCCATTTGTTATTGAACCTTCTGCAGGTCTTGATAGAGGTGTTTTAGCGGTGCTTACTGAATCGTATACAGATGAGAAGATAGATGGAGATTCATCCAGGATTGTGCTAAAACTCCCAAAACACTTATCTCCGATAAAGGCCGCTATAATCCCTCTTAAAAAAAACAACCCAGATATTGTCAATAAAGCAAAAGAAATTAAATCTATGCTTCAAAAACTCGGGCTAGGAAGAATTATTCTCGAAAACACTGGTAACATTGGAAAAA
>MDTG01068505.1_pt1 | contig 10490 bp, 7 predicted proteins | sample 811421 | NCBI WGS metagenome assembly MDTG01 (sample SAMN05326645, study PRJNA326480) | marine metagenome | isolation source: seawater | place: Pacific Ocean: South East | collected 2011
AGCAACTGAAGAATCCAACGAAAATTTAATTTATGTACTAATGCCAATGAGAGTTTAGTTTTTTTTGAATTATTTTAAAAATATAAAATTAGCGAATTATAGAAATTTTACTAAGTTTGAATTAAACTTTGATGAAAAATGTAATGTTTTATTTGGAAAAAATGGTTCGGGAAAAACTAATATTTTAGAATCAATATCTTTGTTTGAAAGAGGTAGGGGTTTTCGAAAAGAAAATATTAATAACCTAATTAATTTTAAAAATAATAAAGATAAATTTAATATTTCTTCAAGTTTTTTTTATAATAACACTGACATAATTTTATCAATATTTAATGAAAAAAATAATATAAATTCAACAAAAAAAATTATAATTAATGGAAGTTCTTCTAAAGAATCAAAGCATTATTTTGAGAATTTATTTTCAATAATATATTTTTTACCTGAGATGGAGAGATTATTTATTGGTAGTCCCTCATTAAGAAGAAATTTTGTAGATAGATTGATTTTTAGTACTGATAAAAATTATTCAAAAATAATTAATGATTATAAAAAAAATATATATGAAAGGTTTAAAATTTTAAAAAATTATTATAATGAAAATGAATGGCTTAATAACATAGAAAAAAAAATTATTGATTTAGGTATTATTATTTACAAACGTAGGTCTAAATATATTAATGATATAAATCGAAATTTAACAGAATTAAATATTAATAAAAAATTTAATTATAATATTAAATTAAATGTTCAAGATTATTTTTTTAATGAATTAAATAACAATAATGAAATTATTATTGAAAAGTATATGCAGGCTATTCAAGAAAATAGAGAAATTGACAAGTTAATAGGAGGTTGTAAGTTGGGACCCCATAAGTCGGATATTCAAGGCTTTGATTTTAAAAGGAGTATTAATATAAATCAATTTTCAACTGGTCAGCAAAAAACAGCTGTACTATTAATAATTTTAGCTCAATGCAAAATGCTTATCAATGATAAGAATGTAAGCCCTATTTTGTTATTTGATGAAGTTTGCTCGCATTTAGATGACCATAATAGAGAATTGTTGCTACACATAATAAATAATTTGAATGTTCAAACTTTTTTGACTGGAACTGAAAAAAATTTTTTTTCTTTTTTGTCTACAAAGACCTTATATTGTAATATAAATGAAATATAATGCAAAAATCTTTATATTCTTCAGAATCAATTAAAGTTCTCAAAGGTCTAGAAGCTGTAAGAAAAAGACCTGGCATGTATATAGGTGATACCGATGATGGTTCTGGTTTGCATCAAATGATTTATGAAGTAGTAGATAACTCCATAGACGAAGCTTTAGCCGGATTTTGTACTGATATTTCAGTAATTTTAAATGCAGAAGGAACAGTGACAGTCGAGGACAATGGTAGAGGTGTACCTGTGGAAATTCATAAATCTGAAGGAGTTTCAGCAGCTCAATTAATTATGACAGAATTACATGCAGGAGGAAAATTTGATCAAAATAGCTATAAAGTATCAGGCGGACTTCATGGTGTAGGAGTTTCAGTTGTTAATGCTCTTTCAGAAAAACTAGAACTAGAAATCAATAGAGACGGAAAAATTAATTTTATTGACTTTGAAAACGGAATAGTGAAAAATAATTTAAAAGTAATTGGCAATTCTAAAAAAATTGATGAAGAAAATTATTTTACAGGCACAAAGATTACTTTTTTACCATCAGATAAAACTTTTAAAAATATTGATTTTAATTTTAATACAATAGAGAGCAGATTAAGAGAATTGGCTTTTCTTAATACAGGGGTAAAGATCAATTTAATTGATAGACGATCTGTAAATGAAAAATCTGTTAGAATGCATTATTTGGGCGGAATAAATGAATATGTTGTTTTTTTAAATAAAAATAAAAATTCTATTCATGAAGGTCCTATATATTTTACTGGTAGCAAAAACAATATATCAGTTGAATGTTCTTTGCAATGGACAGATAGCTATCATGAAAATACTCTTTGTTTTACAAATAATATTTCTCAACGTGATGGCGGAACTCATTTAGCGGGGTTTCGAGGAGCATTAACAAGAAGTATTGTTAATTATATAAATTCAAATATAAAAAATAAATTTAATGTATCTGGTGAAGATGCTAGAGAAGGATTAACATGTATTATTTCGCTTAAACTTCCTGATCCAAAATTTTCTAGTCAGACTAAAGACAAATTAGTATCTTCAGAAGTACGACCTGTTGTAGAATCAATATCTTTAGATAAATTAGCACAATGGATGGAAGAAAATCCATCAGAAATAAAAAAAGTAATGGATAAAGTTGTTGAAGCTTCAAACGCTAGAGAGGCAGCTAGAAAAGCACGTGAACTAACAAGAAAAAAAACTGGTTTAGATAGCACATCTCTTCCTGGGAAACTTGCTGATTGCCAAGAAAGAAATCCAGAAGAGTCTGAAATTTTTATTGTAGAGGGAGATTCAGCAGGAGGTTCTGCTAAGCAAGGAAGAGATAGAAAAAATCAGGCTATTCTTCCATTAAAAGGAAAAATATTAAATGTTGAAAGAGCAGCTCCAAAACAAATTCTTAGCAGTAATGAAATAGGAACATTAATTACAGCAATAGGAGCTGGTATTGGTAATCCTGAAGGTAATTTTGAGTCTGATAAAGCAGAAGGTAAGTTTGATTTAGAAAAAATGCGATATCATAAAGTTATAATTATGACGGATGCTGATGTGGATGGAAGTCATATAAGAACTTTATTACTAACTTTTTTTTATAGACATATGAAACCTTTGATAGATTCAGGTCGGTTGTTTATAGCTCAACCTCCTTTATATCGCGCAAAAAAAGGAAATTCAGTTCAATATCTTTTAAATGAAAACGAAATGCAAGAATATTTAATTAATGAAGGATTAAAAGATTTAACATTATTAAAACCAACAAAAGATAAAAAATTTGTTCAAATATCTGGCCAAGAATTAAAAGGAATTATTAATTTATCAAGAGAAGCTAAAAAAAATATTTTTCCTCTTTTAAGAAGAATTAATAACAAAAATGTTATTGAGCAGGCAGCTGTCATCAGAGGATTAAATCAGAAAAATATTAATGATGAACCAATAGGTAAAGAAATTGCAAAATATTTACAATTAAGATTAAATGCTATTTCGGATATAGGTCAGAAAAGTTGGCAAGTATTGCATGAAAAAGAAACTTTAAAAATATCTAGAGATGTAAGAGGTGTAAAAGAAACTTATGTCATAGATAAAGATTTTTTAATTACTCCAGAAGCTAGAGCACTTGATTCAATAAGAGATCAATTAATGAATAATTTTTATATCTTAGATAAAAATAATAAAAGCGCCGCAGTAATAAAAAATAAGAATAATGAGTATAATATTAACGGACCAATAGATTTAATAGAAAAAATATTAGACATGGGAAAATCAGGAGTTCAAATAAATCGTTACAAAGGACTAGGGGAAATGAATCCAGATCAATTATGGGAAACAACATTAGATAAAAATTTCAGATCATTACTGTCAGTTAAAATTGATGATGTTAATGAAGCCAATAATCTTTTTGAAACCCTTATGGGAGATGTAGTTGAAGGTAGAAGAAACTTTATACAACAACACTCACTTAAAGTAGCAAATTTAGACATCTAATATTACATTTATAAAATGTCTGATCGTTTAAAATCTTTTTCGAATAATATTTTGTTAAGCAATCTTATATATATAAGGTGGATAGCAATAATAGGGCAATTCCTTGCTATTCTTTTAGTCTATTTTTATTTTACTATAAACATACCTTTTATTTTATGTTTTCTTATTATTTTAATATCAGCAATTGTTAATCTGTTATGTGTTTTTCAAAAAAAAATAAATAATTATTTATCAGATCAACAAGCCTTTTATCTACTATTATTTGATACTTTACAATTAGCAGTACTTTTATATTTGACAGGTGGTATTTATAATCCTTTTTTATTTCTTTTAGTTGCGCCAATAATTATTTCTGCTTCATATCTAAAAATAATTTTTTCAATCTTATTATCTTCTTTATCAATTATTATTGTTATTTTTTTATATTATTATTCAATAAAAATTGATTGGTTTGAGGAATTTACAGTTCCATGGTTATACACATTAGGACTAGTTCTATCATTAATAATTTCTTTAGTTTTTATAGCGATTTATGTTTATATTTTTGCAAATTCATCAAGAGGCATTTCTGATGCTTTAAATAGAACAAGAGTTGCATTAGAAAATCAAAAAAAAATATCTGAAATAGGTTCTTTAAAAGCAGCTGCTGTTCATGAACTTAGCACCCCCCTAAATACAATTTTTTTAGTATTAGATGATCTAAAAGAAAATAAATCATTATCAAAAAATATTGAAATAAAAAAGGAAATAGACTTATTAAAATCTCAGGCAGAAAGATGTAAAGAAATTTTATTTAAATTATCAAAAAATCCTCAAAATTTCAAAGATAGTTTTTTTGATAAAACTACATTATCTAATTTAATTAAAATTAATTTTGATAAGTTTAATCGAGAAAAGATTAAACTAGATATTAATAAAATAACCAAAGGTTTGGAACCTGAGATAGTTTATAAAGATGAATTAATGTATGGAATCGGAAATATTGTGCAGAATGCAGTTCAGTATTCTAAAATTAATGTTTTAGCTAATATTTCTTGGAATAATAAAAATATTCAAATTAATGTTATTGATGATGGCACTGGTTTTTCTAAGGAAACTTTAGATAATATCGGCAATCCTTATATTTCTCCAGATAAAGATAAAGGAATGGGTCTGGGAATTTTTATTGCAAAAAATTTAATTGAAAATATTGGAGGTAAAATATATTTTAAAAATAATGAAAATTCTAATGGATCTAATATTGAAATCATTTTAAATAGAGACATTCTATCAATATGAAAAATGAATTAATAATTATAGATGATGATTTGCCTTTTAGAACAAGGCTCTCTACTTCTATGGAAAAAAAGGGATTCAGTGTTGAATCTTATGGAGAATTCAAAAAATCATTAACAAGAATTACTGAAAAAAACTTTGATTATGCAATAGTAGATATGAGATTAGAGGATGGTTCTGGTTTAGAATTAATTAAACATATAAAAAAAAATAATCCAAAGACAAGATCATTGCTGCTGACAGGATATGGAAATATAGCAACTGCAGTTGCTGCGATTAAATCTGGAGCAATAGATTATTTACCTAAACCCTCCGATATTGATCAAATTTATAATGCATTAATATCAGTAAAAGATATTTTACCTCCTCCACCTGAGAATCCTATGACAGCTGACAGGATAAGATGGGAACATATTCAAAGAGTTTTTATTCAATGTGACAGAAATGTATCTGAAACAGCAAGAAGACTTAGAATGCATCGTCGAACACTTCAAAGAATACTAAATAAACACGCGCCGAAAGAATAAAACTGTGAAACTTTCTATTTTAATACCTGTTTATAATGAAATTAGATACCTTGAATTATTAACAGAAAAATTATTTAAATCATTTAAGAATGAAAATGTTGAATATATATTTATTAACGATGGTTCTACGGATGGGTCAAGAGAATGGATTGAAAACTTTATTAAAAAAGACTCTAGTAATAATATTAAATTTATAAGTTTTGATAATAATCAAGGTAAAGGTAAAGCGCTTAGAAAAGGCTTAAATGAATCTGTCGGCGACTTTATTTTGTTTCAAGATTCAGATCTTGAATTGGATACAGATGATTCATATGAAATGTACAAAATTATAAAAAATGATCAAAAAATTCAATGTTTATTTGGAACCAGATATTTATCAGGCAAATTAAAGAGAAATAATAATTTTATTAATGAACTAGCAGGTAGAATAAATTCAGTAATATTTAATTTTCTATTTCATCAATCTGTTAGTGATGTACATTGTGGCACAAAAATAATTTCAAAAAATATTAAAGATAAAATTAATTTATCAATTAATGACTTTGGTTTTGAAATTGATCTTGCAACCCAAATTGTTAAAAATAATTATGACATATTCGAATATGGAATTTCCTATTTTGCTAGAACAGCAGATGAAGGAAAAAAAATAACGTGGATAGACGGATTAAAGAGTTATTATTATTTATTTAGAACAAGATTTATTGATAATAGTATTTCAACTCAATTTTCTATTTTCTTTAGCGTGATATATATGACCTATATTGGCTCATTCTTTGGTTTGGGAACAGGTAAGATTTTAATGATAATTTTTACTATGATTTTAGGTCTTTTTATTGGTTTACATCGAAAAATTGCATCATCATCTATTATTTATATACTTTGTTTTGTAGGCAGCCTATTCAGCAACGGTAATGGTAAAATATATACTGTATTACTAGGATTTATTATAGGAGTCTATTTATCAAAAAAGTTCGCAAGTTTAGTAAAGAAGAGTTCTGAGAATAGATTCATAAATTTTTTTGTTTGATTTGACTTAAAAACAAACACATTCCTATAATAAAAAATGTAGTTACACCATTCCAATTTTTTAATAAACTGCCCGTTGACATTATTGGCCAGAAAAGAATAACAATTAATGCTAATGATAAAAAAGAGTAATTAGTGAGTGGTTTTTTAAATAAAAATCTAATTAGAAGATATAAATAACAAAGAAATAACAATAATCCTATAATTCCTGTTTCAACTAACCATTGTAAATAATAGTTATGAGGATGGGATGTACAATTATAATTTTTCATCAAACTATTGTAACGGCCATCATTTTTACATAAATAAGTAAAATTATTTAATCCAATACCTTGTAGCTTGTGATCATTAAACATTTTTAAGCCCAAACTATAAATTTGGCCGTATGCAGACTGATCAAAATTTTTTAAAACCTCAATAAATGAAGGTTGTAAGTTTAATATTTTTTTACATATATCTTGATTATTATTGCATTTATATTCTTTTTCAATCTTTAAACCAAGATGATATGGAGTCGACTCTAATATTTTGTAATCATTATAAAAAGGATGATTTTTATTTATTATATAAGTAAATAAAAGTATTGATATTATTGATAAAAAGAAAACTTTTCTTTTTGTACTAAAAAATATAATTAATAAAGAAATACCAAGCATAAATGTTAAATAAGCCATTCTCTCACCTGAGATAAACGTAACTATTCCAATTAATGTTAAATATATTATTATATATATATTTTGTTTATTGTTATTCTTACATCTATTAAAAATGAATATAAGTCCAAGTAGACCAAATTTTGATACATAAGCCCCAGGCACTAATTCTTTGTAAAATGGACCACTAAGTCTTCCATACCAATCAGGTGTAAATCCAAAAATATCTTCCCCAAATCCAATTGCTGGATCATAATTTGAAAATTGATAAATTGAATCAATACAAACAAATATTACTGCAAAAAAAATTATATTTATTATTATTTCAAATATTTTTTCGTTTTTTTTTAATAAATAATATAACAAAATTGGAAAAAATAAAAATCTAATAAATATGATAGAATCTTTGTAAGCTAAAAAAATATTTTCAGCAAAAAAACTAATAAATAATAAGAAAAACCAAAAAATAAATGAAAAAATAAATAGATTATTTCCAAATATTAATTTCGCTTCCTTTTTAATAATAAAGTAAATAATAAAAAAAATACCAGCAAATGTTATTGTCATATCTGGTATTGCTGGACCAGTTATTAGTGTTAGAGGCAATATTGCAATAAAAAAAATAAAAATTAAACTGATTTTATTTAACATTGTTTTTAATTAAATTAATAAAGACTTCTTCTAGATCACTTTCGTAGGTATTTATTTCATTAAAAGCTATATTGTTATTATTTAGTATTTGTATTATTTCTTTTAATTTAGTTATCTTTTTATCATAATTTACCAACAATTTATTGTCGATTATTTCTGGATTAAATTTATTTAAATCTAATGGAATTTGAATTTTATTATCTAATACAAAACTTACAGTTTTTTTACCAATCAAGTTTAAAAGATTTTCTTTAGTGTCGCTTTTCAATATTTTTCCTTTATTTATAATAGTAATATAATCACATAGATTCTCTGCTTCTTCTAAATAATGTGTTGTAAGACATACTGTTGTGCCCATAGAATTTAAATCTTTAATATAACTCCATAATTTCTTTCTTAGTTCGACATCTACTCCTGCAGTAGGTTCATCCAAGATTATAATTTCTGGATTATGGACAAGTGCTTTTGCAACAAGCAATCTCCTTCTCATTCCTCCTGATAAGGTTCTAGCATATGCATTTTTTTGTTCTAATAATCCAACATTGTTTAATATTTCTTCACTTTTTCTGTTATTTTTTTTTACTCCATACAAGCCAGCTTGTAGTTCTAGTAATTCAATTGGAGTGAAAAAGGGATCCATATTTAATTCTTGAGGAACAATCCCTATTTTTTTTCTACATTCTTTAGTATCTTTATCTATATCTAATCCACAAATTTTTACATTTCCTGAATCTTTTTTTACCAAACCACCTAACACATTAATAAATGTTGATTTACCAGCTCCGTTAGGACCTAATAAACCATAAATCGAACCTTTTGGAATTTTAAGATTAAAATCAACTAAAGCTTTTATTTCTATTTTATTATTTTTATTATAAGTTTTATTTAGATTGTTAGATTCTATAGAATAATTAAAATAAGACATGAAATAAAAAACAAACTATATACTTTTTAGCAAAATGAATAAACAAAATAGATTAATACTTATAGATGGCTCAGGATATATTTTTAGAGCTTATTATGCTTTGCCTCCAATGACAAGAAAAGACGGCACACCTGTAAATGCAGTATTTGGTTTTACTAATATGTTAGTTAAGTTAATAGAAGATTACAGTAATGAAAAACTAATCGTTATTTTTGATGCAGCAAGAAAAAACTTTAGAAATAATATCTATCCAAATTACAAAGCTAATCGAGGCGAAACTCCTGATGATTTAATTCCTCAATTTGACTTAATTAAACAAAGTGTAAAAGCATTTAATGTTCCACAGATCGAACTTGAAGGATATGAAGCAGATGATATTATTGCCACATACACTGCTTTAGCAAAAAAAAATAAAATTGATTCATTAATTATATCTTCAGATAAAGATTTAATGCAACTTGTTGACAAAAATGTTGAAATGCTAGATCCAATGAAAAATAAAAAAATAGGCATAAATGAAGTAATAGAAAAATTTGGCGTTGGACCTGAAAAAGTAATTCAAATTCAAGCTCTTACTGGAGATAAAATAGATAATATACCTGGTGCGCCCGGTATAGGTCCTAAAACTGCATTAGAATTGATCAAAGAATTTGGAGATATTGAATCATTAATCAAAAATGTAAAAAAAATAAAACAGGAAAAGAGAAGAAAAATAATAAATGAATCTGCTGATGATATTAGAATTAGTCTGGAGTTAGTGAAACTAGAAAAAAACGTTAAACTACCTTTATCAATTGAAAAAATTATACCATACAGATCTATTGAAAATAACTCTAAAAATATTAATGAATTTTTAATTCAACAAGGATTTAAAGCGATTATTCAACGTTTATCAAATAATTCCTTCATTAACAAAAACATCGACTCAGATAAAGATGGTAACAAAGAAATTAAAACAAAATATATTATTGTATCAGAGCTTGAACAACTTAATTCAATCTTCTCAGAAATAACTAAGATAGGATATTGTGCAATTGATACTGAAACAGATTCTCTTGATATCGAAAAAGCAAACTTGGTAGGTATTTCTTTATGTTTTAATGAAGATTTTGCTTATTATGTTCCTATTAAGCATAAAAGCGTTATTGATAAAAGGTTAATTAAAAATCAAATACCAGAAAATGATGTCATTAAAGTTATAAATTCTCTTTGTATAAATCCAAGTATAATAAAAATTGGTCAGAATATAAAATATGATATTCGAATTCTTAATAAATATCATATTAAATTTGAATCAATAGCAGATACAATGTTAATGTCTTATGCTTTGGATAATGGTTTAACAAGACACGGAATGGACGATTTGGCTTTTATGCATTTTAATCATTCAACTACAAAATTTAAAGATATAGTTGGCTCAGGAAAAAAACAAATAACATTTGATTATGTAAATATAAAAGAAGCAACGAATTATGCGGGAGAAGATGCGCTTATTACATTTAAACTTTTTCAATTTTTGCAAAAAAGAATTGTAAAAGAGGCAGGATCATTCATTTATGAGAAAATTGATGGACCATTAATAAAAACTTTGTGTTTAATGGAGGAGAGCGGTATAAAAATAAACAAAAAATATTTAAAAGAATTAAGTCAGGAATTTCAAAATCAAAGTTCTAAATTAGAAAAGAAAATTTTTAATTTATCAAAAGTTGAATTTAATATCGCATCACCAAAGCAATTAGGTGAAATTCTTTTTATAAATATGGGTATTAAGGG
>MDTG01132401.1_pt1 | contig 10490 bp, 8 predicted proteins | sample 811421 | NCBI WGS metagenome assembly MDTG01 (sample SAMN05326645, study PRJNA326480) | marine metagenome | isolation source: seawater | place: Pacific Ocean: South East | collected 2011
AAATGAAAGATGCCAGTGAACAGTGCCAGCCAAATTAAGAGCTGCATTTATTAAGTGTGCGAGTAACTAAGATAGTCATAGAATAGGTTGATGTCTGGCCAAGTAAAAAGCCAAGTAATTGTTCAAATAAACAACAAAATAACAAAGGAATTTTGTATTGGATCAAATTATGTTATCTGTTCACTATGAATTGTAGTATTATATCAATATGGATACGCATGATGATTATTCTTTTTCTAAAATAGAACTGCACCAGGAAAAAATGCCTTCATTTGACGGCACAAAACTTCACTGTTCCTACGTAATGCAGCCCCATGAAGCAAGTTTGATTTTTTTTGTGCACGGTTACTCAAACCATACAGGGCTCTTCGAGGATACCATTACCTGGTTTTTTAATCAGGGTTTCCATGTTGGTATTTTTGATGTAAGAGGTCACGGTAAATCTGAAGGTAGAAGAGGGTATGTCGACGATTATTCCACTTATGCTAAAGACATGGATATAGTGCTTTCCAACCAAGTAAACGCCTGTAAACCTATTTCAACTTTTGTTATAACTTTGAGCACAGGTGGCCTTATAGCAAGTTATTATCTTCTTTCAAGCTACTCTAGCGTCAAGATAAATAGTATGGTTATGTGTTGTCCTTATTTTGGCATGCCAGCTCAAATGCAGCCAAACAACCTGAAGAAAATGATTTCTAGGTGTGTGAACTTTTTTTATCCATATGCGCATGTGCCAAAACCAATACTCGTGGATAAAATTACTCATAGCAAAAAATGGCGTGAGTATTTTAAAAATGATCCTTACCGCTTCAGCAAAACATCAGTGTCGTGGTATTTCGCCTGTGAGTCTGCTATGAAATTCGTGTTTTCCAATATCAATCAATGGCCTAAAAGTGTATCAATGTTTATGATCACATCAGGTATAGATGTTGTCGTCGATACGGAAGAGTCTAAAAAACTATACGATAAAATGAACTCAATAAATAAAAAGTACCATAATTACGACAATATGTGTCATCAGATATTAAACGATGAAAACAGCGAAGAAGTCTACCAAGAAATCGGATCTTGGCTAAAAGATAAATAATTCCAACTATAATTTGTCAACAATATGATGTTGAGTGTGCCTTAATGTTGTATCGAGCAAAACTCACCCGCTTCATTTCTAATATCCTTGAGTCAGGTAAAAATAAAGCGGGACCAAATTTCTATCTTAACTAGTGCTTTTTGATGCATTCGCTACAGCGGTAGATACAGTTTCTTTCAATCTGGGGTCAAGTGATTTGGGTATGATATACTTAGGGCCGAAACTTACTTGATCTGATGTGTCACTCGGTTGCTTAGCAAGGTCTGCAATGGCGTATGTCGCAGCAGCGAGCATTTGTTCTGTGATTTTACTCGACCCTCCCAAAAGTGCGCCACGGAACAAATAAGGAAAACAAAGTAAGTTGTTCACTTGATTCGGGTAGTCGCTTCGTCCAGTTGCTATGATGGCATCAGGTCTTACGCGATCGACTATCTTAGGATCGATTTCTGGTGTTGGGTTAGATAGTGCGAATATAATCGGATTACGATTCATTTGAGCGATGTTGTTTTCGCTGATTAAATTTGGTCCAGACAGGCCAATGACGACATCTGCGCCTGCAATAGCATCGTCTAATGTTCGTTCTGTGCCTGATTGTGCCCATTCGGACTTATGCTCTGGGAGTGATTGACGATCCTCGTGTATCACGCCTTTGCTATCAATCATGGTGATCTGTTTTTTATCAACACCCATTCTACATAAATGCTTAGATGTAGCAATCGCTGCTGCACCTGCACCTATAATGACTATTTTTACTTCGTCGATCTTTTTCTGTTGGATCTCTAAACTGTTGATTAGTGCAGCGGTAACAACGATAGCTGTACCGTGTTGGTCATCATGAAACACGGGTATATTAAGACGCTTTTGTAATTCTTCTTCAATATAAAAACATTCAGGCGCTTTAATATCTTCAAGATTGATTCCACCAAAAGTCGGCGCAATACGAGCAACAGTTTCTATGAATTCATCTGGATTCTTGGTGTCAACCTCAATATCAATGGCATCAATGTCGGCACATTTTTTAAACAAAATAGCCTTTCCTTCCATCACTGGTTTGGCAGCCAATGGGCCGAGATTACCCATGCCAAGGATCGCAGAGCCATTCGTAATAACTGCTACTAAGTTGCCTTTAGCTGTGTATTTGTAAGCATTGCTTGGGTCATTTGCAATGGCTTGTACAGCATGCGAGACACCTGGTGTGTAGGCAAGAGCAAGTGATTGTTCGTTATCAACTGGCTTGGTGATCTCAATGCCAAGCTTTCCTGGTTTCGGATGTTGATGGTAATTAAGAGCGTCTTCCACGAATTGGTCAGAACTACTTTTTTGATTGTTTTGTTGTGCTGGGGCGTTAATTTCTGTCATTTCAATTGCTCCTAAATTTGTTAACTCTGCCAACAGTGACATATATTGTAATTAAACACTTATTTTTTCAAATTGTCTATGACTTTGTACTGTGATATGATGCGCGTATGTATATTTTAAAACTAGCTTTGTTCGCATGGTCTGTGATCCTTTGTGGTTGCGCAATGGGTCCCTCCGATCTTGGTTTCAATGATCGTGAGTGGGCCTACTTTCATGTAGGGCAAAAAGCTGCTTTGTGGAAGGCTCATTGGATGAATGCGCGGCAATGGTGTCAGAAACCCGTCGAATCCATTCACAACAATCCGATTCGCCTTACCTTTAAAACAGGCTATGCAACCATGTGGCCTGGAAAAGTCCAGCAAGCCTTTGAGCCCGCTGATATCATTTTGTCAGCAGGAGACTGCGTGTCCGTTAAGTTAATCTCTATAGATCACAGTTATACCACAGAAGTGAAAGTGAATTTCACCGGCTCTTCTATTTTAATTGACCCGTCATTTATAGATGCGCAACACCTCTACGGCTCGTTGCAAATTGATTGGCATCCAGTATGGGCATCTGGATTTGTTTATACGGATCTATCAACTGCTGGATACACTGGATTTAAACAACTAGAAATTCAAGTAGATGAAATACTCTCATAATATTTTGGCTACCGATCTTAGTGGTGAATCTGGCCAAGTGATGCTGACTTACAATGGTGTAGCACACGCACAACAATTTGCTTGTGGTAGAGAGTCTGGTCCTCTGTTAAAAGCTGCTATCCTTGACTTGATGACCTCTCTACAAGTTGATACCAAAGAGATTGATATTGTTGCTTACAGCCTTGGTCCAGGTCGATTTTCAGGCTTGAGGTTGAGTGCAGGTATGCTTCATGCGATGGCTTATGCTGGTAGACAGTCGATCGTAGCGCTTTCAAATCTACAAAACATTGCCATACAGGCGCAAAATGTGCACAAAAGTAAAGGAAAAATAGGTGTGATTCAGATGTTGCCAGGTGAAAACAATGGTTATTATGCTGCGATATACGAACACATCGAGCAAGAGGGCTGGTACATACATCATGAGCCTAAGCATGTTAGCAAATTGACAGATTTTAACAACTTATCACTTTTGGTGGGAGACAAAGACACCACTGAGTCAAACCATAGCTGTGATGCCTATTACCAACCATCTGTGAACACGTTATTGGCATATGCAGATACGGTGATTCAGAATAAAACTGTGTTTCAAATTGAGCTAGATTACCTCAAACGAGGATTGTTTCAGCCTAACTGATGGTTTCTTCTAACAGGTCTGTGAGTTGATAGATTAGGGTCAGTGCTGTTTTAGCGTCGACCTCATCTGGATTGATTGATCGGAGAAAGTCAAGGGCAGGGTGTTTCTTTTCCACTTGAACCACTTCTGGTGCTGTTTGTACTTGCTCACCCATACTATTGAGTTTGCTTTTTGCCATGGCTATCACTGGTGCTGGAACGCCTGCAAGCTTTGCTACTTGAATACCAAAGCTTTGACATGATGCGCCATGTTTGAGTTGATAGAGAAAGATCAAGTCGCCATCATTCTCATCACAGCTGACGTGGTAATTATCAGCTTTTGGTAGCGTTTTAGCATATTCAGTTAGCTCGTGGTAATGAGTTGCGAATAGGGTTTTACACGCAGAGTCCTGTGACAAGTAGGACATGACAGCATAAGCAATTGACATGCCATCGTAGGTGCTTGTCCCTCGCCCAATTTCGTCAAGTAGAACCAAACTATTTGTATCAGCATGGTTAATAATGTTGGCTGTTTCTGTCATCTCTACCATGAACGTTGATCGACCGCTAGACAGATCGTCAGATGAGCCAATGCGACTAAATATTCGATCAAATAAACCAAGCGTCATCGACTCAGCTGCGACATAAGATCCCATCTGTGCGAGAATAACATTGTGTGCGACTAGACGCATATATGTTGATTTTCCGCCCATGTTTGGTCCTGTGATTAACATCATGTTATGGTCATGATCAAGCTGGCAGTCATTGGCTATAAATGGCTTTTTGAGTGCATGCTCGACTACAAGGTGTCGGGCTTGTTGTATGCTTATTTGTGCTGGTTGATCAGAAAGCTTGGGTCTTGTTAATCTAAGGCTGTGACTACGTTCAGTTAGGTTGACCAAACAGTCTAGGTAGGCAAAAGCTTGGCATGTTTGATGCATGGTCGCATGATATCCACAAATGGTTTCTATCAATTGTTCATACAAATGCTTTTCAAGATTTAATGCTTTACTGTTGGCTGATAAAACAGTTTGTTCATAGTCGCTGAGGCTTGCAATGGTAAAGCGTTCAACATTTTTAAGGGTTTGCTTACGAATAAAGTAATCAGGTAGTTTGTCTGCCTGCTGGCGGCTGATTTCAAAATAATACCCATGTGCTCGATTGTATTTAAGTTTAAGGCCTGTGCAGCCAGTTTTGAGTTTTTCTTCTTGTTCCAATGCCACCAAAAAGTCATTGGAATCTTCAGCGAGTGATCTTAAGTGATCAAGTTCTTGGTGGTATCCCGTAGCAATAACGCCACCATCACGAATTAAGACAGGTGGGTTTTCGACCAATGCTTGTTCGAGTAAGAGGCATAAATCTTCATTAAGCTGGATTTGACTGTGAATGTGTTTGAGTGCTGATGTTTGAAAGCCTCGTGTGTAATGTTTGATAGCAGGGGCTATGTTGAGTAAGGTTCTTATTACCAGTAGATCTCTTGGCCTAGCAGTCTTGAGTGCGATCCTTCCAATTGCACGCTCGCCATCCGGTAGTTGTTTTAACATCTCTTGACACTCAGACAAATCAATTTGGCTTAATTCTGAGATGGCATCTAGTCGGCACTCTATCTTTTCTTTTTGTTTAAGTGGCTGGCTTATCCAACGCTTTAGTTGCCTTGACCCCATAGCAGTCGACGTATTGTCTATGATGTCAAAAAGTGTATTGTGTGCTTTTCGATCTAGGTTTTGTGTGATTTCCAAGTGTGATTGTGTGGTTTTGTCAAGGTATAGAAATTGCTTGAAAACATGAAGGCGAATAGGTTTTAGGTGGGTAAGCGCTTGTTTTTGTGTGGTTTCGACATAAAGTAAAAGTGCGCCTGCTGCAGAGACTGCAAGCGGCTGATTGTGCAAGCCAAAGCCACTGAGATGGCTCACTTGATACTGTTCAAATAGACGCTTTTGTGCGGTGGTGAAATTGAAGTCTGTGTGATGTCTAAATGTGATAGCTGTTCCATAAGACGTGTGGTCAAGTGAGCTGGCATCTTTGTCAGACACAATAATCTCAGCTGGTTGAAGACGGTGGATTTCATCAACAATCGATTCAACATGGTTGACTTGTCCAGCTATAAACTCTCCAGATAGTAAGTTTAAATGGGCAAATCCGAGTGTATTTCGAGGGCCTAGCATGACTGCAAACAATAGTTGATCTTGTTTGGCATCGAGCAGATGTTCATCGCTGATGGTGCCTGGCGTGATGATACGAGTCACCGCCCGTTCTACAGGTCCTTTGCTGGTTTTAGGGTCACCAATTTGTTCACATATGGCAATGCTGATGCCTTGTTTGACAATTTTTGAGAGGTAGTTGTCTAGTGCATGGAAAGGTATACCTGCCATGGGAATAGGTTCGCCGCCAGACTGGCCCCGTTGTGTAAGTGTAATATCAAGTAACAAAGCTGCTTGTTTTGCATCGTCAAAGAACAATTCGTAGAAGTCACCCATTCGGAACAATAGCAGTTCATTCGGGTGCTTTTGTTTGAACCCTAGGTACTGTTGGATCATTGGGGTGTGTTTGGTATCAGTCATTGCGCATATTCCATTGAAAATCATCGTAATGTTTTTGAGAGCTTATTGCAAGTCATGGTTGATTGAATTAATATATCCACTATGAATGCACCCAATCTATCGATTAGTAGAAGCTATCCCAATACACGTTTACGGCGTCTGAGGCAAAAGCCTTGGCTAAGGTCAATGCTAACCGAGACACGGCTACATCCAAGTGATCTTATTATGCCTATCTTTGTCTCTGAGGAAGATTATGCAGTCGAAGTGATTGATTCACTTCCTGGTACCCATCGTTGGGGGGTTGAACGATTGCCCGAGATTTGTGAGAAAGCACACCAAAGTGGTATCACCTGTGTTGCGCTTTTCCCTTGTGTTGCGCCTGCAAAAAAAGATACTGTGGGAAGTGAAGCATTGAATTCGAACAATACCATCGTAAGGGCTGTAAGAAAAATACGAAGCTTATCGCTGGATATGGGTATTATAGTCGATGTTGCTTTGGACCCATATACCACTCATGGCCATGATGGTGTCCTTGATGAACACGGTGATGTGGATAATGACAAAACAGTTGATATTTTGACCACTATGTCACTTATCTTATGCCGAGCAGGTGCAGACATACTGGCGCCATCCGATATGCAAGATGGTCGTATTGGTGCTATTCGGCAGGCTTGCGAGAAAGAAGGGTACCCAAATATCATTTTACTATCTTATGCCATAAAATTTGCCTCTTCGTTTTATGGACCGTTTCGACATGCTGTTGGATCTTACGATGCTTTGGGTGGAGCAGATAAGCGAACTTATCAGCAGAATCCTGCCAACATCAGCGATTGCTATCATGAGGCAGCCCTTGACGTGTCTGAAGGTGCTGATATGCTTATGGTCAAGCCAGGTCTTGCTTACCTCGATGTGATTCATCGAATTTCGACTTCTATGGCTGTTCCTGTGATAGCTTATCAAGTTAGCGGTGAATATCAGTTAATTTTTCCAACGCTTGCATCTTTAGATGACTCTGACCGGCAAGCTATACTTCTTGAAAGCCTGTTGTCTATGAAACGTTCAGGTGCACAAGCAATTGTAACATATGCTGCATTGACAGTAGCTTCATCTTTACAAGGTTAGAGTTTTTTTTCATCACTTTGGCTGTAGATAGCTGAGTAACCTGATACAGCGACAGCTGTTACCCCAACGAAAATTGATAAGGCAGCTAAGCTCTTTTTTTCTTTGCTTACACTTTCGCCAAACCATTGCCCTTTTAGTTCGTTTAACTTTTTACACATTTTGACAAATGGGTTACCACTTGTCTTCCATATGTAAAATTGTTTTGCTAATAAGACAATGCCAATTAGGACAACCGGTACTATGACATAAGGCGAGTTAATAAGCAGTATGGCTGAGATTTCTAGTAGTGATTTGATGATATCGAATATCTGTCTTGTGCGCCGATATGCACGTCTTTTTGCTTTTTTTGTGTTGTATTCATCGAGTTGCTTTTTGTAATCATTGAGGTACTGCGTTTTTTCATCGTCATTCTCTTCTAGCTCTTCTTCGTTAGGATGGAATGGGAGTTCTGCAGACAAGTTTCTTGCTTCTAACTCATAAATTCTAGCTGTTGTCACATCTTGAAGGAGACTATCCCTATCAGTCCTTAAAATCATATTGGTTTTCAGTATGCTTATGGGATCAAACTTTCTTTCTAAAAGATCTTCAACGGTCATGTTTTGCTCCAATAATACTCGAGCTTTTTGACTTCTGGCTTCAATGAATGTATCAAAATCCAATTCTTCAAGATTGCCAAAATGGATTTTGTCTCTAATGTGTATATCTTTAAGGCGCCAAATAATGGTTGCTAAAATGAGTCTTGCGGCGATAAATACGGGTGCATATTGTGGTATGACGGTTTCTATCGTATCAATGGCAAAAGAAGCGAATAGGTCTATAAGATTTAGTATAGATCTATATTTTTTACTCAGTGGCTTTTTGTATAGCTTGATGCTACCTTTGATTAAGGTTGCTAATTTAAGATGGTTAATGAGTTTTTTTGAAAGCGATGAGATCATCTTTTCAATGTTCTTGAATACAAAAAGAGTCTCTTCTATAAATCGTTTTAAGCTAGAGTCATCGAGCTTTTCTAATAAGCCACGTAAAAAGTTTCCAATGGACTTAAATGTATCTTTAAATAATGAGGCTGTAACGTAAAAAGGGTAAACAAAATTTGATGAAAGTTCTTTGAAGATATCATAGATTGTTGACATGATTTGTCCTCGCTTAAAATTATTTCTCCTATCCTAAGCGCTTTTTGTTTATTTGTCAACCATTGATTGTTTCTTTGTGTGATGTTGCTATTGATCAGGCATGTTGATGGCTGTTTTGTGACTGCAACTACTTTTGTTTGTTGTGTGCCTTGTAATGTATGATTTTTTCTACGCATATGTTAGTTGTGATATGAATGAAAAAATGAACAGTAAGAAGTTTTAAGAAATTTTGTAAGTTTGATTATTGGTTTTGCTTTCGTCGTGATGTTTTGGCTGCTTTCGGATCTACTTGATACGTGTCCGTCTACGGAGAAGTTCAGATTTTATTATGGCCTCATGAGGATTAATGTTAAAGCATTTATGTTTGTGATCAAAGGTTGCCTCCTGGTTGTATGATTTCATCGATCTTTGTTGTGTTGTCAATAAGACTGCGTATAGTCATTTGTTGACGAGTCTACTATCATTTGATTTTTTTTTTCGTGCGTGTTACTTTAAGTTCTTTACTCTAGGAAAAATTGATGGTCAATAAGGGATTTACTTTAAAGATTTTTTTAAGTTTGATTCTTGGTTTTGCATTTGGTCTGGTGCTTAAGCTACTTCCGTGGTCTTTTGACTGGTTTGTCTACGATTTCATTGCTATTTTTGGTGAGATTTTCATGAGAAGTTTGGTCATGATCGTTGTTCCTGTTATTTTTGTGTCGGTGCTCTGTGGTGTTGGTACGCTTAGTGATTTGTCCAAACTTGGTCAAATGGGTTCAACTGCTTTTTTACTCTACATTGGAACGACAGCAGTTGCGATCACTATGGCTATTTTTCTAGCAACATTGCTCCAAGTCGGTAAAACGGCTGAAATGGTTCTAGATGGAACATCTGCAGTTGTGCTAGAAAGGTCGCTATCGCTAAAAGAAATTGTGCTTAGTTGGATCCCTCTAAACCCTTTTGAGGCATTGACAAGGGGTGATTTTTTACAGCTCATTTTTTTAGCTGTGTTGTTTGGCGTTGCAGTTATTGCTGCTGGGCAACCAGGCAAGCGCGTGATTCGTTTTTTTAGTGACATCAATTCTGTTTTGACAAATACCATCATGATTATCATGTCCTTTGCGCCTATTGGTATTTTTGCATTGATCACGAAATTGGCTTATGGAACGGTATTTGTCACGCTAGCGGCTCTATCTCAATACGTTCTGGTTCTAATACTAGCATTAATCATACAAGTGGTGGTGGTCTATGGCGCTATACTTCGAATGACAACCCCATACAATATTGTTGTATTTCTAAAGAAAATGGCCAGTACCATGCTATTTGCATTTTCAACATCCAGTAGTAATGCTTGTATTCCAGTCGTACTTAGAACTGTAAAGGAGCAGTTTCATGTCAAGCCCGCAGTCGCACAATTTGTTATTCCTCTAGGAGCAACAGTTAATATGGATGGTACTGCGATCATGCAAGGTGTTGCGACAGTATTCATTACCAATGCTTATGGTTTAGACTTGATGATGACTGATTACTTGACGATTATTCTGATGGCAACAGTTGCCTCGATTGGTACTGCTGGTGTTCCTGGTGTTGGATTTATTACGCTAACGATGGTCTTGAATCAAATCGGCTTACCCGCTGACTCTATAGCGATTCTTTTCGGAGTTGATAGATTGATTGACATGTTAAGAACTGCGGTCAATGTATCTGGAGATGCCATGGTGTCAGTCGTCGTCAACGAGCGGTTCATGCAGTCTACTGCAGAAAGAGAGGAGCACTTTCAGGCAAGAGAGCAAAAGATACCTTATTCAGAAACCAAGCAGTACAACCGGCGAGTTAGTTCAGTGAGAACGCTGAGAAGTAGCATAAAGAAGCGTAAACAAAATCGTGAGAACGCACAAGGAAAAGACTAGCGTTTACTGATGATCGCGTAGCACAACAGTGAGTCTGTAACAAGATAATCGTATACCATAAATTGAACGGCCAAGTTTTCAGGATGGTTCAGTTCTTTTTTGCAATA
>MDTG01046195.1_pt1 | contig 10489 bp, 12 predicted proteins | sample 811421 | NCBI WGS metagenome assembly MDTG01 (sample SAMN05326645, study PRJNA326480) | marine metagenome | isolation source: seawater | place: Pacific Ocean: South East | collected 2011
CCGCCAGGCCCACTTCGAAGCTGCGGTTGAGCAGGGAGTAGGGGTTCTGGATCGATACCGGCGGCGCCAGGCCGATCTTCTCCGCCTCGCGGATAAAGGCCATGGTGCCCCAGGCGGTCTCGTTGGACAGGCCCCAGTGGCGGATCTTGCCGCTGTCCACCAGCTTCTTCAGGGCGGCCACGGTCTCGGCGATGGGTACCGCGTCCTGGTCTTCACGGTGTTTGTAGCCCAGACGGCCGAAGTAGTTGGTGGTGCGCTCCGGCCAGTGCAGCTGGTAGACGTCGATAACGTCGGTCTGCAGCCGCTTGAGGCTGGTCTCCACGGCGCGCTCCAGGTGGTCCTGGTTGAGGCGCGGGCCGCCGCGGATGTGTTTCACGTAGTCGCCGGGGCCGGCGGCCTTGGTGGCCAGCACCACTTTGTCGCGGTTGCCGGTCCTGGCGAACCACTGGCCGATGATCTCCTCGGTGCGCCCGGAGGTCTCGGCGCTGGCGGGCACCGCGTACATTTCGGCGGTATCAAAGAAGTTGATGCCCCGGTCCAGGGCCAGATCCATCTGCGCGAAGCCTTCCTCGGCGCTGTTCTGGTTGCCCCAGGTCATGGTGCCCAGGCAGAGGCTGCTCACCTTCAGATCGGTGTTGCCCAGCGGACGGTATTCCATTGCTCTCTCCTGCGATTCAACGGCGCCGGCAAGCGGCGGAGGGCGGCTTTGCCGCCCGATGCAGGATGCAGGATACAGGATTCAGGGGCGCGGTCGGGAGTGTGCTACGAGGTCTGGCGTCCTGCGCGGCGCCGGGTGCCATAAGGTACCGGCGCGGAGCGAAAGCCTCTCCGCGTCTAGCCCGGTCAATCCGCGCTGTATCCTGCATCCTGTACCCTGAATCGCGGTATGCTCCGTCGCCGTCCCTCTGGCATGGCCTGCGTGCAGCTTGCAGCCTGTAGCTTGCGGCTGTCTTTACGCTTGTCTTTGCCGGGGGCGTTAAGTACAATTCGCACCCTCTTGCCCGGCGGGCTCTCGCCGGAGGGTTGGTATTACCCGTAACGTTATGAATTCAGGGCACAATTTTTAGGGAAGACTCCCATGAAGACCTACAGCGCCAAACCGGAAAGCGTAAAGCGCGACTGGTATGTGGTAGACGCCTCCGGCAAAACGCTGGGCCGGCTGGCCTCAGAAGTCGCCACCCGGCTGCGTGGCAAGCATAAACCGGAATACACCCCGCACGTTGATACCGGCGATTACATCGTTGTGATCAACGCGGAAAAGGTGGCGGTCACTGGCAAAAAAGCCACCGATAAGATGTACTACCGCCACACCGGATACCCGGGCGGCATCAAGGAAGCCAACTTCGAGACGCTGATCAATTCCAAGCCTCAGTTGGTGATCGAGAAAGCCGTTAAAGGCATGATGCCGCGTAACCCCCTGGGTCGCGACATGTTGCGCAAACTCAAAGTCTACGCCGGCACCGAGCATCCGCACACTGCTCAGCAGCCGCAGCAGCTGGAAATTTAAGAGGTCAGTCGATGGCAACTGCAAACGCCGACTACGGAACAGGTCGCCGCAAAACGGCCGCCGCACGTGTTTTTCTTCGCCCGGGCAGCGGTAACATCACCGTGAATGGTCGTCCGCTTGACGTTTATTTCGGTCGCGACACCAACCGCATGGTGGTGCGTCAGCCCCTCGAGCTGGCCGACGCGCTGGACCGGTTCGACGTCTACGTGACCGTCAGCGGCGGTGGCAACAACGGCCAGGCCGGTGCCATCCGTCACGGTATCACCCGTGCGCTGATGGAGTACGACGGCGAGCTGCGCGGTTCCCTGCGCCGCGCCGGGTACGTCACCCGTGACGCCCGCGCCGTGGAACGTAAGAAGGTGGGTCTGCACAAGGCGCGTAAGCGTCCGCAGTTCTCCAAGCGCTAAGACGGCCGTCCAGAGCCGTTTTACGCCCGAAAAAAGCCCGGCTTTGCTGGGCTTTTTTTGTGTGCAAATCAGGGGTTTAGCGGTTTGCCCGTGGGGAATAACCGGTTGTCAGATGTGGGCTTTTTCATTAACATTTGCGCCGCCTTACTCCGCCCGGAGCACGAGGACCGACCTCGAGTCTCGGATCACCCCCCGAGCGTGGGATTTAAGGGGAGAACTTCTCAATGAGCAATGACGGCGTAAACACCAGCCGCCGCACCTTTTTGATCGGCCTGACCTCAGCAGTCGGCGCCGCGGGTGCATTAGGCGCGGCGGTTCCTTTTGTTAAATCCTGGCAGCCCAGCGCCAAAGCTGAAAACGCGGGGGCCCCGGTCCAGGTGGATATCAGCAAGCTGGAGATGGGCCAGCGCGTGGTACAGGAATGGCGAGGCCAGCCCGTGTGGGTGATTCGCCGCTCCGAAGAGACGGTCTCGGCGCTCGACGCGCTCAACGACCAGCTCAAGGACCCGCAATCCGAACAAGACCAGCAGCCTGCCTACGCGTCCAGCCTGTGGCGTTCGATCAAAAAAGAATATCTGATTCTGATCGGCATCTGCACGCATCTGGGGTGTTCTCCTCTGTACGAAGAAGAACCCACCGTGGAACTCAAGGAGGGTGGTTTCTTCTGTCCTTGTCACGGTTCCAAGTTCGACCTGGCGGGCCGCGTCTACCAGGGCGTACCGGCGCCGACCAACATGGTGGTGCCGCCCCATTCCTACCTGAGCGAGTCCGTGGTTATCGTCGGCTCTGAAGAAGGGGAGACCAAGGCATGAGAATGGTGAACGGTCTGATCGACTGGGTGGATGCGCGTCTCCCCGTCGTCAACGCTTACAAGAAGCACATGTCGGAGTACTACGCTCCGAAGAACTTCAATTTCTGGTACTACTTTGGCGTGCTGTCCATGGTGGTGCTGGTCAACCAGCTGCTCACCGGCATCTGGCTGACCATGTTCTACTCCCCCAGCCAGGGCTTCGAGTCCGTCGAGTTCATCATGCGCGACGTGCAGTGGGGCTGGCTGATCCGCTACATGCACGCGGTGGGCGCGTCCGCCTTCTTCGCCGTGGTCTACCTGCATATGTTCCGCGGCCTGCTGTACGGCTCCTACAAGCCGCCCCGCGAGCTGGTGTGGATCTTCGGCATGCTGATCTACGTGGCCCTGATGGCGGAAGGCTTCCTCGGCTACGTGCTGCCCTGGGGCAACATGTCCTACTGGGGCGCCCAGGTGATCATCTCCCTGGCCGGCGCGATTCCGTTCGACATCCTGCCGTTCATTGATGCGAAGGACGCCAAGGAGATCGGTGACGCCCTCACCACCTGGGTGCGCGGCGACTACCTGCTCTCCACCGCCACGGTGAACAAGTTCTTCGCCCTGCACGTGGTGGCGATTCCGCTGGTGCTGGTGGCGCTGGTGTTCCTGCACATTCTTGCGCTCCACGAAGTGGGTTCCAACAACCCGGACGGCGTGGAAATCAAGCAGAACAAGGACGAGAACGGCATCCCGCGTGACGGCATCCCGTTCCACCCCTACTACACCGTGAAAGACCTGCCCGGCGTGATCATCTTCCTGATCATCTTCGCCGTGGTGGTGTTCTTCTTCCCCACCGGCGGCGGCCATCTGATCGAGAAGCCCAACTTCGTGCCGGCGGATCCGCTCAAGACCCCGGATCACATCGCACCGGTGTGGTACTACGGCCCTTACTACGCCATGCTGCGGGCCACCACCATCGACTGGTTCGGCATGTCGTCCAAGGCCTGGGGCCTGATCGCCATGGGCGGTGGTATCGTGGTGCTGTTCCTGCTGCCCTGGCTGGATCGTCACCCGGTCAAGTCGATTCGCTACAAAGGCTGGCTCAGCAAGCTCCTGCTGCTCGTGTTCGCCGCCGACTTCGTGATGCTCGGTTATCTCGGCACCCAGCCCGCTTCGGGCCTGGCCAAGACCCTGGCGCAGATCGGCACGGTGTACTACTTCGCCTTCTTCTTTATCGGGCTGCCGCTGGCGCACCGATTCGAGAAAGCCAAGCCGGTTCCTGAACGCGTAACGGGGGGTCACTGATGAGAAAGCTAGTCGCGGTAATGCTTTTCAGCTGCCTGCCGGTGATGTCGTTCGCCGCCGGCGGCGGCAACAATGAATACGTGGTGGACGCACCGGTGAACCTGCAGGACAAGGTGAGCCTGCAGAACGGCGCCAAGTTGTTCGTCAACTACTGCATGGGCTGCCACAGCATGGAGTACCTGCGCTACGGGCGCATGGCGGAAGATCTGGGCATCCCCGATGACCTGGTGCTGGAGAACCTGAACTTCACCAGCGACAAGATCGGTGACCCGATGGAAAACGGCATGGCCGAGGAAGACGGCAAGCAGTGGTTCGGCGTTACCCCGCCGGACCTGACGCTGGCCGCCCGCCACCGCTCCGCCGATTGGGTGTATTCTTACCTGATCAGCTTCTACGAGGACGAGGAACGGCCCTTCGGTTACAACAACCATGTGTTCCCCAACGTGGGCATGCCCCACGTGATGGCCGGGATGCAGGAGGAGTTGAGCGAGGAAGAGTTCAAGTCCAATATGGGCGACATCGCCAACTTCATGACCTACGCGGCCGAGCCGATGGCTCCCACCCGCGAGCGCATCGGCGTGTACGTGCTGGTGTTCCTGGGTATTTTGCTGATTCCGGCATACCTGCTGAAGAAAGAGTACTGGAAAGACGTTCACTAAGCGGAAATTACCGCTCGGAACGCTTTTCGGCGAGCAACAGGGTACCCGCGCGAGCGGCTACCCTGTTTGTGTTATATAGAGACGTAGCGTGGAGATGATTCAACCATGGGTGTGGTGACAAAACGTTCCTCAATGACTTTCTTTTCCTCGCCGAACGATCATTACTGCCATCGCGTGCGGATCGTTCTGGCGGAGAAAGGCGTCACCGTGGATATCGTCGATGTGGACAATGGTGACAAGCCGGAAGATCTGGCCTCACTGAACCCTTACAACGAAGTGCCCACCCTGGTGGACCGGGAACTGACCCTGTATCAGTCCACGGTGATCATGGAATACCTGGACGAGCGCTTCCCGCATCCGCCGCTGTTGCCGGTGTACCCGGTGGCCCGGGCGCAGAGCCGCCTGCTGATTCACCGCGTCGAGCGCGACTGGTGCGCCCATGTGGACGCCCTGCTGGCGGGCAACGAGAAAGAGGCCGCCCTGACCAAGCGTCGTAAAGAGCTGCGCGAAGCGATGATCGCCACCGCGCCGATCTTCAGCGAGCTGCCGTTCTTCATGAGCGAAGAATTCACCCTGGTGGATTGCGTCGTGGGCCCGATCCTGTGGCGGTTGCCGGCCCTGGGCATTGAACTGCCGCCCAAGCAGGCCAAGCCGCTGCTGGACTACGCCGAGCGTCTGTTCGACCGCGACGCCTTCCAGGCCAGCCTTTCCGAAGCAGAGCGCGAACTGCGCCAGCTGTAAGCCATGAATGATGACATGACCCCCAATCGCCCGTATCTGATACGGGCGATGCACGAATGGATCTGCGATAACGGCCTGACCACCCATCTGGCGGTGGACGCCCATTTTCCCGGGGCGGAAGTGCCCCAGGAATTCGTGCAGGACGGCCAGATCGTACTCAACATCGCCCCGCGGGCGGTGACCAATTTCGAGGCCAGCAATCAGGAAATCACCTTTTCCGCCCGCTTCGGCGGCGTGCCGCGCACGGTACGCGTGCCGGTGGAAGCGGTGATGGCCGTGTTCGCCCGCGAAAACGGCCAAGGCATGGCCTTCGAGCCCGAGGACCCGCCGCCGCAGCCGTCACCGACCGACCCCAGCGACGACGACAAACCCTCCAAGGGCAGTCACCTCAAAGTCGTGAAGTGATTAATCAATATACTCAATAATCTTAACGATCTTCTGCACACCCCCGACCTCACGGGCCTGCGCCACCACGGCGTCGGCCTCGTCGCGGGTGAGCAGCCCCATCAGATAGACAATACCGCTTACCGTCACCACCTTGGTGCGCATGCCCGGCGCATCGCCGTCCACGAACAGGCGGGGTTTCAGCTTGGTGGTCAGCCAGCCGTCGTTGACCCGGGATAACACCCCGCTGTCGCCGGACAGCTTCAGTTCGTTGTGCACGTGGCGCACGTGACGCACCCGCGCGGCGATGTTTTCCGCCTGCACGCGCAGCTCGTCGCTGGCCACTTCCCCGGCCAGCAGCACATTGCCGTTAAAGCTCACCACCACGATGTGGCTCTGGTCCAGGGCCTCGCTGGCGCGGGCCAGATTGACCTTGATCTTGCGCTCGATATTGCCGTCTTCCACGAAGGCGCCGAAGGTGCGCGAGCCGTGGTCCCGGTCGACCGGTTCCTGGGCCATGTTCTTGGTCAGGGCGGCGCAGCCGGACAGGGCGAACAGCATCACAAGCAACGCCGGCAGGGCAGGGTGACGCATCAAGAGCCTCCGAAAAGCTGTTGATCGATAAAGTCGCAAAGCGCGTGGATCACCAGCAGATGCACTTCCTGAATGCGCGCGGTGGAAGTGGCCGGGACCCGTACTTCGATATCGCCGGGGCCGTAAAGGTTCACCATTTCGCCGCCTTCCTTGCCGGTCATCGCCACCACCTTCATTTCCCGGTCGTGGGCGGCCTGGATCGCCTGGATCACGTTGGCGGAATTGCCGCTGGTGGAAATCGCCAGCAGCACATCGCCGGGGTTGCCCAGGGCGCGCACCTGCTTGGAAAAGATCTCGTTGTAGCTGTAGTCGTTGGCGATCGAAGTGAGCGTGGAGGAATCCGTGGTCAGCGCCACCGCCGGCAGAGCCGGGCGTTCCATCTCGAAGCGGTTGAGCAGCTCGGAAGAGAAATGCTGCGCGTCACCGGCGGAGCCGCCATTGCCGCAACTGAGAATCTTGCCGCCGTTGAGCAGGCATTCCACCATCACCTGGCCGGCGGCGGCGATCACCTCGGGCAGCACTTCGCCGGCCTTGGCCTTGGTTTCCATGCTTTCGGCGAACAACTGTCTGATGCGGTCCACACTCATTACTGGTCTCCGTAAAATGCGTTTTGCACCCAATGATAACGGACTTCGCCGTCGTCATCCGGTTCCAGGCCCAGCACGTCGAAGCGGCAGGGCCGTTGTGCCTGATAAGGGTAGCGGCCCAGATAGTGCCGCGCCGCCAGAATCAGACGGCGTTGCTTGCGCCCGTCCACCGAAGCGAGGGCGCCGCCATAGCGGTTGTAGGCGCGCCAGCGGACCTCCACGAACACCAGCGTCTCGCCGTCGTCCATGATCAGGTCCACCTCGCCCAGGCGGCATTGATAATTGGCGATCACCGGCACCAGGCCGCGCTGTTCCAGCCAGCGTCGTGCCCGGTGCTCAGCCCGCTGGCCGCGTTCCTTGCGCCAGTACATAGAGGCCTCCTTTCCTCTTATTGTGGGCGCGGGCCCAGCCCGCGAAAGGGTGGCTTACAGCCACCCGATCCTAATACTGCGTGCTGTCCACCCGCCCTTCACCGACGCGGGGCACCGGTATCGCCTCACCGTTACGAAACACCGCCCAGTCCGACTCACGCACCAGCCGCGCGCCGTCCAGCCGCAAAGTGCCGGTGACGCCCGGAAGGGTGCTGTCCTGCAGATTGCGCAGCAGGTACAGCCGCGCCTGCAGCCGGTAGGCGTCCACGCCCATGGCGAACAGCCGCGCGTAGCGCCCGTGGCCGTCCGGCCAGGTTTCCTCGGCCATACGGTGCAGCTTGGTGCCTTCGTAAAGAATCCACGGCATGTCCAGGAAGTAGACGCCGTCCAGGTCCTGGTCGCGGCGCGGCGCCGGGGTGCCGTTATAAAGATGGGAGGTGGCGAACACCGGCAGGTCCCGGGCGTAATGGAAATTCAGCGCCGGTTTAATCTGCCGGCCCTCGTTCGGGTCGGCCACCAGGAACAGGAAATCCAGGCTTTGCGGCCACTCCTCCGGCCGCTCGGAGTCCAGATCCGAGAACGAGGGGTCGCGGCGCAGGTCCTTTTCGGCGCGGGCGGTGTCCAGCAGGCTCTCCACGGTTTCACCGATGGTGTCGTCGGTGAACGAGCTTTCCACCACGATCCGGCCACCGCCGTCCTGCCAGGCGGCCACGAACGCCTCGGCCACGCGCTGGCCCCAGGCGCTGCGCGGATAAAGCACCCCGGCCAGCCGGTCGCCGGCTTCCAGGCTCTGCCGGGCGATCTGCCGGGCTTCGTCCTCCGGCGCCAGCCCGAACTGGAAGATCGGCGCGTCCTCGCTGTCCTGATCCAGATAGTTCAGCGCCAGCACGGTCACCGGCGGCGTACCCATACGGGCCAGCTCGGCCACGTTGTCCTTGGCCAGCGGCCCGACCACGAACTGCGCGCCGTCGTCCACCGCCTGCTGGAACACCGAGCGCACGTCCGCGTCGCTGACGTCGTAGAAACGCAGGTCCGGGGTCGGGTTGCCCGCTTCCTCGGCGCTGTAGTAGCCGGTCATCATGCCGTCGCGGATCGCCTCGGCGGCGGGCGCCAGCGGGCCGCTCTCCGGCAGCAGCACGGCGACCCGCTGGGGGCGCTCGCGGGCGGCGCGCTGCAGGGCCCGCACCGTTTCCGGCAACTGGCGGGCGGCCGGATGGTCCGGCCAGTCCTCGCGCCAGCGCGACAGGCGCTGCACCTGGCTGTCGATGTTGGCCTGCGGGTCGCGGTACAGCAGCGCCAGCTCCAGCCAGCCGCGCAGCTCGCCGGAGGTGTCCTCGGCGCGGGCTTCCAGGGTTTCCAGCGGCAAGCGCATCAGCGCTTCCCAGGTCAGCTGGCGGTTGTATTCCTGGTCGTCGTCATTGAGCAGCGGGTCCACCGCCACGCGCTGGCGCAGGCTTTTCATCAACTCGCCGTTGAGCGCCTGGGCGTCGGCGCGCAGCAGGTTCAGCTTGGCGCGGCGCTGGGCGTCGAAGCCGTCGATATCGCTCCGGTAGTCGTCCAGCAACGCCACCGCCCGGTCCGGCTGCTGCTCGGCCATCCAGGACTGGGCGCGCAACTGCAGCCAGCGGAAGCGTTGATCCCGGGACAGGGCGCCGTCGCCCACCTGGTCGAGCAATTCGCCGGCGTCGTCGGCGCGCTCATTGACCAGGTAAGAACGTGCCCAGGCCAGGGCGGTGTCGGTGCGCACCGGTTCCGCCAGCTCGGCCAGCTGGTCGCTGGCGTTATCGACCTGTTGCGGCGCATCGCGAAGGGGTGCCGGTTCCTTGGCGGTCGAGCCGTTCGGGCTCGGTAATTGAGAACAGCCGGCAAGGACCAGAACGAGGGCCATTGCGGCCAGGCGGGCCTGTCGTAATTCCATGGCTCTAGGGTAACCCCTTTGCTACTTCGGGAAAGAAGCCGCTATTGTAGGCGTTTTGCAAGTCGCGAATCACCCCCGACGGTCCACGATTGCGGAACGGATCGGTGGCATCACACAACTCTTTACACCCAATCAGGAAAACGCCCCCCATGAGCGGCTCTTTGTATGTGGTCAGCACACCGATCGGTAACCTGGACGACCTGTCCCGTCGCGCCCTTGAGGTGCTCGGCCAGGTGGACTGGGTGGCCGCCGAGGACACCCGGCACAGCCAGACGCTGCTCAACCATCTGGGCATCAAGGCCCGTCTGATCAGCTGCCACGACCACAACGAAGCCGAGCGCAGCCCGGAACTGGTGGCACGCCTGCGCGACGGCGAAAGCGGCGCTTTGATCAGCGACGCCGGCACGCCGCTGGTCAGCGACCCGGGCTACCGGCTGGTGCGCGCCTGCCAGGACGCCGGCGTGGCGGTGGTGCCGGTGCCCGGCGCCTCCGCGCTGCTGGCGGCACTGGCGGTGTCCGGCCAACCCAGTGACCGCTTTCTGTTCGAAGGCTTCGTGCCGTCCAAGGGCGCCGCCCGCGAAAACGCCCTGCGCCGCCTGGCGGGCCTGGACGTCACCAGCGTGATCTTCGAGGCCCCCCACCGCGTGGTGTCGCTGCTGGAAAGCCTGGCCGGCCTGGTCGACGCCGATCGCGAGCTGACCCTCTGCCGGGAACTCACCAAACGCTTCGAGACCGTGCGCCGAGGCCCGGTGACCGAACTGCTCGAATGGGTGCGCGGCGACAAGGACCAGCGCCGCGGCGAACTGGTGCTGGTGCTGTCCCCCGCCGCCCGCGGCGAACAGCTCAGCGAACAGGACCGCGCCCTCGCCAAGGCCCTGCTGGCGGAACTGCCGGTGTCGCGGGCGGCGCGGGTGCTCGCCGCCCACACCGGGCTGAAGCGCCAAGACCTCTACAACTACCTAGAGGCAATTGATAGTTGACAGTTGATAGTTGATAGCTAAAACAACGCGGGCTGGGAGGTTTGCGCTTTCGCATTTGGGGCTTTGCGCTTATGCAAGGGGCGCGGGTACGGCCGCTCAGGTTCCCGGGGCATCGTCCGCGAGCTATCAACTGTCCACTATCAACTATCAACTGTCTCCGCTATGATCCGCCCCGGGTCGGTCAGGCAGCCGCTGGCGGTGCAAGCCGCTGGAGGAAAGTCCGGGCTCCATAGGGCAGGGTGCCAGGTA
>MDTG01204381.1_pt1 | contig 10489 bp, 9 predicted proteins | sample 811421 | NCBI WGS metagenome assembly MDTG01 (sample SAMN05326645, study PRJNA326480) | marine metagenome | isolation source: seawater | place: Pacific Ocean: South East | collected 2011
AAGTGAGCCACACAATGCAGATAATCCTATTTTAGATATCTTTTTCATGTGTCCCCCTTAAAATGCTAGCGATAAAGCTATAGTGTTTACGTCGTAATCGTTCGCAGCTGTCGCTGAATAACTTGCGTTATCAACTGATGACATTGCAGCTTTGATTGACATTCCACCCATTGAGTAAGCAGCTTGTAAAGATGAAGTTTCTAAAGTTACATTAGTATCTCCGCCACCTTTATTCTGGTCAGACTCATGTACTCCATAACTTAAAGAAAGATCATCGTTAACTGCAAACGAAATTCCATAAGCATGGTTTTCGTAGAAGTCAACACCAACACGACCTAATTCGTCTTTAGTGTATTGGTATCCAATTGTTACCGAACCAACAGCGTAAGTAGCACCTAATGCTTTAATTGATTGGTCATTACCGAAGTCTGACTCGATGTGTGTAACACCGGCAAACACGTTCATGCCATCAGCTAAACCACTATGTTCAAGAACGATGTCATATCCATAACCAACACCGTTATCTGTACCGCCTACAGCTTTGTCATTAACTTTAGCTCCGTCAGCTTCTGGAGAGTAAGAAATGTAAGCTGAAACGCCGTCAGGTAGCATACCGCTATCAACAGCCCACTCGATGTCAGTACCACCACCAACACCTGTAACAGTTACAATATTAGAACCCAGACCTGCGTCAAAAGATTCTTCCCAAGCAGTTGGCATTTTATCGTCTAAACGATCCATACCAGTTCCACCGCCTTGGTCAAAAGTAAAGGTACCTAAACCTGCTACTGTCAAACCTATATCTGCAGCTGACCAAGTGTTTTGGTCGTCATGCGCGATATTAACAGTGAACGCGTTTCCGTTATCAAGTTCGCCTGAACCTGTAAACGTTAAACCCGTTGCCATACCCAAAGGTTGTCCAGTTACGACATTTTCCTTTGTTGTGTATGTAGCCGTGGCACCGCCTTTTACTGTCATTTCACCTGCTTGCGCAGAGAATGCAGCTAGAGATCCGCACAATGCAGATACTCCGACTAGTTTTAATTTATTCATAGTTAACTCCTTTTTGTTTTATTCATATGAATTGGTGTAAAAATATCATTGGTTGTTTCAAAAACATCAAAAAAGTGCTTATTTATATAAGTTTTTTAGCCTTTGTTGCAAAATTACCACAGTTTTTTAAGGTTAAAATAACATAATTTGAGATATAGATAATTTAAGAAAATAATAGCTTTTATTAGTAATTTACAACCAATTTAATGTAATAATTCATCTTGATGATTTTATTGAAAAAAATTCATAAGAAATGCACATTTTTATTAGCTTCGATATTTTTATTAGCAGTAACAAATTCTTGCGGGATATGGGACCCTGCTGACGCGAGAAAAGTTCCACCAAGTGCGGATGAAAGAGTTAAAAAAAATCTTGAAGAAGGCAAAGGTTTTAGCATCATGGGAATGCAAGATGGTAACAAAGGTGGAGGAGCATTTCAGTTTGCCAGTGCAAACCCCTTATGGAGAGCTACTTTGGAAATTTTAGATTTTTTACCTTTATCAAACGTGGATTACTCAGGAGGTATAGTTACAACAGATTGGTATAACGAGGGAACATCATCAAATGAAGCGATAAAGATTACTATAAGATTTTTATCTAATGAAGTAAGAGCAGATGGTATTAAAATAATTATACACAAAAAGAAATGCGGTATCCAACAAACATGTACTGTAAAAAAAGTTTCCTCAGCACTAGAAAATGAATTGCAAGTAGCAATATTAAAAAAAGCAGTAATTTTTGCGAAACAAGATACACTTTTAAATAGAAAGAAAAGACCCGATCTTAAATAATAAAATAATAGCTTTCTAAATGCTGTACGTTTAATTTTATAATTTATGGAAAGATATAATATAAAAAGCGTAGAAAAAAAGTGGCAAGATATTTGGTCTAAAAAAAAAGTTAACTCAGCCTCAGTAGATAAAAAAAAGAAAAAATTTTATTGTCTTGAAATGTTTCCTTACCCTTCTGGTAAAATACATATGGGCCATGTTAGAAACTATGCTATTGGCGACGTTTTAGCACGATATAAAAAACTTCAAGGATATAATGTTTTACATCCAATGGGCTGGGATTCTTTTGGTCTACCAGCTGAAAATGCGGCACGTGAAAATAATTTACATCCAAAAGATTGGACTAAAAAAAATATTGAAACCATGAAAAAACAACTAAAACTTCTTGGTTTATCACTTGACTGGGATCGTGAAATATCAACTTGTGACCCAGAATATTATAAACACCAGCAAGAATTTTTTATTGATCTATTTAAAAAAGATTTAGTTTATAAAAAAGATACCTATGTGAATTGGGATCCTAAAGAACAAACTGTTTTGGCTAACGAGCAAGTAATAGATGGTAAGGGGTGGCGTTCAGGTGTTCCAGTTGAAAGAAAAAAACTATCACAATGGTTTTTTAATATTAAAAAATTTTCCCAAGATTTGCTTGATGAATTGGAAAAATTAAAAAATTGGCCTGCTAAAGTTAAATTAATGCAAAAAAATTGGATCGGAAAATCCTTTGGTTGTGAAATAAATTTTCAAATTGATAAAAAAGATATTAAAGAAAAAATAAAAGTTTTTACTACTAGGCCAGATACTATATTTGGAGCTTCATTTATTGCTCTTTCTATAGATCATCCCATAGCAAAAAAATTTGAAAATGATAAAAATTTCCAAAATTTCAAATTGAAATGTTCAAAAACTGGAACTACAGAAGAAGCATTAGCCATTGCAGAAAAAATTGGTTTTAATACTAATTTGTTTGCGTTACATCCCTTCAAAAATGAAGTTAAGCTTCCAATTTATATAGCAAATTTTGTTCTAATGGATTATGGAACAGGAGCTATATTTGGATGCCCGGCACATGACCAAAGAGATTTAGATTTTGCCAATAAATATAAACTTAATGTTTTGCCTGTAGTAAGACCAGCTAAAGTTGATCCTAAAAAATTCAAAATTAATAAGGAAGCTTATACAGATGATGGAATATTGTTTAATTCTGAATTTTTAAATAATTTGACGGTAAGTGAAGCTATCAGCAAAGCAATAGAAATTATAACTAAAAAGAATTTTGGTAGTAAAAAAGTAACATTTCGACTTAAAGACTGGGGAGTTTCAAGACAAAGATATTGGGGCTGCCCTATTCCGATAGTTTATAATCAAAAAGGTAAAGCGGTACCAGTTGAAAAAAAAGATTTGCCAATTTTATTACCAGAAGACGTTGATTTAAATTTAAAAGGAAATCCATTAGAAAAACATCCTACATGGAAATTTACTAAACTTTCTTCTGGAGAAAAAGTTACTAGAGAAACCGATACACTTGATACTTTTGTAGATTCTTCTTGGTATTTTTTAAGATTTTGCTCTCCAAAAAATAAAAAATATGGATATGAAATGAAAGATATTAATTATTGGATGCCTGTCGATCAGTATATAGGAGGAGTGGAACATGCAATCTTACATTTGCTTTATTCAAGATTTTTTATGAGAGCATTAGCTTTTAAAAATAAAAACTTTAATTATAAAGAGCCATTTGAAAGTCTATTTACGCAAGGTATGGTTTGCCACGAAACATATAAAGATGAAAATAATAAATGGTTATATCCTGAAGAAATAGAAAAAAATTCTGGGGGAATCTTTTTAACAAAAACTAGTAATAAAAAAGTAATTGTAGGACCCTCTGAATCAATGTCTAAATCCAAAAAAAACATAGTTGATCCAGAAAAAATGATTGAAATGTACGGAGCTGATTCGATTAGATGGTTTATGCTATCAGATAGCCCTCCAGAAAGAGATGTTCAATGGTCACAGGAAGGAGTATCTGCGGCATTCAAATTTATACAAAAAATTTGGAATCTAAATAGTCAAATTTTAGAAAAAAAAGATACAGACCCGAAAGCTAATGATACTAATTTAACAAAAGCTGTGAATAAAACAGTTTATAACGTAACGAAAAATTTAGATAATTTTCAATACAACGTAGTAATTGCAAACATACATGAAATATATAATTTACTTTCTTCTCATATTAATAATAATGATACATCCGGTAAAACTCTTAGAGAGGAATGGAAAAAAATATTAATGTTATTAGTACCAATTACACCACACCTAGCTCATGAATGTGTTGAAAAAATAGACAATAAATTTTACTGGCCAAAATTTAACGAGGAGATGCTTAAAGAGGAAAATTGCAAAATAGTAATACAAGTAGATGGTAAAAAAAGAGATATAGTAGAGATGCCAATAGATTCAAAAGAAAAAGATATAATTAAAAAGTCTAAAGAGGCTACTAACGTATCCAAATATTTAGAAAATACAAAAATAATAAAAAATATTTACATTAAAAATAAACTATTAAATTTTATAACAAAAAAATGAAAAAAAATTATTTTTTAATTATATCTCTATCTCTCTTATTTCTTTTAAATGGGTGTGCGGGATATAAACCTATTTTTGGGTCTAATAGTTTACCATTTAAAATTTCAGAACACTCAGTAGAAGGTGATAAAATTATTGGAAATAAGATTTATTCAAAATTACATAATTTATCTAAATCAAATAAAGAAGTAAAAAATGTAAAACCTTTAAATATTTCAATTGAATGTTCAAAAAATAAAGAGGCCACATCTAAAGACTCAGCGGGTAAAATTTTAGAGTACAGAATTATGATAATAGCTAAAATCAATGTGGTGGATTATTTGACAGATGAACAAATTTTAAATCAAACATTTAATTCTTCAATTACATATAAAGTTCAAGATCAATATTCAGAAACAATAAAATTGGAAAACCGATCGATGGAAAATTTAATTAATAAAATATATGAAGAATTGCTTATCCGTCTTTCGGAAAATATTTCATCATAATGATATATAAAACATACGAGTTACAAAAAAATTTAATTAATATTTTAAAATGTAACATGCTTTTATTATATGGTGAGAATTTTGGTTTAAAAAAAGAAATTAAGGAAACAATTATAATAAATAAGAAAAAAAAAAATAATAACATTGAAGTTAATTCACTCTATGAAAATGATGTTACAGAAAATGAAGAAAATTTTTATGAATCAATTTATTCTGGTTCTTTATTTAGTAATGAAAAAATAATAATAATTAACAACTGCACTGACAAACTAATCAAACAAATAGAAAATATAAAAGAAAAATATCCAGAAAATTTATATATTATTATTTTGTCTGATGTTTTGGATAAAAAATCAAAGTTAAGAAATTTATTTGAAAAAGAAGATAAATGTGCTTGTATGCCATGTTATTTAGATAATAATAGGGATTTAGAGAATATAATAATAAAAAATTTTAAGGAACAGAAAATACCAATATCTAAAGAGGCAATAAATTTACTAACAGAAAAATCAAATAATGATCGTGGTAATTTGTTGAATGAAATTGAAAAGATTAAAAATTATTCTTTTAATAAAAAACAACTTAATATTGAAGAAATAAAATCATTAATAAATTTTTCAGGTGAATATAAATCAGATGCTCTAATTAATGAGTGTTTATGCGGAAATACGTTAAGTTATAAAAAAATTTTGGAGGAATTGTATGCAAACACAATTAACCAAATATTTTTTCTAAGAATATTAGGAAATAAAATTGAAAAACTTTTAAAAATGAAAGAAACAGAGAAAGATCATTCTGATATAGATAGTCTTATAAATTCAGCTAAACCTCCAATATTTTGGAAGGATAAACCCATTATAAAACAACAACTAAAAATATGGAAAATTAAAGATTTAAAAAAAATATTTAATGAAATTAATAATACCGAACTTATGTGCAAAAAAAATCCGAATTCTTCTAAAATTATTTTTTTTAATTTCTTTAATGATATTTGTAAAAAAGCTAATAATTATTCTTAATAGAATTAATAATTTTATCTAACTGATCTAAATCTTTATACTCAAAAGAAATTACTCCTGTATTATTTTTTTTGTTAGAAATTGATACATTTAAACCAGTTTTTTCCTCTATAGATTGTTGTAAACTTAAAATATTAGTATCCTTTTTATGTACTAATTGAATTTTTTTATTTCTAAATTGTCTTGTTAAAGCTTCCGCCTGTCTAACTGATAATTTTTTTTGAATTATTTTTTTTGCTATAAATATTGGATTTTGTATTCCAATTAATGATCGTGCATGACCTGCTGAAATGTCTCCTTGTTCAATCATTAATAATATTTCATTAGGTAGTGATAATAGTCTTAAAGAGTTAGCTATATAACTTCTGCTTTTACCAATAAACTTTGATAATTTTTCTTGATTATAATTAAATTCATCAACTAATCTTTGATAACCTCTCGCTTCTTCAACAGAATTCAAATCTTGTCTTTGAACATTTTCAACAATTGCAAATTCTAGCGACTTAATATCATCGACTTTAAGAATTACTACTGGTACCTCGTGAAGACCTGCGTTTTGAGATGCTAGCCATCGTCTTTCACCAGCGATTATTTCATATTTTCCCTCATTAATTTTATCAGGTCGAACAACTATTGGCTGAATAACACCTTGCTCTTTTATTGAGTCAGTAAGTTCTTGTAGATTTTCTTTATTAAAATTTTTTCTTGGCTGAAATTTACTTCTATTAATATCCTTTATTGGTACCTTGTTAGTTTCAACTTTTTTTGAATTATCTCCTAATAATGATGAAAGGCCCCTTCCTAATCCTTTTTTTAACTTACTATCAATCATTAAGCCGCTGATTCCATTACGTTTTCTTGTTTTAAAAATTCTTCAGTAAAACTTAAATAGGATCGACTTCCAGAACATGATTTATCATAAATCAAAACAGGTATACCATGTGAAGGAGCTTCGGAAAGTCTTACATTTCTTGGAATTACAGTTTGATAAACTTTTTCATTAAAATATTTTCTAGCTTCTTTATCTACTTCGCTTGAAAGTTTGTTTCTTTTGTCAAACATTGTTAACAAAACCCCTCTAATTTCTAATTCAGGATTAAGCTTAATTTTGATTCGATCAATCGTCTTCATTAGCTGGCTCAATCCTTCCAAAGCAAAAAATTCAGCTTGCAAAGGTACGATTAGAGATTTTGCAATAACTAAAGACATAACTGTTAATAAGCTTAATGAAGGAGGACAATCTATTAATATGTATGAAAAATCATTATTTGAACTATTAATAAAGTTTTCTATTTTATCCTTAAGCAAAAAGGCTCTTCTGTTTTCACTGGCAGTTTCAACTTCTAAACCAGATAAATCAACATTAGATGATATAAGTTTTAAATTATCAATTTTTGTATCCTTTATCGTCTCTTCGATATCACAATTACCATTTAATAAATCATAGATAGTTTTTGAGTCATCTAAATTTGATAAACCCAATCCAGTAGTCGCGTTACCCTGTGGATCCAAATCAATTACCAACACTTTTTTTTTGTGCAGCGTAAGTGCCGTAGCCAAATTAATTACTGTCGTAGTTTTGCCTACTCCACCCTTTTGATTTATTACCGATATTATTTGACTACTGTTCAATTTTTTTTTTTAAGTTGTTAATTTCAATTACTAACGAATCCTTGCTAGTTATACTCATAGTCTGCTTATACTCGATATCCCAGCTTTTTGAAGCTTGATCTAATTCTGATTTACCGCTTTTTCCTAGAAATATTATAATTTTTTTCCAATTTTTTGCCCTATTGTGAATAAGTTCTAAAATAATTTTTATAGGCTTAAATGCCCTAGCCATAATTACTTCTTCATTGATCTGAAATGATTTTTCAAAAGCATCTTCAACAACAACGTTTGCATTTAATTTAAGTTCACTAATTATTTCTTTTAAAAATTTTGCTTTTTTTGGACTTTTTTCAATTAACTCAACTTTTAATGAATAATTTTTATCTTTTGCAGCAATCGCTACGACTAAACCAGGAAAGCCTGCACCAGAGCCTAGATCTACTGCGGTTTTACAATTTTTATCAATAAAATCAATTACTTGAAACGAATCTAGAAAATGCCTGTTCCATATGTTGTTTAAAGTTGATTTTCCAATCAAATTTAGGTTTTTATTGTGTATTTTTAATATTTCTTCGTATTTGGCTAAACTTGAAATTGTTTCACGTGAAACTCGAGTTAATCTACTAAAAGCATCAATATGGTCAGATCCTACCATTTATGCTAATTTACGACCTCTATTTCCTTTTTTCACGTGAGAAAGCAATATATACGCTGCAGCTGGGGTAATTCCGTCAATTCTTAGAGCCTGTCCTAAGGTTTTTGGCCTTATTAGCTTAAATTTGGCTTTTACCTCGTTAGATAAGCCACTCAATATATTATAATCGATATTATCGGGAATGCTCATAGCTTCATCTTTTCTAAAAGTAAGAATATCGGCTTCTTGTTTATCTAAATAACCGGAATAATGAGCGCTAATTTCTATTTGCTCCTCTTCTTTCTCCCCTGCATTAGGAATATCCTTCCATATTTCTCTTAGTTTAGAAAAAGAGACACCCTTACGTGACAATATTTCAAAAGCAGATCTCTTCCGACCATCTTTTGCAATTTTTATACCATGCTTTTCTGCCTGATTTGGCGATAATTTAAGGGTTTTTAAAGTATTGTTTAACTCATTGATTTTATTTATCTTTTTAGTAAAAAACTGACTTCTTATCTTAGAAACAAGACCAATATTAATTCCAACTTGCGTTAGTCTCACATCTGCATTGTCTGCCCTCAAGCTTAAACGGTATTCTGCACGTGATGTAAACATTCTATATGGCTCGGCAACTCCTTTGGTAACTAAATCATCTATCATAACTCCAATGTACGCTTGGGCGCGATCCAAAATTAATGGTTCCTGTTTTTGAATTGATAGTGCAGCATTAATTCCAGCCATCAGTCCTTGGGCAGCAGCTTCTTCATAACCTGTCGTTCCGTTAATTTGACCCGCAAGATAGAGTGAACGGATTTTTTTGGTCTCTAAAGTTGGATTTAACTCTCTTGGATCAACATAATCATATTCAATTGCATATCCAGGTCTTATTATACGAGTTCGCTCTAAGCCATTGATTTTACTTAATATTTCAGCCTGAATTTCAGCAGGTAAAGATGTGGAAATACCATTAGGGTAGACTGTTGTATCATTTAATCCTTCTGGTTCTAAAAAAATTTGATGTCTAGTTTTGTCTGAAAATTTTACAATCTTATCTTCAATTGATGGACAATACCTTGGGCCAACACCTTTAATGCTTCCTGAATACATTGCGCTTTTTTTTAAATTTGTGCTGATAATTTCATGAACATCTTTATTTGTGTAAGTAACGCTACATGCAATTTGTTTACAATATGTTTTTTCAGTTAAAAAAGAAAAATATTCTGGAGTTGTATCTGCATCCTGTTTTTCTAAGTTTTCATAATTTATGGTAGAACCATCAAGACGTGGAGGAGTTCCAGTTTTTAGTCTTCCAAGTTTAATTTTAAATTTTTCTAACTGTTCACTTAATCCTGTAGAAGGTTTTTCATTATGACGTCCTGCAGGAGTACGTTCATCACCAATATGAATTAAACCATTTAGAAAAGTTCCGGTAGTTAAAATCATTTTTTTACAATTTATTTTTTTTCCTGACTTTGTGTGAAAACCAATGACTTGATTTTTATCAAAAATAAACTCTATTACAGGATCCGAAAAAACCTTTAAATTACAATAACTTAAGAGCAATTCCTGCATATATTTTTTATATAAGGCACGATCTGATTGTGTTCTTGGACCTCGAACTGCTGGGCCTCTGCTTCTATTTAATAATCTAAATTGAATTCCTGATTTATCAGCGACGACACCCATCACACCATCTAATGCATCTATCTCTTTAACTAAGTGACCCTTGCCCAATCCTCCAATAGCTGGATTACAAGACATTTCTCCTATAGTTTCAATCTTATGAGTGAATAAAGCAGTGTTTATTCCCATACGTGCAGAAGCTGCTGCTGCCTCACAACCAGCGTGACCTCCTCCAATAACTACTACATCAAAATTCATGTCATCTTTCATACTCTGAATTTACAGATGAAACCCGAATTTACAAGCTGATAAGGGATTATTTACCAATACAAAAATCGTTGAAAATACTACCTAATAACTCTTCTACATCTACTTTTCCTACGATCATTCCAAGATGCCTAGTAGCAAGTCTTAAATCTTCAGCAGCTTTATCAAAATCTTGAGCTGATTTTTTTCTTTGAAATTTTTCTAAATGCCGAACGCAGTTAATTAAATTTTGTCTGTGTCTCTCTCTAGTTATTAAAATATCCTCAGTAGTTGTAAATTTATTTTTTAATTTACTTTTAATTTTCGAAATTAGTTTATTTAAATTTTTACCTTTTTTTATAGATATTAAAATATGATTATATTTTTTAAATTTATTATTTGGTTTTACTTTTATTAAATCTATTTTATTAACTA
>MDTG01311397.1_pt1 | contig 10489 bp, 9 predicted proteins | sample 811421 | NCBI WGS metagenome assembly MDTG01 (sample SAMN05326645, study PRJNA326480) | marine metagenome | isolation source: seawater | place: Pacific Ocean: South East | collected 2011
ATTATTGGTGTTGTTATTTATGTTAATATTGTAGATTACCAAAATATAACTAATTTATATTTTCCATTTTTTAAAAACTTAATCATTAATCTTGGGTGGTTTTTTATTCCTTTTGCAATATTTGTAATTATTGGTTCATCAAATGCAGTTAATTTAACAGATGGTTTAGATGGTTTAGCAACTGTTCCAGTAATTTTAGTGGCAGCATGTTTTGCATTTATCAGTTATGTATCAGGCAATATTGTATTTTCAGATTATCTTCAAATTCCTTATATACAGGGAACTGGAGAGGTGGCAATATTTTGTGGAGCTATAATAGGTTCTTGTCTTGGATTTTTATGGTTTAATGCACCTCCAGCTAAAATTTTTATGGGTGATACTGGTTCATTATCTTTAGGTGGATCTTTAGGCGCTGTTGGAATAATAACAAAACATGAAATAGTTTTGGCAATTACAGGAGGCCTTTTTGTATTGGAAGCAGTTTCTGTAATGGTTCAAGTTATTTCATTTAAACTTACTGGAAAAAGAATTTTCAAGATGGCACCAATCCACCATCACTTTGAAAAAAAAGGTTGGCCGGAGTCGACTGTTGTAATTAGGTTTTGGATCATTTCCATTATTCTCGCAATGATAGGATTAGCTACTTTAAAACTAAGATGAAAAAAAAAGTCGAAAATATTTTTTTTAAAAAAAAAATATTAATTTATGGTCTTGGAAAAAGTGGATTATCATCTTACAAATTTTTAAGAAATAAAGCGGATGTTTATTTATTTGATGATTTAAAAAAATTACATCAAAAACAAATTTCTAAATTAAAGTTGTCAAAAATAAAATTTGATATAATTATCATTAGTCCAGGCATCGATATTTTGAAATGCAAATTATCTAAATTTTTAAAACTTAATAAAAAAAAAATTTATACAGATTTAGATATATTTTTCACTTTTTTCAAAAATGAAAGTATCACTATTACAGGCACAAATGGTAAATCTACAACTGCTAAAATTTTATTTGAAGTTTTAAAGGACCAAAGAAAAGATGTGAGACTTATAGGAAACATTGGAAATCCCCCATTAAATGAAAAAAAAATATTAAAAAATACAATTTTTGTAATAGAGGCATCTTCTTACCAGTTGGATTATAGTCAGTTATTTAGTTCAAAATATTCAATAATATTAAATATTAAACCCGATCATCTTGAAAGACATAAAACTCTTAAAAACTATGTTGACGCCAAATTTAAACTTTTAGACTCTCAATCAAAAGATTGCTTTGCATATGTTAAAAGTAATGATGCATTAATTTTGAAAAAATTAAAAACTAAAAAATTAGATTGTAAAGTTATAAAAGTTAATACAAACAAAAATTATAGTGATTTATGGCAAATCAAAAATAAATATTTTTTGAGTGAGTCAAACAGGGAAAATTTATCTTTTATAATAGAATTATCAAAAAAATTAAAACTTAAAAATTATCTTTTACAAAAAACAATCAAAAATTTTAGGGGACTAAAATATCGTCAACAAATTATTCTACAAAAAAAGAATCTTACAATTATAAATGACTCGAAATCAACTAGTTTCTCATCTTCTGCTGGAATGTTAAAAAAAGACTCTAACGTTTTATGGTTATTAGGTGGTATTTATAAAAAAGGTGACAAATTAGAATTAAACAAAAGAGATTTAAAAAACGTCTTAGCTTTTGTTTATGGAAAAAATAAAAAATTTTTCAACAAACAACTTAGAAGCAAAGTAAGAGTAAAGAATTATAAAGATTTAAAAAATGCAATGAAAAATATTTTTTCTATTATCAAAAAAAATAAATCTATCGATTACACGATATTATTTAGTCCTAGTGCTGCATCGTTCGATAGTTTTAAGAACTTTGAAGAAAGAGGTTTATATTTTAATCATTTAGTAAAAAGATATATGTATGGAAAATAAATATACTTTATTTAGTATCTATTATGATTGGTGGAAAAATATTGATAAATTTCTTTTTTCTCTAATTGTTTTATTATTTTTAATAGGCTTATTTTTTTCCTTAGTTTCCACATCATTAGTTGCTTCCGATAAATTAGACACAAATGATTACCAATTTTTTTTTAAACATTTAGTTTTTATTTTGTTAGGAATAATTATAATTTTTGTATTATCTTCAATAGAGAAAAAACAACTTCTTAAATATTCTTCACTATTCTTTTTTTTATCACTAATATTTTTAATTTTAGTGCCTATAATTGGTGTAGAGGTCAAGGGTTCAAAAAGATGGATAGATCTATATTTCGTTCCAAGATTTCAGCCAATTGAATTAGTTAAGCCTTTTCTAATAATTTTTATTAGCTTGATATTGTGTAGCCAGAAATACAATAATATTTATATAAAATATTTATTATCCTTTGTAATAACATTAAGTGTAGCTTTATTATTATCTTTACAGCCAGATATAGGGCAGACTCTTTTAGTTTTTTTTAGTTGGTCGATTTTAATATTTACCTCAGGTGTAAGTGTATTTTTACTTTTTTTTTTATTTTCATCTATTATTTCAATTTTTTTTTATTTAATTTTTTTCGTTTCAAAATTTACATATATTAAAAATCGATTAATATCTTTTCTAGACTCTGAAACGGGAACTTATAATTTCCAATCAGACAAAGCTTTAGAATCTATTACAAGTGGAGGTTTTTTTGGAAAGGGTATAGGAGAAGGAACTTTAAAAAATAGAGTCCCAGAGGCACATACAGACTATATTATTTCTATAATCTCTGAAGAGTTTGGCGTAATTGCAATAATTTTAATTTTTTTATTATTTCTAATTTTTATTTATTCAGTTTTTAAAAAAGTTAACTTTGAAAATGATGAAACTATTAAACTAATTTTAGTTGGATCTATAAGCCTTATATTAATGCAAGCAATAATTCATATTGGAGTGAATATTAGATTGTTTCCTACAACAGGAATGACATTACCATTTATAAGCTATGGAGGCTCCTCAATAATTAGTATTTCAATTTTGTCTGGAATAATTTTAAATTTAACAAAAAGAAAATTAAGTTAAGATGAGTAGAAAATACTTAATAACAACAGGAGGTTCAGGAGGTCATGTAATACCCGCAGTAATACTTTATGAACATTTATCTAAAAATGCAAATGTGATAATTACAACAGATAAAAGGGGTTTAAAATACTTAAACAATGAAAATTATCAATTAAGAATTATAAATACTCCAAAGTTAAATAATATATTTTTATTTCCAATTAATTTAATACTAGTGATTATACTTACAATAAAATCAATTTTATTACTGAAAAAAAATAATATTGAAAAATTATTCTCTACCGGTGGATACATGTCTTTTCCATTATTACTAGCTGCAAAATTTTTAAGATTAAAAATTTATCTGTTAGAACCCAATCAGGTTTTGGGAAGAGCAAATAAATTTTTTTTAGGTTCATGTGAAAAAATTATCTGTTACACAAAAAAAATAAAAAATTTTCCAGAAAATTATATCAGTAAAATTGAGACTATATTTCCTTTAGTAAGAGAGAAATTTTATAGTTTTAAACAAAAAAACTTAAATCATCAAAAAATAAATTTATTGATTGTTGGGGGAAGTCAAGGAGCAAATATCTTTGATATTAATCTCAAAAATAAAATTGTTAATATTGCAAAAAAAAATTCAATAAGAATTGTGCAACAAACAAATGAAAAGAATATTTCCAATTTAAAAAATTTTTATGACAAACATAACATTGAATGTTTAATATTTAGTTTCAATGAAAATTTTGAGGAAATAATAAATAATTCAGATATTTGTATAACAAGAGCCGGTGCTTCAACTTTGGCTGAATTGTCTCTATTAAGTATACCATTTATTGCAGTGCCATTACCACATTCTAAGGATAATCATCAATTTGAAAATGCTTCATTTTATAAAGAAAAAGAATGTTGTTGGATTCTTAATCAAGAATTATTTGAGGATAAAATAGAGCAACTTTTAAGCAATATATTATCTGATAACTCAGAATTTTTAAAAAAAAAAGAAAATTTAAAAAAATTAAATTACAAAAATACTTGGATTAATGTTAATCAAAAAATATTAAATATAATTAATGAAAATTGAATTAGCAAAAACAGAAGTTATTCACTTCATTGGTATCGGCGGTATTGGCATGAGTGGACTTTCTTTAATTATGAAAGGGAAAGGATTTAAAGTTCAAGGCAGCGACCTTTCATCTAATAAAAATATAGAGAGATTGAAAAAAGAGAAAATAAAAGTTTTTATTGGGCAAAAAAAACAAAATTTAAAAAATGCAACAATAGCAGTTGTTTCCTCAGCTATCAAAAAAAACAACTTAGAATATATTGAAGCTAGACGAAAAAAACTTCCAATTATTTCTAGAGGAAAAATGCTAGCTCATATCGTTTCTCTTATGAAAAATATTGTCGTAGTAGGTTCACATGGTAAAACCACAACTACTTCTTTAATAACCTCAATACTGCAAAAGACTAAATTAGATCCGACAATTATTAATGGAGGTGTAATCAATTCAATAAAAAATACGGCGAAATTAGGAAAGAGTGATTGGACAGTTTTGGAAGCAGATGAGTCAGATGGAAGTTTTGTTCATGTACCTCCAACCTATTCAATCATCACAAATATAGACAGAGAGCACATGGATTTTTATAAATCTATGGAAGATATAGAAAAATATTTTATCAATTTTATAAAGAAAGTCCCTTCGTTTGGAAAATCATTTATTTGCCTTGATGATCCTGTTAATAACAAGATAATAAAAAAATTAACGAGTAGGAACTTTTATACCTATGGCATTCATCCAAAATCAAATTTTTTAATTAAGAATATTAATCAAAATAAAAATTTTACAGAATTTGATCTATTAGTAAATGTTCCAAACAAGAAAAGAATAAAAATTAAAAAAATAAGAATACCATTATTAGGTATTCATAATGTAAGAAATTCAGTTGCCGCAGCTGCAGTTGCAATCACAATCGGTATTTCAATACTAGATATAAAAAAAGGATTAAACAATTTTAAAGGTGTTCAAAGAAGATTTAATAAGCTATTTACCTACAACAATATCGATTTTTATGACGACTATGCTCATCATCCAACCGAAATAAAAGTAGTCTTGGATGGGGTTAACAAGGTTTATAAAGATTATGATAAAGTTTGTATTTTTCAACCACACAGGGTTTCAAGACTAAAAGATTTAAGAAAAGAATTCTCTTATGCTTTCAAAAATGCTGATATTGTAGTCTTATGCCCAATATATTTAGCAGGAGAGAAAATTAAATTAGGTTTCAATTATTTAAATTTTGCTAAAGAGATAATAAACAACTCAAAAGTAAAATTATTTTTAGTTAATGATAATATTCAACTAGCTCAATTTATAAAAAAAAATATGAGTGGAAAAAAAATTGTAATTGGAATGGGTGCAGGCTCTATTTCTAATTGGATGAGAGAACTTCCAAAATTAATAAAATGAAATTAGATAAACTAAAAAAATTATTTAGCGAATTTGATGAAAATGTAAAATTTGAGCATGATCTTAGAAAGAAAAATTGGTTTAATATTGGAGGAAAAACAAAAGTTTTTTATAAACCTAATAGTCTGAATGAATTAGTTAAATTTTTAAAAAAAATAAATAATCAGGAAAAAATATTTATTCTTGGCGCTGGTTCAAATACATTAATATCTGACAATCTATTTGATGGTATAGTCATAAAATTAGGAAAAAATTTTAATAATATTTCACTTCTTGGAGATGATATAATAATTGCGGGAAGTGCTGTTGCTGATAAATTATTATCAGACTTTGCTGCAAAAAATAGTCTAAGCGGATTTGAGTTTTTATCATGTATACCAGGCACAATAGGAGGTGGAATTAAAATGAATGCTGGTTGTTTTAGCAAAGAATTTAAAGATATATTATTATCAGTTCAGGCAATTGATAAATCAGGAAATATAATAACTATACCAAGTAGGGAAATAAAATTCGAATATAGAAAAAATAATTTATCTGATGATTTGATCTTTTTAAGTGCTTCGTTCAAAGGGTCAAAATCTAATTTTTCTCAAATCAAAAACGAAATCGATAATTTGATGAAAAAAAAGGAAAAAGCACAACCTACTCGAATTAAAACAAGCGGGAGCACTTTTAAAAACCCAAAATCACAAACAAACAAGAAAGTTTGGGAGTTAATAAAAGAATCAGTTCCATTAGATAAAAGTTTCGGAGATGCATGTATCTCTGATAAACATTGCAATTTTTTTGTCAATAAAGGTAGCGCTTCTTTTAATGATATGAATGATCTAATTGAATTTGTATCTAAAGAAGTGTTGAAAAAAACTGGTATAAAAATAGAAAAAGAAATTAAGATTTTAAAATAAATTGAAAAAGATATTAATAATTTCAGGAGGAATTTCAAAAGAAAGACTAATTAGTCTTGATACTGGAAAACAAGTAGCTAAAGAGCTGAAAAAAAATAATTATTCTGTCAAGACAACAGAGCCTAACCTTCAATTATTTAATATTATTAAAAAATTTAAACCTAACAAAATTTTCAATGCTTTGCATGGTCAATTTGGTGAGGATGGTTATATTCAAACAATATTAGAGAGTTTTAAAATTCCTTACACTCATTCAGGAGTAATCTCATCGTCTATAGCAATGGATAAAGTATTGTCGAAAAAGATTTTTATAAAAAATAAAATACTAACTCCAAAGTTTTTTACTTATTCTTTTGATAAAGCTGAAAAAAACATTATTAGAAAAATTGAAAAAAAATTTAAATTTCCGGTTGTGATAAAGCCGATCAATGAAGGTTCAAGCGTAAATGTATTTATATGTACAAAAAAAGATATAAAAAAAAAATTGAATAATTTAAAGGAATATAAAAAAATAATTATTGAAGAATTTATTCCCGGAAGAGAGATACAGGCTGCAATGATTGGGTCTAGAAAACTAGGAGCAATTGAATTAAAACCGAAGAGAAGATTTTATGATTATCAAGCTAAATATAATCCTAAAGCAAAAACAAAACATATTATTCCAGTAAATTTCTCTAAAAAAAAATATGAACAAATAATGGAAATTTCTTCTAAAGCACATAAGTTAATCGGTTGCCGAGGAGTAACCCGTTCAGATTTTAAGTATCATAAAGGTAAGTTTTATCTTTTAGAAATTAATACTCAGCCAGGAATGACAAAACTTTCTCTAGTGCCTGAGATTGCTGCATTTTATGGTATAAGTTTTATTAAGCTTATTGAACTAATTTTAAAAGATGCTTCAACAAATAAATAAAAAGATTATTCTATATATTTTTTTGTTAATAATTCTGGGGACACTTAATAATAAAAATTTAAAGGATTTTAATCTTCCTAATATTAATACAATTAATATAGAAGGAATTGAAATCAATAATAAAAATTTTTTAGCAAGTTTAGATTTGTTAAAAATGAATAATCTATTTTTCGTTGATAAATTTCAAGTCAAAGAAATATTAAATTCAAATAATTTAATTGAAGAATATGAAGTTATTAAAAAGTACCCATCCGTTTTAAAAGTAAAGATAAAAAAAACAAATTTTTTGGCATCTACAAATAGAAATGGAAAAAAATATTTAGTTGGGTCAAATGGGAAATTTATAGAAACAAAGAAACACTCTCAAGAATTACCCTATGTTTTTGGAAATTTTGAAATTAAAAAATTTTTAGAATTTCAAAAGATTATAAGTGAAACAGACCTCAATCTTAAAAATATAAAAAATTTTTATTCCTTTCCGTCAGGACGATGGGATATAGAAATGACCTCAGGTATTTTAATAAAATTACCAATAAATGAAATCAAGAATTCTTTAAATTTATCATCAAATTTATTTAATGATACAAAATTTAGTAATATCAAAATTTTAGATTTAAGACAAAAAAGTCAGATAGTTGTAAATGATTAGTGAAGTAACTTTTCAGACGTATCTTTTTTTAAATAATAAACAATTTGAAATTCATGTTATCAACAAAATAACAAACAAAAAAATTTATTCTGAAAAATTATTATTAAAAGAGGATAACCCTGACCTTAAATTTGATAAACTAAATAAATTTCTTGAAGTAAATATATTTAAAATTGAAAAAGTTTTGAAAGATTTTATCAAAGATATTTATGTCATTTTAGATAGCAAGGAATTTTATTCGGTTAAATTGTCAATTAAGAAAGAAAATAATGGAAAATTAATTAATTCTGAAACACTTATTCATCCATTAATTGATTTAAAAAATTTATGTCAGTCAAATTTTCATGATAAAAAGATAATTCATTTTCTCATAGAAAAGTATAAGATTGATGATAAGTCTTATAATTCTTTACCAAATAATATTAATTGTAATATTTTTTCTTTAGATACAGAATTTATTTGTCTTCCAAATTATTTGATTGCACAACTAGAGAAGGTTTTGAGTAATTATCATATTTTATTAAGTAAAATTTTATGTGCTAACTACGTAAAAAAATTTACTGAAAAGCAGGATTTAAATCTTTTTACAACTGCCGGCAGAATTATATCAGGTCAAAATACTAATGAGGTAATATTGGTGAATAAAGGAAGCAAAAACAAAGGTTTTTTCGAAAATTTTTTTGATTTTTTTAGTTAATCAGTAGTTTATCGTAATATTTGTTGTTTTTAGTTTTTTTCTAAGAGTATTAAAAGCTTCTTGTGACATTGTTAAATCAAAAAACCCTGAAAAAAGCTACCACATTTAGTGGAGTTGGTCTCCATAGTGGTAAACTAGCTAATGTTTGTATTAAACCCTCTGAGCCAAATACAGGAATAGTTTTTAAAAGAGTAGATTTGAAATTAAACAATTATGTATACCCAAGTTTTACTAATGTAACTGACACGCTATTAAATACAACCATATCAAACGAGCATGGTGTGAAAGTTTCTACAATAGAGCATTTAATGGGGGCACTTTTTGGCTTAGGTATTGATAACGCACTAGTTGAAATTGATAACGAAGAAGTTCCTATTTTAGATGGCTCTGCAAAAGAATTTATTGAAAACTTAAAAGTTTGTGGCTTAGAAAAAAGTGATGCGCCTATTAAGATAATTAAGATAAAAAAAAAGATAATCTACAATAATGGAGAAAAATCAATATCTATTGAGCCCACAAAATTGAGGTTAGATATTAATTTTAAACTAAAATTTGATAATTGTCTTATTGGAAATCAAGAAAATAAAGTAAATGTTTATGAAGATGATCTTGGAGATGTTTTTAATTCAAGAACATTTTGCCTGTTTGATGATGTAGAGAAAATTAAGAAAAAAGGATTAGCTAAAGGCGGAAGTCTCGACAACGCGATAGTTGTTAAAGGAAATGAAATCTTAAATTCAGAAAAATTAAGAAATCCAAAAGAATTCGTAAACCACAAAATTCTTGATTGCATAGGAGATCTTTACACTAGCGGATATAGAATAATTGGAAGCGTAGTTTCCTTTCAGGGAGGTCATTTTCTCACAAATCAATTATTAAAAAAAGTGTTTGAAAATAAAGAAAACTTTTCAATTTTCGAGATACAAGAAAGAAATCTTCCTCATTCAATTCTAAATAAAACCTTATTAAGATCAATTGCTTAACAAATATATAGATCTTTAAACTTCTTAGTTAAATCTGTATAAAACTAATATGTTAAGGTTAAAGATTTTATTTTTTTTAGTAATTTTAATTCTATGTAGCTCATGTTCTAAAGAAGCTTTAAAGGGCTCAACCATAAAGGAAAAGAGTTTAGAATTACAAGTTCAAGAATCCTATAAAGAAGGAATGGAAGCTTTAGAAAATGGTGATGTTTTGTTTGCTGCAAAAAAATTCAATGAGGCTGAAATATTATTTCCACAAGCAGAATCCGCACCCCAATCAGCTCTAATGGCTGCATATTCATATTATACTCAAGATTATTATGGTGATGCTATTGCTGAATTAAAAAGATTTATTAAAGTATATCCTTCTTATAAAAATTTAGTTTATGCTTATTATTTATTAGCAATTTGTTACTATGAACAGATTGTTGATGAAAAGAAAGATTTACAATCAATTGTTAATGCTAAAAAAAATTTTAATATTGTTATATCAAACTATCCTAACACAGAGTATGCAATCGATGCAGAATTTAAAATAGATTTAATAAATGATATTCTTGCGGCTAAAGAAATGTATTTAGGAAGATATTATTTTGAGAAAAAAAAATGGATATCTGCAATCAATAGATTTAGAGAAATAATTGACAATTATGATACGACCATTTATGCAGAAGAGGCTTTACATAGGCTCGTTGAGGTTTATTACACAATCGGTTTGATTGATGAAGCTGAAAAATACGCTAAATTACTTGGGTATAATTATCAATCCTCAAAATGGTATGAAAATTCTTATAGCTTATTCAATAAAAATTATGAAAAAATAAAAAAAGAG
>MDTG01331244.1_pt1 | contig 10489 bp, 19 predicted proteins | sample 811421 | NCBI WGS metagenome assembly MDTG01 (sample SAMN05326645, study PRJNA326480) | marine metagenome | isolation source: seawater | place: Pacific Ocean: South East | collected 2011
AGCAAAGAAGGTGAGTAAATAATGGGGCAAAAGATAAATCCTATTGGATTAAGATTAGGAATAAATAGAGGCTGGGACTCAACTTGGTTTGCTAAGAAAAAAGATTTCGGTAAATATCTAATCGAAGATTTCAAAATAAGAAATTATATTAAAAAAAATATTACGAATTCTGGAGTATCAGAAATTATAATAGAACGATCATCTAAAAAATGCACTGTATCAATTCACACATCTAGACCAGGATTTGTTATTGGAAAAAAAGGTGCCGATATCGAAAAAATAAAGAAAAATATGATGAAGATTACAGATAGTGATGTTAACGTTAATATAAAAGAAATTAAAAAACCTGAGCTTAATTCTAATTTAGTTGCTGAAAATATTGCTCAACAATTGGTTAAACGAGTTGCTTATAGAAGAGCTATGAAAAGATCTATGCAATCTGCAATGAGACTAAATGCAAAGGGAATCAAAGTTATGTTGAGCGGAAGACTTGCTGGAAATGAAATAGCCAGAACAGAATGGTTACGTGAAGGAAGCATTCCATCACATACCTTAAGAGCAAACATTGATTATGGTTTTGCAGAAGCTTTAACAACTTACGGAATTATTGGTGTAAAAGTCTGGATTTACAAAGGTGAATTAATGGCAAAAGATGTTGAAAAAGAAAAAAAAGAAAGGGTAAAAAATGCTACAACCAGTCAGAACTAAATACAGAAAAGCATTTAAAGGAAGAATACATGGAAAAGCCGGTAGAGCTGTTAAATTAAACTATGGCCAGTTTGGATTAAAAGCTGTTGAACCTGAGAGAATTATTGGAAAACAAATTGAAGCTGCTAGAGTTGCTTTAACTAGATTTATGAAAAGAACTGGAAAGGTTTGGACTAGAATTTTTCCAAATATCCCAGTATCAAAAAAACCTACAGAAGTAAGAATGGGTAAAGGGAAAGGTTCTCCAGAGTATTACGCTTGTAGAGTAAAACCTGGTAGAATTATTTTTGAAATCGATGGAGTAAGTGAAGAAATAGCTAGAGAAGCTCTATATAAGGCTTCAGCTAAATTACCTATTAAAACAAAATTTGTGAAAAGATAAAATGACAAAAAAAAAAGAAGATAAAAAATTGACCAAGGATCAGGCTGAAAAAAAAATTTTAACTCTTAAAAAAGATTTGTTTAATATAAGATTTAAAAAAATTAATAATCAAATTAATAATCCTGCTCAATACAATGAAATAAAAAAAAGTATAGCTAGATTATACACAACTATTAAGAATTCAAAATGACAAAAAAAGTTTTAAAAGGAAAAGTTACCAGTGCTAAAAACAACAAAACTATAGTTGTAGAAGTAACTAGAAAATTTAAACACCCTTTTTATGAAAAAGTGATAAAAAGATCTAAAAAATATCACGCACATGATGAAAAGAATAAATTTAAAGAAGGTGAAACAGTCTCTATAGTTGAATGCAAACCATATTCTAAAAAGAAAACTTGGCAGGTAATTGAGTCATGATACAAATTCAAACTGAACTAACTGTGGCAGATAATACTGGCGCTAAAAGAGTAGAGTGCATAAAAGTTTTAGGTGGTTCTAAAAGAAGATATGCATCAGTTGGCGATATAATTGTGATAAGTGTTAAGGATGCCATACCAAAGGGAAAAGTGAAAAAAGGTGCTGTACATAAGGCAGTTGTTGTTAGAACTAGAAAAGAAATTTACAGGGATGATGGGTCAAAAGTACAATTCGATAAAAACGCTGTGGTTTTAACGGATGACAAAGGTGAACCAATAGGAACAAGAATATTCGGTCCTGTTACTAGAGAATTACGAACTAGAGGTCATACTAAAATTATCTCTTTAGCACCGGAGGTACTTTAAAATGGATTTAAAAAAAGGAGCTCAAGTAAAAGTTTTATCAGGAAAAGATAAAGGAAAAACTGGTGAGATTTTAGAAATTAATAGAAAATTAGGTAAAATTAAAATCAAATCGATAGGTATGATAAAAAAGCACACTAAGCCTACAAAAGAAAATAAAGGTGGAATTATTTCAAAGGAGAGCTTCATACATTCTTCAAATGTTAAAAATATAGATACAAAAATAAAGGATAAGAAAGTTGTAGGTAAAAAATAATGTCCAGATTAAAAATTACATATGATAAAGAAATTGTGACTAAACTTATGAGCAAACTTTCATTGAAAAATAAACATGATGTTCCGAAAATTGACAAAATTATTTTGAACATGGGGTTAGGAGAAGACGCTTCAGATGGTAAGAAACTTAAAGCTTGTGCGGATGACATGTCTCTTATAGCGGGGCAAAAAGCAATCATTACAAAATTTAAAAAGTCTATTTCAAATTTTAAAACGAGAAAAGGTTCAAATGCAGGAATTAAAGTTACACTAAGATCTCAAAAAATGTACGAGTTTGTTGACAGATTAGTAAATATTGCTTTACCTAGAATTAAAGATTTTAGAGGTTTATCTACGAAGGGAATAGACAGTTCAAACAATTACTCTTTTGGTATTAAAGAACACATCGTTTTTCCCGAGGTTAATTTTGACAAAGTAGATAAAATCCGAGGTTTAGACGTAACAATTGTTACTTCTAGCAAAAGTAAAGAAGGGACTTTAGAATTATTGAAAGAATTTAATTTCCCATTAAATGAAAAGAAAAATTAAGGATAAAAAATGGCTAAAACTAGTGCAGTGCAAAAAAATTTAAAGAGAATTAAATTAGTTAAAAAATATGCTAATAAAAGAGCAGCTTTAAAAAAAATAATTAATAATAGAAAATTAGAATTATCTGAAAGATTTGAAGCTCAACTAAAATTAAATAAATTACCAAAAAATTCTGCAAAAATCAGAATTAGGAACAGGTGCGAAGTGTCAGGTAGGCCTCATGGTGTTTATAGAAAATTAAGAATTTCCAGAATTGCGTTAAGAGATATGGCATCATCTGGTAAAATTCCAGGAATAACTAAATCAAGCTGGTAGGAGAAATATGACATTTACAGATCCAATTGGAGATATGTTTTCAAGAATAAGAAATGGTCAGATGCGATCATTAAATTCAGTAGAAATTCCTTCATCAAATTTTAGGAAAAATATATTGGCAATTTTAAAAAACGAGGGTTATATCAAGGACTTTTTTATAGAAAAATCAGAAAACAACAAAATAAGTTTAAAAATATCATTAAAATACTATGAAGGTGATCCAGTGATAAAAGAAATTAAGAGAATATCAAAACCTGGTAGAAGAGTTTATTCTAGAGCAACAAGTATACCAAAAGTTATGAATGGTTTGGGATTGGCCATACTTTCTACTCCTAAAGGAGTCATGAGTGATGAAGAAGCTAGAAAGAATAACGTCGGCGGTGAAATTATTTGCAGGGTATTTTAATGTCTAAAATTGGAAAAAAAAATATAGTAATACCGAAAGATTCTTCAGTAAAAATTGAAGGTCCAGACTTAACTATATCTGGTCCTAAGGGTACAAAAAAATTAACAATAAACGATAAAATTTTCTCTTCAAAATTAAATGAAAGTGAATTTCAACTTCTACCATTAGAAAAAAAAATTGATAAAAAAACTTCAATCATGTGGGGTACTTATAGAAGTTTAATTAATAATGCTATTACTGGTGTATCAACTGGTCATGAAAAAATATTAGAACTTAATGGTGTTGGTTTTAGAGCAAATTTAAAAGGTGATACTTTAAATCTACAAATTGGATTTAGTCACGATGTAAATTTTAAAATACCAAAAGAGATAAAAATAACAGTTGAAAAACAGACAGTAATAAAAATAAATGGAGTAGATAAAGAATTAGTATCTAAAATAGCCGCAGATATTAAGAATTTGAAACCAGTTGAGCCATATAAAGCTAAAGGCATTAAAGAAAGAGGCCAATATGTTTTACGAAAAGAAGGTAAAAAGAAATAATGAGAAAAATAAGTAAAAGTATAAAAAGAAAACTTAGAAATAGGAAAAAACTTAAAACTGTTAGCACAGATAAGTTAAGAATATCAGTGACTAAGTCTCTTAATAATTTATCAGCTCAAATAATTGATGATAAACAAAAAAAAACATTAGTCTCTGCTTCCTCTACAGAAAAAGATATTAAGTATAAAAAGATAAAAAAAATGGAAAAATCGACTTTAATTGGTGAAATATTAGCTAAAAGAGCTAAAGAAAAAAATATTGTAAATGTTTACTTTGATAGAGGTGAGCACAAATATCATGGTAGAGTAAAAACGTTCGCCGAAACATTAAGAAAAAATGGATTGAAATTTTAATATGGTTGAAATTAAAAAAATTGAGAGCGATATAAAAGAAAAGTTAGTTGCTATAAACAGAATAACTAAAGTTGTTAAAGGCGGAAGAAGATTTGGATTTGCAGCACTAGTAGTTGTGGGAAACCAAAAAGGATCTGTTGGTATAGGTCAAGGTAAATCAAAACAAGTACCAGATGCTATAAAAAAAGCTACTGAGGTGGCTAAAAGAAATTTAATTAAGATACCGTTGAAGGAAGGAAGAACACTGCATCATGATGTTAAAGGAAAAAATGGATCTGGAAAAGTTTTTCTACGAGCTGCTCCAGCTGGGACAGGAATAATTGCTGGTGGAGCTATACGATCTGTTTGTGAGGTTTTAGGAGTACAAGATGTAGTTGCTAAATCTCTAGGATCAGCTAATCCTCATAATGTTTTAAAAGCATGCATCAATGGTTTGAAATCTCAAAACTCTCCTAAAATTTTATCAGCTATTAGGGGAAAAAAAATATCCGAAATTATTTTGAAAAGAGAGGCTAAGTAATGCAATTAAATAGTTTAATTAAAATAAATAAAAAAAAAATAAGAGTTGGACGTGGAATAGGTTCAGGCAAAGGCAAAACTTCTTCAAGAGGTCATAAAGGTCAAAAATCTAGATCAGGTGTATCAATAAAAAGTTTCGAAGGCGGTCAAATGCCTTTATATAGACGATTACCTAAGAGAGGATTTAAATCATTCAAAAAAAATAATACAGCTATTCTTAATCTTTCTAAAATTCAAAATATATTGGATAAATCTAAAAATGATATTAAAAATAATATAGATTTAAAAATTCTTAAAGAAAAAAATTTGATTAATAAAAAATTTTTAAAGCTAAAAATTTTAGGAACAGGTGAAATTAAAAAAAATATTGAAATCTCAGCACATTTTGCTTCTAAACAAGCTTTATCAAAAATAGAAAAAGCTGGTGGAAAAATAAATATTGTAAAAAAATAAATGTCTAGTGAATCAATAAATACTTCTGGTGCTTTTAGTCAAGCAAAGGATCTTAAAAATAGAATTTTTTTCACAATTCTGATTTTAATTATATATAGACTAGGTACATACGTCCCTTTAGCAGGAATAGATCCTTTGGCACTAAAGGAAATTATGGCTTCAAGCCAAAAAGGATTATTAGGGATGTTTAATATGTTTTCTGGCGGAGCAGTAACTAGAATGGCAATTTTTGCTTTAGGGATTATGCCATATATTTCATCATCTATCATAGTCCAATTATTAACTGGTGTAAGTGATTATTTTAAAAATCTAAAAGATCAAGGTGAAATAGGAAGAAAAAAAATTACACAAATAACTAGATATGGAACAGTTTTAATTGCGTGTTTACAAGGTTACGGAGTTTCGGTTGGACTTGAAAATGCCGGAAATTTAGTTATTGAACCAGGAATATCTTTTAGAGTTATAACTACGATTTCTTTAGTGGCAGGCACAACATTTTTAATGTGGCTTGGCGAACAAATTACATTAAGAGGTGTTGGCAATGGTATATCGTTAATAATTTTTTCTGGAATAGTTGCAGAAATTCCAAGAGCTTTAGCTTCAACTTTTGAATTAGGACGTACTGGAGCATTATCGGCATTAATGATTGTCGGAATATTCATATTAGTGATTTTAACAGTTTTATTTATTGTATTTTTTGAAAGAGCAATGAGAAAAATTTTAATTAATTATCCTAAAAGACAAGTAGGAAATAAAATGTATGGTGGAGAGTCATCTCATTTGCCATTAAAGATAAATACTGCAGGAGTAATCCCAGCTATATTTGCATCGGCTTTACTATTATTACCAGTTACAGTTTCGAATTTTGGATTTGCTGACTCAGATACATTTTTGAAAATTTCTTCAATGTTTACTCAAGGGCAACCACTGTATATGTTGCTATACGCGTCAGGAATAATATTTTTTTCTTTCTTTTATACCTCAATTGTTTTCAACCCAAAAGAAACAGCTGAAAATTTAAGAAAGTACGGAGGATATATCCCTGGTATTAGACCTGGAGAAAGAACAGCAGAATACATTGAGACTATTTTAATAAGGTTAACAACAGTAGGTGCTTTATATTTAACATTCGTTTGTTTAATGCCAGAATTTTTAATAGCTAAATATCCAATACCATTTTATTTAGGCGGTACTTCAATATTAATTGTAGTGGTTGTAGCAATGGATACAGTAACACAAGTCCAAACAAGATTAATGAGTTCTCAATATGAGTCATTAATAAAAAAAACAAAATTTGGTAAATAATTAAGTAAATGAATATAGTTATTTTTGGTCCACCTGGAGCCGGAAAAGGTACTCAATCAAATTTACTTGTTAATAAATATAAATTACATCAATTATCTACTGGCGCTTTGTTAAGAAAAGAAATCAAAAATAAAACTGAACTAGGAATTGAAATTTCGTCAATTATCAATTCTGGCAATTTAGTTTCAGATAAAATTGTTGGTGATTTAATTCAAAAATATGTTTCAAATGAAATATTCAAAAATAGATTAATTTTTGATGGTTACCCTAGAAATATAGCACAGGCAAAGAACCTTGATAATTTACTATCTGAAAATAATCAAAAAATTGATATTGTTTTAAAATTATCTGTGAAGTTAGAAACAATAAAAAAAAGAATTCTTGAAAGAAAGACTTTAGAAAAAAGAGCTGATGATAGTGAAATTATAGCAGTTAAAAGATATGAAAATTATGAAAAGAATATCTTACCAGTAATTAATTTTTACAAACAATCTAATTTACTTAAAGTTATAGATGGCGAGAACCCGATATCAGAAATTAGTGATGAAATTAGCGGCTTTATAGACAGTATCAAGGGTTGACTTTGAATTATTAGACAATATAACTACGCAGGAAAAACAAAAAATTCATTAATATATGGCTCGTATTGCAGGGATAAATATTCCACAAAATAAGATTGTTAGTATAGCACTAACCTATATTCACGGAATTGGCCTACATTCATCTAGAAAAATTTGTAAAAAACTAGATATTCCTTCTTCAAAAAGAGTTAACGAATTATCAGAAGAACAAGTGTTAAAAATAAGAGAATTTATAGATGCCAATCATAAAGTAGAAGGTGACTTGAGACGTGAGATTTCGGTTAATATAAAAAGATTAGTTGATCTTGCGTGCTATAGAGGATCAAGACATAAAAAAAAATTACCTGTGAGAGGACAAAGAACACAATGTAATGCAAGAACTAGAAAAGGTAAAGCTATTGCAATAGCAGGTAAAAAACTAACACCTCTCAAAAAATAATTTTAAATGAATAAAAAAAACGAAAAAGTTGAAAAAAAACCTACTACAAAAGACGCTAGTCCAGTAGATATTAAAAAAAATAGTAATTTTAAAAAAAAGAAAAAAGTTAAAAAAAATATTACTTCTGGTATTGCATATGTTTATTCTACTTTTAATAACACAATAATTTCAATAGCAGACGAAAATGGAAATGTAGTTTCTTGGTCTTCGGCTGGAGCAAAAGGTTTTAAAGGTTCAAGAAAATCTACCCCATACGCAGCACAAGTTGCAGCAGATGATGCAGGTGCAAAAGCATTTGAACAAGGTTTAAGAACCTTAACTGTTCAAGTAAAAGGTCCAGGCTCAGGAAGAGAAACCGCCCTAAGATCTTTGCAGTCAAGAGGTTTTAAAATTTTATCAATTAAAGACACTACGCCTATGCCGCATAATGGTGCCAGACCACCTAAAAGAAGGAGAGTATAATGGAAGCAACATCAAATATCATAGATAAAAATTGGAAAGCACTTATAAAACCAGGAAAATTAGACATTACTAGCAATGAAGATAAAACAATTGCAAAAGTTGTTGCGGAACCTTTAGAAAAAGGTTTCGGTCAAACAATAGGAAATTCATTAAGAAGAATATTACTATCATCAATACAAGGTGCTGCAGTAACTGCTATTCAAATTGACGGTGTTCTTCATGAGTTTTCATCAATAAAAGGTGTAAGAGAAGATGTGACTGATATTGTTTTAAATGTTAAAAATCTTGCTATAAAGTCATCCACATCAAACCCTAAAAAAATTATTCTAGATATTAAAGGTCCAAAAGAAGTTAAGGCCAAAGATATTTCTCTAGTTTCAGAAATAGAAATATTAAATCCAGAACAAACTATTTGTAATTTGGATGAAAAAACCCATTTTCATATGGAATTAATGGTAAGCACTGGGAAAGGATATGTGCCAGCTCCTAAAAATAAGACTGAGGACAGTCCACTTGGTTTAATTTCAATTGACTCCTTATTTAGTCCTGTGAAAAAAGTTTCATTTTCAGTAGAAAATACTAGAGCTGGTAGTGCTTTAGATTATGATAAATTAGTCATGAATGTAGAAACTAACGGTACAGTTGATGCTGAAGATGCAATTGCTTATTCAGCTAGAATATTTCAAGATCAACTATCGATGTTTGTAAATTTTGAAGATCCTCAGGAAATTGTGAGAGAAGTGAAATCCTCAGAGCCTGAATTCAATAGAAATTTATTAAAACGTGTTGAAGAGCTTGAACTTTCAGTTAGATCAATGAATTGTTTAAAAAATGATAACATCATTTATATTGGAGATTTAGTACAAAAAACAGAGCCAGAAATGTTAAGAACGCCTAATTTTGGAAGAAAATCACTTAATGAAATAAAAGAAGTGCTTAATACAATGTCATTATATTTGGGTATGGAAATACCTAATTGGCCTCCTGATAATATTGCTGAATTATCAAAGAAATTAGAAGAAAATAATTACTAATGAGACACGGATTAGGATACAGAAAACTCAATAAGACTAGCGAACACCGTAAAGCTTTGTTCAAGAATATGCTTAATTCTTTAATTAAATATGAGCAAATTATAACAACTTTACCAAAGGCCAAGGAACTAAAACCACAAATTGATAAAGTAATTACAATTGGTAAAAAAAATATATTAAGCAATAAAAAAAGATTATTTTCAAAATTACAAGATAAAAAATCTGTAATCAAAGTTTTTGAAGAACTTTCGAAACGATACAGCTCAAGAAAAGGTGGCTATTCAAGAGTTTTAAAAGCTGGATTTAGAACTGGTGATGATGCCCCTATGGCTGTTATTGAATTAGTCGATAGAAATCCTGAAGCAAAAAAAGTAGACAAGCCAAAAAAAACTGAAACAAAAGATAAAAAGAAAGAAGCCCAACCAGAGCCAAAAGTAGCAAGTAAATAATTAAGCTTTCATGCCCAAATCATATACTGTAGACGATGATTATAATGACTCACGTCTAGATAAGTGGTTTAAAAATAAAGTAATCAACTTACCACATTCTTTATTAGAAAAAATATTAAGACAAAATAAAATTAAAGTTAATAAAAAAAAGACTAAATTATCTTATAGACTTAAAACTGGTGATTTAATTGAAATTTACAATATTTCTAAATTAAAGCCATCAGATAAAAAAGAAAAAATTAAATATTTACCTAAAAAAAAAGAAATTGGCGCATATGATGATTATGTAATAGAAGATAATGAAAATTTCATAGTAATTAACAAACCAACAGGTATACCAGTTCAATCGGGCACTAAATCATTTAAAAATATTATAGATATACTGAAAAAAACAAGATATTTTGAAAATTCAAAACCTTTCATTGTTCACAGATTAGATAAAGAGACATCAGGGATTTTGATAATTGCCAAAAATAGAAAGTATGCCCAATTATTTACTTCACTTTTTAGGATTAGGAAAATTCATAAAACTTATTTAGCTATAGTGTATGGAAAAGTTGAAAAATCTAAAAAAGTGATGAAAGATGAATTAATTTATTACGAAAATAATAAAAAAATTGTTCAAAAAGCTATATCAAATCTTAAAATCATCAAATCAAACGACGGCTATTCTTACTTGGAGTTAAATCCTATTACTGGACGAAAGCATCAATTGCGAAAACAATTACTTAACATTGGATGCCCAATAATTGGAGATGATAAATATTTTTTAAACGATAGGAAAAGAATAAAAATTAAAAATCTTATGCTGCATGCATATAAAATCAAATTTATGATTAATAATATTCAATATGATTTTAAGGCGCAGTACAATAATCTATTCGAAGAATTTCTTAAAAAAAATTTTTAAATATTATTAATATTTTTAATAAAAATATTTGCTAAATTATTCTCAAAG
>MDTG01373796.1_pt1 | contig 10489 bp, 6 predicted proteins | sample 811421 | NCBI WGS metagenome assembly MDTG01 (sample SAMN05326645, study PRJNA326480) | marine metagenome | isolation source: seawater | place: Pacific Ocean: South East | collected 2011
AGAATACTAACAAGGAGCTTCCACAAGTTAAATTTAAAAAAGCTTTTCTGTAGTCTTTGTTTAGAAGCGATTCAAAAAACAAATACGGCAAAATCATTAAAAAATATACATGCAAGTGAAATAATGCTGTAAATATGGAAAAAAATAAATACCACATATTTTTTTTCCTATAACAATAAATTGTCAAAAATCCAAATGAGTAGGCTAGCGTTCGAGGCGATGCACCAAGAATAAGATATTCTCCACCAAAAGATATAGCAAAAATGTTTGCTAAATAGATACAAAAAATGATATGAAGTTTCTCATAATTTTCAAAAATTTTACTTACTGAATAAATGAATAGTATTCCAATCAAAAGTCTTGAGAAAAAAACAAAATTATCATAGTTTTTAAAAATCAAAGCAAAATTTTTAAAAATCAAATTATATATATATTGTTCTGTAAAAACATTTCCATTCCAAGGAAGGAAAAAGTTCATGTTATTTGATTGCATAAAAGCAAGACCTAGTTCTCGATTTTCATTTCCTTTTGTTGTAAATATTGGATAAATTAATGGAATCAAAAAGAACCATATCAAGTTTGAATCTTTCATATATCTAATAAAAAAGTAAATAAAAGTGGCAACAGAGAGTGTTATAAAAATTAACAAGACAAAGTTTTGATTTTCTGAACCACAAAAAACGTAACACCAAGTATTAATTTTTTCAATATTTAATTTTTGAAGTTGAAAAAGATTTAAAGATAAAAATAAGTAAATCAATGAGTTGATAACATTTTTTTGTTTAATCATTTTTAAGAAATTGAATTAGGAATTCAATATTTTGTTGTAGATTTTTATTATCAAACTCAAGAATAATTTTATTATCCCCTTCGCTGATTTTTACTAACATGAAGCCTTCATTATTTAATAAGTTTACCTTTTTTGAGTCAACATAAGCATTCCAATAACCTGAATAAATCTCATTAAAGTATAAATAACCATTTCCTTTAAAATTGTTAATTGTTATCTCAACCAACTCTGGGTTTATTCTCTTGATTTCGTTTGGAATAATATACTTACCATTTTTTTTACCTAAGTGAATTATTGGTTCGACATCTACATTTCTGTAAACACTTAACTCTTTTGTTTCCAAAATTTTTTCAAGACTTAACTTTTCAAATTCACAATTTTTATTATTTGCTATTAGGTATTCAATATTTAATAAGTTTATATTTTTTGTGAAAAATTGGTCCTTTTTGTTATGTGTATAATATCTTCCTCCAATATCGCCAGGAGGAGTACTTGAAATAAATTTAAATTTATTATTGTATTGTGTATTTGGAAAACTTGCATATAAACCTGCCCAATATAAATCATTGTTAAACAACAAAGTAGAACCTGGAGTCATTGGAAGGTGTTCGTTATCATTACAAATTGACATTATTCTTGTGTTGTAGTTATCAAAACTTAATTTTTCATTTAATTGTTTTAATCTTAAATTAGCATTGTTAGTATCGTTTAACATTCTGTGTGGAATCTCATTATTATAAAATGCATTAATTCTCGATGTACTTGAAAGACATACAGTAAAAAGGAGTGTTACTAATACTAATTTATTATTTTTTACCTTCAAAAAATAATCTAATTTCGAAGCTAAATAAATTGTAATTGAGAAAATTAAGAACGGGGCAGACCTTTGCCAGTTTGAAATAAAGTCTAGACCAGGTATCAAATTCACGAATGAATTCTGAATAAAGTTGTTCATACTAAATAACAAAATACTTAGAAAAGTAAATAGGGAAAATTTTTCAATGGGACTATTTTTTGTTTTAATAAATATAAATACTAAGAAAAATAGAGATGAAATATAGAGTTGTTCATTAATTGAATATAGATAATAAAAGCTACTCTCGTTATCAATTATTCTTGAATTATCAATTATTCTTGGATTAATAAAATTTATAAGTTTATTAAAAGTAATATATTTAGAAAAATCATTTACAGATCTATTACCAACATTTACTACAACTTCAAAAAAAGGAAGAATAAAGTAAATGCTTGTTATTATCGAAGTAAGAATTGCAGATCCAATGATTTTGTAATTTACAAATAATCGCAGTTCTTTTATGACGTAGATAAAAAATAAAACAACGAACAAATACATAAACAAAAAAACTAGGTTTTGTATATGGGCTCCAGTAGCCGATACGTAGAAACCAAGAACAATTAATAAATATGATAACCATTTGCTTCTACTCGATACCACTACACCATACAGTGTCAAAGCTAGACTCAATAAAAATGCAGGATAATGTAAAAATGTTTGCCAATTAATTATTTGATTGCTTGTTAGAAAAACATAAGCAACAATAATTGAGACTGTTCTTGTAAATTTTAATTCTACAAAAAAAAGTGTTATTAAAATCATTGCCATTATCAGATGAAAAAGAAAGTAAAAATTGGTCGCAAAAATAAAGTTAGGAGAAATTAAAAAAATTAATTTTCTAATTATGTAATCATTCGCATATTGTCCTTGAAGTTGATAACCAGCTCCAAGGTGGGGGTTCCACGTAAAAAAGTCCCCAAAATTTTTTATTTGATCAAACTGAACTAAAGATATAGGTAGTTGAGATTGAAAAACATCCCAGTCTGTAAAAATTTGATTAATTGACACATTATTAAAGAAAAGATATTGATAGCTTAAAACAATTAACAAAGAAGATATTAAATAAATTCCCTGGTTGCTTTTTAAATCAATAATCAATTTTGAAATTAACAAAAACAATAATATCCAAATTGTTAGGTAAGGTAAATTGTAAGTTTTTGAATAATTTACTAATAACCTGTTCCATTTAAAAAATTGAAAAAGCGTAAATAAACATAAAAATATATGGAAATATTTTAATATAACTTTAGGTACAAAAAATGGGTACTCGAATTCTCCATCTTTGATAAACAGTCTGTCTCCAAAACTAAAAGAAATAATTAATAAATAGATAGAAAAAATTAAAAAGTGAAATCTTGGGAATGGAATATAACTTAAATAAATCTTTTCTCCCTTTCCAAGTTTTGTTCCCTGACTATAAGATGATCCAATTACTCGATCCCAGCATTTATAATTTAAAAAACCATAATTTATTTCTCTATATTTACTTTTTTGGATGTAAATATTTTCTTCTTTAAAATTATTATTTTTAAGTGCAAGTGTTGCATTTTCAACAGAATAAAAACACTTATTATCAAAAATCGGAACAACCAAACTATCGTTATAAATCTGATTAGGCTTTGAAATAGTTACATATTTTGAACTTAGAAAATTTAAATTACTGTCTATTTGTGGAACTCTATTAAAAAAAAGCATAAAAAAACTTAATAAAAATAAAAAAATTGAAAGCAATTTTATAAATTTAGCTTTTTTAGATCCATTTATTAATTTAATAATTTTTTTAACTTGAATTTTCATTTGATAAATAAAAGATTAACGTTCATCAATTAATATTTCTAGTTTTGTAAATATTTCAATATGAATATTTGACTTAAAACTAAAAAGTATTTTTAAGTTATTTAATTTCTTAATGAATAATTAAATTCAAAAAATATCTTTGAATATTTGTTTATCATATAAAAATGAAAAACAAAACAAAATACAGATACATAATTTTGTTGATATTAATTTTTCCTATTTTTTTAAGATTCGAATTCTTATCTAATAATAATTTTTATTTTACCGTAATGGAAAATTCATTATTTACATCAATGCTTATGTGGTTTTTTATGGTCTTATGTATTTATTATTTTAAATTAAAAGAGATTTATATATTTTTTGGTTCAGCCTTAATTATATTTATATTTTCTCTAGAAAATTTAAATTTTGGAAATTTAATTCAAGATTATTACGATACAGATATTTACGACTTTCAAGAACCTGTTTGGCTTGAAATGCTTAATCAACGAACCAGCTTAAATTGGAATCAAAGAATAGGCGGTGGCCATAGATTAGTTGGTCAAATGCCAAGAGAGTACATAGTATTTAAATTAATTTCTATGAATATGTTCGATTCATTCAATTCTTATAATTTGTATGTGCTGTTTCATTACATTCTCAGCGGATGTATATTATTACAAGTTTCAAAGAAATTAGAGTTTGATAAGTATGTTTCTGTAATTTTTGCTTATACAGTTTTAAGCGCTGAATCATTGAGCTTATGGTATTCATTTATCCATTGGCCAGCTTTTGTAATTGGCATGACATTATTTATTTATTCTTTATTTTTTGAAAATTATAAAAAACTTTTAATTATAGCCATTGCTTCTTATTGTTTAGCAACATCTGCGCACTTACAACTTTATCTTATGATATATATTTATATTGGTGTTTATTTTGTTGTTGAATTATTTTTTATAAAGAATATAAAAAAATTTTTTAAGAATTTAGGTTTTCTATTTTTAGCTTCAGCAACAAACTTTGTCTACCTATTCTATTTTTTTGAAACTTTATTTATTAGTGATAGGGTTTTTGTTGGTGAATCAATTAATATTCCTAAACTTGATTTAGTAACACTTGCTACCTTTTTTGACCCTTTTTACTCTTATCCCAAATTTTGGTTAATATTAAACAACAACCTGTACATTACTCCACTATTGTTTTTTTCTGTTTTTATATTAAGAAATAACGACATAAAAATAAAAATCATCTTCTATTCTTCATTGATTACTGGATTTTTGTTTTCAAAGTTAAACTTTTTTTCAGAGATTTTCCAAGAAATTATTTTTATTAAATACGTATCTAACTGGGAAAGGTTTTCTGCACTTCTTATTTTCACCATTGCTATTTTGATATTTGCAGGCATTAATAAGTATCTTGAGCTTAGTCATTTTAAAAATTCATATTTAATAATTTTATTTATTGTAGTTTCACTATTTTCTACCTTTGAACGTCAAAGTGTTAGATCTCAAATTCAAGTATCGTTTCCAAACAACATCGAAAATGAGTTTTCTAGCCTTTTAGACCTTACAGATGAAAAATATAGAATAACAGGAGTTTGTTTTTCTCCATCTATTTCAGATCTTGAGGCACAATATTTTTATAGGCCCAATAGGTTTTTAATTTACAACAATTATTCAAGATGGTTTGATATTTACGATAGCTGGGTTACAAAAGGGTATAAAGAATATTATAAACGATTAACCGAAGAATCTTTTACAGGTATATCATATGGAGGAGGCTGGTTTCACACTAAAGAAAATAGAAAATATAATTTACAATTAGCAAAAACTGCAAATATTGGATATATATTATCTCCCAAGGATCAAAATTGTTTTGAAACTAGTGAGTTAAAACTTTTAGGTACATCACAAAGCTTAGATTTGTATCAAATTCCAGATACAAAAGAAAGATATTATTTCTCAAATAATTATTTCGAAACTGCAGAACTAAATGATGTCTCTGAAAACTTTTACGCTGGTTTCATTTATTATATTATCGAAAATGGAGTCAATTCAATTGAAAGATTTGGTGAAACTCAATATCAACAATCAAATGAATCTGTCTTTTGGAAGATAATCAAACAACCCTCAGAAATAGCTGATAGCATTGACGAAGATGGGGCAAATGTTTTAATCTTAAATAATTCTAAAAGATATGGATTATTTGAAAATTATAATAACTTCTATAGCGCTGGCTCAGCAGAAGAATTCATGGCTTTATCAGACTTGGGATATAATAAAATAGGACATAAACATCCAGTATTCCTGAATTTTTTAATTAACAATTCTGTTGATTTTACTCCTTCAAGTTTAGATGATGGATTGTATTTATCTGATGATTTTTACAGGACAGAAATGGTAGATGAATTTTTAGAGTCAAAACACACACATGAAGCTTCACAAGTTGAAGTTATTTCTGAAGTAATCCAAAATGGTTATTTCAATATTGAGTTAAATAGTCAAGAAGAAACTCTAATGATAATAAATGAAACATGGGATCCTGGATGGAAAGTTTTAATCAATGGCTATGAAAAAGAAATATTTATTGCTAACAGAGCATTTATGGGTATCTTTTTAGAAAAAGGCTATAGTAGTATCGAGCTTGTCTATGAAAATTTTAATTTACAAAGAGTTCCTAAAGCTCTTATGAATTTTTTTGGTCAGTAATTTATTGCACTTATATAATCTTTGTAAGACCCTACATAAATATTTGAATTAATACAGTAATCTAAAATTTCTTCATATACTTGCAAATACCAATCATACGGCATACAGTGCCAGTTCATAGAAATTACTTGTTTATTTTCTTTAACTTGCTCTAGCTTTTTTATTAATTCAATTTTGAATTTTTCTTTGTTTACTGCTTGAGCATTTAAGTACTGAACATCCATCCATTCAGTTGGAAACTCTATTATTGATTCATCACTGTTTGATTCATAGAGATTAAAAAAATGTTTACTAGAACTTATATCAATTGAAAGGTCATTTGATAAAAAGCTAGAATCATAAGCAAAATTCGAATTAATCCAAATATCGTATGAAACACCTCTAGTAAACCTGCCCATGTGGTGACGATTACCATAAATTTCTTCACCTATTATTTTTTCAAGATTATTCTTTTCTTTTAATAACAATTCAAAATTTGTAGAACTTTCTGGTGAGGAGTGAAGTCCGATTTCTGATTTGTTGTCTTTAATTTTTTTTATTATTGCTTTTAATTTTTTATCAGATAAATCATATTTTGGATTAAATAAAGAACGATTTTCTTTATCATGTGAAAAAATAAACCAGGTTGATCTAATATCTTTATTTTTTTCGATTTCAAGAACGTCTTCATATAACCAATTTGTTTTGAAAAACACTTGTTCTAAAAAGTGAGGAATTGAAAAGAAAAATTTTAGAAGTTTCCCAAATCTTAAGTAGTTTAGTAAGTAATATAAGCGACCTAATCTATACATTAGATTAGTTTGCAAATAATCAATATCATGGGACAGCAACACTACACCTTCATATCCTTCAGGAACATATGAAGCATTGCCGTTGTTAAAAAAATTTTTTAATTTTTGAACAAAAATTTTTACATCGTTGTCTTCTCTGTAATTATCAATTGTTGAAATGCCTTTCACAGCATTATTGCTTTCAAGAACTAATTGTGAAGCTATATATTGAATATTTTCATATGTAAAACATATAAATTTTTCACTATCTTTCATTACTAAATCTGTAGATATTCCAACATATGTTTTTTTCGAATCTTTTTTATATGAACGTATCCATGACTCAGACCCAATTAATATAAAGATATTTTTTTTGTTTAGGTGAATATAATTGATCAACGATATCGCAACAAGAGTATTGTTTGTTACTAATGATTCACTTTCACTTGACCAGTTCATAATAAATTACAATTCATAAGTCAGCATTAGATTATTATACAGTTGTGAACTACAAAATAGGCTTTATAGTTTCTGAATTTCTGCCAACAAAAAATATTATTCTAAAGTCATTACAAAATTTAAATCCCCAATCTTTGACTATTTTTTCAATTCCCATTTACTCTCCCGGAAAAAAAGGAAATAATAAATTACTTTTAAGAATATTTCGTGAAACAAATCTGGATTATATATTCTTTAAAATATTTGACACGATTATTGTTCGTTTTGTTAGGTTGATTAAGCGAAGTCGTATTGAAAATTATGCAAAAAAATTAAATATTCCTTTTCATTCATTAAGTGGAAACATCACAGAACTAAATCTCGCTATTGAAAACAACAATATAGATATTTTAGTCTTATCAACAAATCAAATTATGCCAAAATCTACTTTAGACATACCAAACTTAATTGCAATTAATGTTCATCTAGCAAAACTTCCTGAATATGGGGGCCTTTTTAATCAGTTCTGGCTCATGCTTAATGATGAAAGTAAAAGCTTTGCCAGTGTGCACAAAGCCTCAAAAAATTTAGACGCTGGCATAGTACTCTTAGAGGACTCAGTTGATGTAATAAAAAGCGAATCACTAATGAGCTTATATTTGAGGACAGCTGAAGTGGGCGGAGAACTGTTGCATAGTTTTTTATCAGATCCTAAAACATATTTGAAAGTCAACTTAGAACAAGAAAAAGTACCTCATATAAGAGGATTGCCTACAAAACAGGACATGAAAAAATTTAAATCAAAGTCTTTAAAGTTAATTAAATTAAAAGATTTTTTTACTATTGAGATATTTTAAGTCTTCAGTGTCAAAATTTTTTACGTTGATCTTCTATCTGGTGATATAGTTTATGTACTCTCTGATGAGATAATATATTTTCATCAATAGAAAATGTAATTAAAAAGATAAACTTGATTTTATTTTCTAGATATTCGATTAGATAGTTTAAATAATAAGGCAGAAAATAAATACATTGATAACAAATTAGGCAATAACCACCATCTGCTTCCGTATTCATTAGTCAAGACACTGAACATAATATTTAATAAAAACATTAACAAAATTAAATTATCCATTGAGAACTCTCTATTTATACAGAAAATAAATAAGAAAGGAACATAAACCCATATTCCTAAAGGAGAGGTTATCTTAAAAGCATTGCTCATAATTGGATTTAGGACTCTACCTAAAAAAGAATTTTCGTTAAGTGATTGAGGAATAGTTCCATCTTTATTGAATAAAGGATTATATATAAAACAGTTTTCATATTTACAATCTCTGGACCCCTTTCCATATAATGCTTGAACGTTTTTGTAAATCTCTTTAAAACTCTCAATTGAAAATAAATTAATTGCATATTCTAAAGTAGAAGAACTATTTTGAATTCCATCTCCCGATATATTTGTTGATACTGTAGTGGAAAATACGAATGATTCATTAATCAAAAAATTGAATGACATTACTAGTAAAAAACAAATTAAAAACAAAAGTAAAAATTTATATATAAGATATCTCTTTTTTGCTATCAAATATATAAAAAAAATAACAATATTGATTATTCCAATAGGTCGAACAAGAAGACTTAAAAATCCAAGTAGAAAAGAAATATTTAATCTACTTTTATCTAAAAAATTAATCATTCCGACAGATAGTAAAATGTAGGGAATCTCACTTATTATTAATGAAGAAAGTTCATAATTGTTTTGCATCAAAGAGAAGTAAATTATTCCATATATATATAAATTTCCAAACTTTCTCCGACTTAGTTCTCCAATAAAATAAATAGCCAATATAAAAATTGATAAATAAATATATTTTGCAAAATCATAAAAATATATTGAAAGTAGACCAGATATAACTGGTTGCCCTATTGGCCACTGCAAAAAAGGATCTGATTCACAAGATAAAGCTAACTTACCGCAGCTAAATAATGTCTCTCCCAAATATCTGTATGAAGCTGAATCTGGAACTGTTTCCCAAAAATAATTTGCCGGAATTTTATATATATTTATAATTTGAAAAACAAAAATAGCTAGCAAAAAATAAGAAATATTATTATTGAGATTAATTTTTCTAAATAAAAATAAAGAAAGTATAACTAAGTTTACTAATACAAAGAAAACCCATAATGGAGGATCGTTTAATACCCAATCACTGTAATCAGAAATTCTAATATTTTTGTTTTGTATTAACCAAGCATTCAGTAATAAATAATTAAATAATAATGACTGAAATAACGGATACGAAATTTTTGAAATATTTAGAAAGCGTTGCATCTAAAAGTCACAAATCTGTTTAGATTCATTCGTAGAACTCTCCAGTAATTTCCATAAATAATTCTTCATCTGTCATATCAGAATTTTCTACTCTTAACTCTACAATGTCTATATCTAACATATTCCATTGTATTACACCATCTACGACATATTTTTGTAGATGTGTATTAAATTCTAAATAATCTTTAAGTTCTTCACTCATCTATCCAAAAACCTTGATGCCATGTTACCTTCTTGTGGTTGGTTATTTCTATTACCTTGTGGTTTTACACGCAGAATCGAACTGCCAACCCCTTGTTTTTCAGATATGGGCTATCCTTTTGACCTTAGCTAATTATAACTAATTCTATTTGAATATATGCTAGTTATACAGAGCCAATAGATCGCGGTGAGCGTGCAATAAAACAGACTTTAAAAGTGAGCATGTCACGATTTAATCACTGTTTTTATATGAATTAAATAACAACATAAAATGAGTGAAGTTGCTCAAGAAGTTAAATGATTTTTAATAATTTAATATTTGGTCTGCATTCATATAAACAATTTTTCCAGAAATTGGATCTTGATAGTAGACTTTTATGTTTTCGATATTTGTATTCGATATTTTAAATAATTTATATTTTGGAATTTTTGGAAATCCTGGATTAACCATTGAACTTTCTTCAACATCAAGGGTTTCATTTATGTTGTAAATTAAAACTTTATCAGTAGAGTCAACTTCTAGGGCAATAATTTTTATATTGTTAAATTGATCTGGTTGGTCAAAAGCTGTAGACCATATTTTAAGAACTACACAATCACTATCTTTATAAA
>MDTG01400549.1_pt1 | contig 10489 bp, 10 predicted proteins | sample 811421 | NCBI WGS metagenome assembly MDTG01 (sample SAMN05326645, study PRJNA326480) | marine metagenome | isolation source: seawater | place: Pacific Ocean: South East | collected 2011
CAATACGACCTAATGAATGATTTTATGTCATTAGGGGTTCATAGATTGTGGAAAAAAGATCTGTTAAATATGATGAATCCATCTTCAAATCAAAAACTAGTTGATGTGGCGTGTGGAACTGGAGATATAGCTAAGCTCTTTCTGAATAATGTAAATAAAAAGTCTTATGTAACATGTGTTGACCCAAATATCGGTATGATCAAAAAGGGCAAAGAAAAACTAAAAAAATTTAATAACATAAACTGGGTTGTGGCTTCAGCAGAAAAACTTCCTATGGATATAAATTCATTTGATTTTTAAACTATTAGTTTTGGTTTAAGAAATACAAAAGATAAAAAAAAAGCTTTATCTGAAGCTTTTAGGGTATTAAAAAAAGGAGGAAGATTTTTTTGTTTAGAATTTTCTAAAATTAATAACGACAACCTAAACTATCTTTATAAATTATATTCAAAGACAATTCCATTAATTGGTAAATTCGTAGTAGGGGATGAACGTCCTTATAAATACTTAATTGAGAGTATAAATCAATTTTTAAATCAAGACGAATTAATAGATCTAATGAAAAGCCAAGGATTTAAAGACTGCAAATATTTAAATTTAAGTGGTGGTATAGTTTCAATACATTCAGGTTGGAAAATATAATGTTAAAAAAAATTATAACATTATTTAAAATTGTAAGAGCATTATCTATGTCGGGTGCCCTTAATATAATTTATAAATATCACAAACCCCCAATACCTATTAAGTTATTTTTTAATATATTCTCGATTTCATTAAGTTCTAAAGAAAAAAACAAAAAACTAACAAGTGATGGTGAAATACTTTGTAGTTCAATACAAAAAATGGGAACTAGTTTTATAAAGCTTGGACAATTTCTTTCTACAAGACCAGATATAATTGGTGAAGATTTAAGCAAAAATTTACAAAAATTACAAGATAGAGTAACACCATTTCCTTTAGATAAAGCAAAAAAAATATTATTAAATAATATTGGTATAGATAACTACAATTTAATAATGAATTTAAGTGAACCGATAGCGGCTGCATCAATTGCACAAGTCCATAAAGCGCAGATTAATGACGGTGGAATTGTTAAGGATGTGGCTATAAAAATACTCAGACCGGAAATAAAAAAAATTTTTAATGAGCAAATTGATGCTCTTATGCTGCTTGCGTATATTACTGAAAGTTTTCTAAAAAAAACTAAACGACTTAGACTTGTAGAAGTAGTTTTTTTATTAAAACAAATTACAAATCACGAGATGGATCTAAGATTTGAGGCTGCTGCTGCAAATGAATTTGCTGATAATACAAAAAATGATGTTGGATTTAAAGTTCCTAAAATATATTGGAATTTTACTAGTGAAGAAGTTCTTACTCTTGATTGGGTAGAAGGTGTATCCATCAGAGAAAAGGAAGAATTAATTGAAAAAAAAATTAATATTAACGTTATTGCCTCTGATGTTATTCAACATTTTTTGAGGCACGCTGTTAGAGACGGTTTTTTTCATGCAGATATGCATCAAGGGAATTTATTCGTAAATGAAAACGGTCAAATTGTTCCTGTGGATTTTGGTATTATGGGGAGAATAGACAAATTAAACAGAAGATTTTTGGCTGAAATATTATATGGTTTTATAAAGAGAGATTACAGAAAAGTAGCTGAAGTACATATACTTGCAGGTCTTGTTCCAAAAAATACACAAGTAGATTCTTTGTCTCAAGCGTTAAGAGCTATTGGTGAACCTATCTTTGGGCAGAAAGTGAAAGATATTTCTGGAGGTAAGTTACTAAAACAACTTTTTGAGATTACAGATAAATTTAATATGCAAACACAGCCGCAATTATTAATGTTACAAAAAACAATGGTTGTAGTTGAAGGTGTTGCTAGAAAATTAAATCCAGATACTAATATTTGGGAAACTTCTAGACCAGTGCTAGAAAAATGGCTTAAAGATACAAAAGATCCTATGAACAATATAAAAGAGACAATTAGAGATACTGCGGAGGCTATTCAGAGACTGCCTAACCTGCCAGAAGTGATGGATAAAGCCAACCAAGCGCTCACTTATCTCGCTAGTGGTCAAATACCTAAAGACTCAAACTCGTTTTCTGCTTTTAAAGAGAAGCAATTAGAAATGAAATCATTCAGAAATCAAAGTATAATTGGTTTAATTCTTATTGTATTTTTTGGTTTTATGGTATTTTAATTAACTCATGAATAACTTAGAAAATAAGAAGATACTAATAATTATATGTGGTGGTATTGCTGCTTATAAAAGTTTAGAATTAATAAGAGATTTAAAAAAAATTGGAGTAGAGATTAAAACTATTCTTACCGAGTCAGCGAAAAAGTTTGTTACAGAACTTTCAGTTAGCGCCTTATCTAATGGAAAAGTTTATAGTGACATGTTTGATCATCAAACCGAAAATGAAATGAGTCATATACAATTATCAAGATGGGCTGACTTAATAATAATATGTCCTGCAACAGCTAATACAATATCAAAATTAAGTAACGGTATTTCAGACGATCTTGCTTCTACAGTTGTTTTGGCTTCAAATAAGAAGATATTTATTGTGCCTGCAATGAATGTGAGGATGTGGGAACATGCCTCAAATAAACTAAATATAAAAAAACTCAAAGAATATGGCTATAAATTCATAGGTCCAGAAATTGGTGAAATGGCCTGTGGTGAGTATGGAGAGGGAAAACTAAGCGAACCTAAAAATATTATTTTATTTCTTGAAAAATATTTTTCAAATATAAAAAATAATAAAAAATTTAAAGCGTTAGTGACGGCAGGACCAACCATTGAGCCTATTGATCCGATAAGATTTTTATCAAACCATTCTAGTGGAAAGCAAGGTTATGAAATTGCAAAATCTCTATCGGATAACGGATTTGATACAACTTTAATATCTGGGCCAACTAACATAACAGAACCAGAAAATGTAAATACTATTAAAGTATCAAGTGCTGACCAAATGTATGAAGAAACTATAAAAAGATTACCAGTAGATGTTGCAATTTTTTCTGCAGCTGTATCAGATTACAAAATTAAAAATTACAGTAAACAAAAAATTAAAAAAAGTAACAATATGTTTATAAATTTTGAACTAAATAAGGATATCTTGAAATATGTGTCTGAAAATAATTATTTAAGACCAAAAATAGTTGTTGGTTTTGCTGCAGAAACCGAGAATATAGATTTTAACGCAAAAAATAAGTTAAATGAAAAAAATTGTGATTGGATAATCGCAAATGATGTAAGTCAAAAAAATGTCGGTATTGGTTCAGATTTCAATAAAGTCACCATATTTTATAATAACAATAAAGTTGAAAGATTTGATAAAATGCACAAAGCAAATATTGCAAGTGAGATTGTTCAAAGATTAGTATCAGAATTAAGATAAGCCATTGTGAAAGTTGAAATAAAAAAACTTCATCCAAAAGTAAATTTACCAACTTATGAAAGCAAAGGTGCATCCGGGGTTGATTTGAGAGCTTTCATAAACGAACATATAATAATTCATCCTAATACTTCTAGAATCGTACCAACTGGTTTATCTCTTGCCATACCGTCTGAATGTGAAATCCAAATCCGACCTAGGTCTGGTTTAGCCGCAAAATCAAACATTACAGTGCTTAATACTCCTGGAACAATAGACAGTGATTATAGAGGAGAGATCAAAGTAATACTTTTTAACCATGGTGTTGATAAATTTAAGATTGAAAATGGAGATCGAATTGCACAAATGGTTTTGATGCCAATATTAAAATTTGAATTTGAAGAAAAAAGTGAGTTGTCTTCTACTTTAAGAGGAGCTGGTGGATTTGGATCTACTGGAAAATGAATAATCTTATAAATAAAAAAAGTTTAGAAAGATATTCTAGACAAATAATTTTAAAATCTGTTGGTCCCCTGGGTCAAGGGAAAATTATGAATTCTAAAGTACTTATTGTAGGAGCCGGTGGATTAGGATGTCCTGTCGCTGATTATTTATCTAGGGCTGGTGTGGGTGAATTAGGTATTGTAGATTATGATAAAATAAGCCTATCAAACATCCATAGACAATCCATGTATTCAACAGAAGATATAAATAAATTTAAAGTAAATATAATAAAAAAAAAAATATATAAAATTAATCCTAAAATTAAAGTCAAAATTTTTAAAGAAAAAATTTGCGAGTCTAATATTGTTAAATTAATTAAAAGTTATAATATTATTGTTGATGGATCTGATAATTTTGAGACTAAATTTCTCCTAAACAAATTTGCTTCGAAGTACAAGAAAAAACTTATAATAGGAGCAATTGGAAGGTTTGAAGGACATATATTTTCGTTCGACTTTAAAAAAAAACGTACGCCTTGTTTAAAATGTTTTTATCAAGAAGTTCCCTCAGACAGTGTAATTAATTGTCAGATTGACGGAGTTATTGGTCCTATAGCAGGTATGGTAGGATCGATACAGGCTTACGAGGTTTTAAAAAATATTTTAGATATTGGTAAAAACTTTCAAGGCAAAATACTTATTATAAATTTATTAAATTATAACTTTAGGTTTGCTACATTTAAAAAGAAGAAAAAGTGTGTATGCAAAAAGCAATAGTTTTTTTTATTTTTGTTTTTCTTATTAATATAAAATGTCTAGCGTCTGATAATTATTTTTTGATGCTTAAAAATTCAAAAGTTAATGTGAGATTCGGGCCGAGTTTTGATTATCCGATTAAGTTTGTTTATAAAAAAAAATATTTGCCAGTTGAAATAGTTGATAAGAAAGATAATTTTAGGAAAATTTTAGATCATAAATTAAACACTGGATGGATACATATTTCTCAGCTTAAAAAAATTAATTCTTTTATAGTGTTAAAGGATCGATTAATATTTAAAAAACCCTCAAAATTTTCAGAACCTATTGCAAAAGTCAAAAAAGGAAGACTTTTAATAGTTAAAAAATGTAAAAAACAATGGTGTAAGATTGGCGCCGGGGATATAGTGGGGTGGATTAATACCGATAATGTTTGGGGTTTAACAAAATAGACTATTTCTTTGAAATTTTGCTTGCCCAAAACTTATCTAGTAAAAAATACCAAACCGAATTTGCTAATGGTTCAACAATCGCGTCTGTTAATGCAATCGCAAAAGATACATCTGCAATAAGCATTAAACATATAATAGCAATCGCAAAGTGTCCAATAGTGTAGACAATAGTTCTTAGTATTGAGCCACTATTATTTTTAAAAATATTTTTACTTGTTTGAACGATTCCTTGAGTTAGTTCTACCATATATATCTAATTTAATTTGTTATCAAACCTATCCAGGTTCATCACTTTCGACCAAACTCTGGCAAAATCATCAATAAATTTCTTTAAAGATCCTTCGCAAGCATAAACTTCCGCTATAGCTCTTAGTTGCGAGTTTGAACCAAATATTAAATCTACTCTTGAACCTTTCCAGATAGTCTTTCCAGTTTTTCTGCTTCTTCCGATAAAGAACTGCTCATTCTCATCAGCTTCCCTCCAATTAATATTCATGTCTAGAAGATTAATGAAATAATCATTTGTAAGTGATCCAGGTTTTTTTGAAAAAACTCCGTACTTTGACCCATCATAATTTGTGTCCAATACTCTCATTCCACCAAACAAAACAGTCATTTCTGGAGCTGTCAAACCCATTAATTGAGCTTTATCTATTAATTTTTCCTCAGCAGAAATACTAGATTTTGATTTTTCATAATTTATAAAACCATCAGCTTTTGGTTCTAATAAATTAAAAGAAAAAACATCCGTTTGACTTTGCGTTGCATCACCTCTACCTTGTAAAAACTTAATCTTAATTTTTTGACCTGCTTTTTTTGCAGCTTTTTCTACAGCAACATTTCCACCTAGTACTATCAAATCTGCGATTGAGACTGATCTATTTTTACTATCAAAATTTCGCTTAATTTTTTCATAGACTTTGATAACTTTGTCTATTTTAGAGATTTTGTTTACATGCCAATCTTTCATCGGTTGTAGTCTTATTCTTGCTCCATTAGCTCCACCTCTTTTATCTGAACCTCTGAATGTTGAAGCAGATGCCCAAGCCGCTGATACCAACTGAGAAATTGATAAACTAGATTTAAGAATTTTCTCCTCAAGCTTTTTTATATCTTTGTTTTTAAGTTTATACTTTTGCCTTGGTATTGGATCTTGCCAAATTAAATTCTCTTTAGGTACATCTGGTCCTAGATAACAGGATTTAGGTCCCATATCCCTATGAGTTAACTTAAACCATGCTCTAGCAAAAGCATCATGGAATTCTTTAGGATTTTTATGGAAATGCCTTGTTATAGGTCCATAGCTTGGATCAACTTTTAAAGATATGTCAGTTGTTTGCATCATTGGCGGATGCATCTTTTTTTTATCATGTGCGTCAGGAACCATTTTTATATTTTGTCCGTTTTTTTTAGGGGTCCATTGATGGGCTCCAGCAGGGCTTTTTGTTAGTTCCCAATCATGGTCATATAAACAGTCTAAATAACCCATATCCCATTTTATCGGGTTTTGAGTCCACGCACCCTCTATACCACTACTGATCGTATCGATACCTTTCCCGCTCTTGTAATTACTATTCCATCCAGTCGATTGTTCATAAATTTTTGATCCCTCTGGCTCCGGTCCTTTATGAGATTCCGGCGCAGCTCCATGAGATTTTCCAAATGTGTGACCTCCGGCTACTAATGCGGCAGTTTCATAATCGTTCATTGCCATTCTACCAAAAGTTTCTCTGATATCATGAGCCGCTAATAGTGGGTCAGGGTTTGCGTCAGGTCCTTGTGGATTTACATAAATTAAACCCATGTGTGAAGCACCTAATGGCTGCTCTAAATCTCTTTTTCCACTATACCTGTTTACACCTAACCATTCTTTTTCAGATCCCCAATAAATATCATCCTCAGGCTCCCAGATATCCTCTCTGCCTCCTCCAAAACCAAACGTTTTGAAACCCATAGAGTCGAGTGCAACATTTCCAACTAAAATAAATAAGTCTGCCCAAGAAATTTTATTTCCGTATTTTTTTTTTATCGGCCATAATAATAATCTTGCTTTATCGAGATTAACATTGTCTGGCCAACTATTAAGTGGTGCGAACCTTTGATTTCCTGTACCCGCACCGCCTCTTCCGTCTGCTGTTCTATACGTACCAGCTGCATGCCAAGCCAATCTTATAAATAAAGGTCCATAGTGTCCATAATCTGCAGGCCACCAATCTTGAGAGTCAGTCATAAGTTTTTTTAAGTCTTTTTTTAATTTTTTATAATTTAATTTTTTAAATTCTTTTGCGTAATTAAAGTCATTATCCATAGGATTAACTAAACGCGAGTGCTGACTTAAGATTTTTAAGTTTAAGCTATTAGGCCACCAATCTCTATTTGAAGTTCCTTGACCTGTAGCTTTTTTAGGCTGTGTTCCTACACCAGTAAATGGACATTTTGATATTTCTTTAGATAATTCTTTACTCATGATTAGATTATAACAATTCTAAAGTGATAATCAAGAGAGGTGTGACAGAAAAATTACTCATTAATAATAATTAATAAAAATTCTAATTTAATTATTTTGTAACTTTACAAGTACTTCTATAGATTTAATCTTTTTCCCAGGTATTTTTCTGTTGATTTTTACTGGTTCAACCTCATTATCATGAATGTCGATTAGTTGATTTTTATCTTCATCGTAAAAATGGTGGTGTTCTGAAACATTAGTATCATAGTAATTTTGCTCAGAATTTACTGCAATTTGTTTGATATAACCTTTAAATAAAAACGCATGAATAGTATTGTATATAGTTGCTAAGGATATTTTCTCGTTAGTCCTTCTGGAAATTATTTTTGAAAGTTCATTGATTGTAAAGTGAAATGTTTTATCACTTGTAAATAATATTTCACATATTTTTAATCTTTGTTTTGTGGGTCTTAAACCAGATTTTCTTAATTTTTCGACAAATCTTACACTATTGTTCATATATTGTTATATTTAGAGTAAAATCTATATTAAAATATGCCATAATCAAGTACTAAGATACTAAGGTAATGAAAAAAAACACCTTTAATTATAGCGAGTTAATTAACTGCGCTAATGGTAAGCTTTTTGGACCAGGAAATGCTAAATTACCATTACCCCCGATGTTGATGTTTGACAGAATAACAGAAATTAGAGAAGATACAGGGGAATTTAATAAAGGTTTAATAAAAGCAGAACTAGATATTAAAAATGATCTTTGGTTTTTTGATTGTCACTTTAAAGGGGATCCAGTTATGCCAGGTTGTTTAGGTCTAGATGCAATGTGGCAGTTAGTTGGATTTTATCTTGGTTGGTTAGGTAATCCGGGTAGGGGTAGAGCTCTTGGTGTTGGTACTGTAAAATTTACTGGTGAAGTTTTGAAAAAAATAAAGTTAGTTCGTTACGAAATAAATATGAAAAAAGTTATGTCTCCTGGTGGGACAACTGTAGGTTTAGCCAATGGTATTTTGTTTGCAGACGAAAAAAAAATATATTCTGCAGATGGTTTAAAAGTAGGTTTATTTAAATAATGAGAAGAGTAGTTATAACTGGTTTAGGAATTGTATCTTGTCTTGGCAATAACCAGGATGAAGTATATCAATCTCTTATAAATTCAAAGTCCGGAATTTCTTTTTCTGAGGAATATAAAGAGCACAATCTTAAAAGCCATGTTCATGGAAAGCCAGATATCAAACTTACAGATTTTATTGACAGAAAAACTATAAGATTTATGGGTTCAGGTTCAGCATATAATTATATAGCAATGAAGGAGGCTATAGAAGACTCAGGATTAGAGGAGAAAGAAGTAAGTAATTTTAAAACAGGAATAGTTATGGGATCCGGTGGACCCTCCATTGAAAATGTAATTTTAGCAGCAGATAAAACTAGAGCAAAAACACCGAAATTAATGGGACCGTTTATCGTTCCAAGAACAATGGCAAGTACAGCGTCAGCAACACTAGCTGTACCTTTTAAGATAAAAGGCACAAATTATACGATGAGCTCAGCGTGTGCGACTAGCGGACATTGTATAGGAAACGCAATGGAATTAATACAATTAGGAAAACAAGATATAATTTTTGCTGGTGGCAGTGAAGAAATACATTGGGCGATGACTGCGATGTTTGACGCAATGACGGCTTTATCATCAAAATATAATGATACACCTCACACAGCATCAAGAGCATATGACAAAAATCGAGATGGCTTTGTAATTGCAGGCGGTGGCGGAGTTCTCGTGCTAGAAGAATATGAACATGCTAAAGCTAGAGGAGCTAAAATTTATGCAGAGTTAACAGGATATGGAGCAACTTCAGATGGTTATGACATGGTAGCGCCATCTGGAGAAGGAGCTGTCAGATGTATGAAGATGGCGATGGCAAGTTCCAAAAATAAAATTGATTATATAAATACGCATGGAACCTCTACTCCAGTTGGAGATATTACAGAGTTGAATGCCTTAAAAGAAACTTTTGGTAAAGAAATTCCAAAAATAAGCTCAACTAAATCCTTGTCAGGTCATCCATTAGGTGCTGCATCAGTTCATGAAGCAATATATTGTTTAATAATGATGAAAAATAATTTTATAGCCGGATCTGCTAATATATTAGAAATGGATGATGAGGCAAAAAAGTTCCCGATAGTTGTAGAGGCTGAAAAGAGCGCAGATTTAAATACAGTGATGTCAAATAGTTTTGGTTTTGGAGGAACAAATGCAGCTCTAATTTTTGAAAAGGTTTAATTATGAATTTAATGAAGGGCAAAAAAGGTTTGATAATGGGTGTAGCAAATGAAAGATCTATTGCTTGGGGTATTTCAAAAAAGCTTTCTGAGGCTGGAGCTCAACTTGCATTCACCTATCTTGGAGATGCTTTGAAAAAAAGAGTTTTACCACTTGCAGAAAAATTAAATTCAAAAGATACATTTAGCTGTGATGTTGAAAAAAAAGAGGATGTAACAAGATTATTTAAAGATATTAAATTTAACTGGGGAGAGATTGATTTTGTTGTTCATGCGATTGCTTTCTCTGATAAATCAGAATTGTCAGGTGAATATCTAAATACAACAAGAGAAAATTTTTTAAGAAGTATGATTATATCTTGTTTTTCATTTACTGAAGTTGCAAGAGAAGCCTCTAAAATAATGAGGCCACATGGAAGCATGATTACTCTTACATATGAGTCATTAAAGACTATTCCAAACTATAATGTAATGGGAGTTTGTAAATCTGCTTTAGAGTCAAGTGTAAAATATCTTGCTAGGGATTTAGGAACAAAACAAATTAGAGTGAATGCAATAAGTGCTGGACCAATAAAAACTTTAGCAGCATCAGCAATCGGGGATGCAAAATTCTTATATAAATGGAATGAAGATCATTCTTTCTTAAAAAGAAACGTAGATATTAATGATGTTGGAAATTCAGCTTTATACCTATTAAG
>MDTG01066787.1_pt1 | contig 10488 bp, 10 predicted proteins | sample 811421 | NCBI WGS metagenome assembly MDTG01 (sample SAMN05326645, study PRJNA326480) | marine metagenome | isolation source: seawater | place: Pacific Ocean: South East | collected 2011
AATAATATTGTTTTATTAGGAGGGGGTAAGTCAGGAAATGCTGCTTATCAAGGACTAAAAAAAATAGGATTTAAAATTTTATGGTTTACAAGTTCTGGAGAGAAAGACAGTTATAAATATGAAGAACTCCAAAAAATTTACAATTGTGAACATGTCGATGCAATCGTAAATTATGAACATGAAAATCCTAATATAATCATTGGAAAAAAAAGTATTTTAGATTTAAAAAAAATAAAGACATTTTTCCCTTATATTTCCTATGGGCACATTACAGGATCAGTAAAACAGAGTGAGCTTGATAAGTATAAAGTAAATTATTTACCAAGAAAAATCTTGCCTTTCGGATACATGAGTTATGAAACTATAAATTTAGGATATAGACCAGCATTAGAATTAGCTACTGCTGGACTAAAAGTTGGTGAAATTGCCGCCAGATCAAGAATCAATGGCGAGTCAGCAGAACTGGCCATTAAGCGAACTATAGAACACGGAATTGGTCAAGATTTTAAAGGTGGATTTTTTAATTTTAGAATTAAATGAAAATTAGATTAAACTTGATAGAGAAATTCTTTTTAAGAATCTTAGTTTCCTTACAAAAAAAACTCTGGTATAACACAAAATTTAAATATGATAGGGTAAACCCCTTTACAGAAGATATTACTGATTGGAAAAAAAAAGGTAAATTCTTATTTGGAGGGGAAAATATAACTATTTATGATTCCTCAACTATTGCAGGAGAAGTCAAGGTCGGAGAAAACACATGGATTGGCCCTTATACAGCATTGGATGGAACAGGGGGTCTTACAATTGGAAAAAATTGTAGCATTTCATCAGGAGTAAATATTGTAAGTCACGACACAATAAAATGGGCTTTAAGTGGAGGTAAAGAAGAGTACGAATACTCCCCAATTACAATAGGAGATAATTGTTTTATTGGCACAAAAGCCTTTATAAATAAAGGAGTTAAAATTGGTGATAGATGCCTAATAGCGGCTGGATCAGTAGTAACAAATTCATTTCCTGATAATTCAATTATTGGTGGAATACCAGCAAAAAAAATTGGGGAGGTATCATTAAAAGATGATGGCACAATAGAATTTTCTTATTTTTCTAAAAAATGAATAATTTTCAGTTAAGTTCAGACCATTATATTCATGTCAATATTATAAAAAAGATAAGAAAATCAAACTTCAGTTTTAGAATAACTAAACTTAGTTGTTATAACGAAAAACATACAGCTTATCCGATATTTTTTCATTACATATTAGCTCTTTTTTTTTATGATACGGCTGTGAATTTTCCCATGCGAATTGTAAGGGGAATTCAATTCTTATCGCTACTATCATTTAATATATTCTTATTTTTTTTCACAGAATTAAGTGACTTCTTGTTTTATTTGAAAGCTAATCTAGTTTATCTATCATTTCCCATAAGTTATGTTTTTTGGAATGCAAAAAACAGAGGACTATCTGCCAGAGGATTTGGACTTTTACTAGGACAGGTTTTCATTTACCTTGTAGTTTTTTGGCTAAAATCAGAAAATTTGATTTTTCTACCTTTATTGACATTAACAAGTTTATTAATACTTATTTCCTCGCAGTTTGGTTTTCAATTCATATTATTTTTTAGTTTACTTTTTTCCTTGGTTTTTTTAAGAGTAGAATTATTATTAACTATAATTACTAGCATAATCTTTTTCAGGTTTTTTTTCCCAACTGTAAGTAAAGACTTTTTCATTGGACAATATTATCACAAAAGAAATTATAGTAGATTCCTAGCCCCTATTCATATTTTTAAAAGAAGACCAGATATTTATAGGGATCTTATTTATGATTTTTGGAAGAAATTATTTTCAAAAAAAACACCTAAAATTAAAGCATTATATTATATATATACAAACCCAGTAATTGAAATGTTATATGGGTTTCCATTCATTTGGATCACGTTGATTTATATAATATACTCTGGTGATTATTTTTCAATTCAAATGATTGATAAACTAATTTTATTATCAGTTCTATTATTTGTGTTTATAAGTTTAAGACCATTAAGGTTTCTGGGTGAACCTCAAAGGTATGTTGAATTTTTAATTCCATTAATTTCAATTTCATTCATTATTAAAACACCAAACTCATTTCATTTCTTCTCAATATTACTTTCAACCTCATTTATTTTGTTTGTAATAATTTTAACGAATAAGACACTTAAAAACTTCAACAACCCTTATGAAAAGATATTAGATTATTTTAAAGATAATTTTGATTCATCGACAATTATTGTTTCCAATGATTCTGATTTTTCAAAATTTTTGGTCCCATTTTTTAAAATTTTAAAAACAGATTTATTAAGGAACTATAAATCTATAACACATTTTAACAAATTCCATTTTAAAAATTTTTCAGTCCATAGCTCTTTTGCAATAATTTATTTTTACAAAAAATATGGAGCAAAAATATTAGTTTTAAATAAGGAGCTTTATGACCATAAGGAAAACGAGAATTTAACCTCTAAATTGAAACTTAAATTCATAGAAAAAATTGGAAAGTTTGATTTTTATAAAATTCAAGGCTTAATAAATTAATATGATAGGAATTTCAGAGATAGGCTATTATTTACCAGAAAATTCGATTTCAAATTACGATAGGTTAGCTGAGTTTAATTTAAATACTGATTTTATAGAAAAAAAATCTGGATTTAAGCGCTTAACAAAATGTCACGAGAATGAGACAACATCTCAAATGTGCGTAAGATCCTTCAATGATTTACTTTCAAAAATTGACATAAATAAAGATCAAATAGATTGTTGTATAGTTATTACTCAAAATCCTGATTACAAATTGCCTCATGTATCTGCAATTGTTCATAAAGAAATAGGCTTGAATGAAAACTGTGCATGTTTTGATATATCATTAGGCTGTAGTGGATATGTTTACGGACTCTCTGTTATAAAGTCTTTTATGGAAAGTAATAACTTAATTAATGGTTTATTATTTACATCTGATCCATACTCAAAAATCATTGATATAAATGACAAAAGCACCTCTTTGCTTTTTGGAGATGGTGCAACAGTAACCTTAATTAAAGAGAACCCAAAATATGAAATTAAAAAATTTACTTTTGGTACAATTGGAGATTCTTATAGTGATCTTTTATGTTCACATAAATTAGAAATGAACGGAAGAGGTATTTTTGCTTTTGCATCAAGAAAAGTACCATTGGATATTAAGCTTGTGTTAAACAAAAATGGCTTAGAAATTTCAGAGATTGATCTTTTTATTATTCATCAAGGGAGTAAGTTCATTATAGATACAATTAGAGAAAAATTAATGATTAGTGAAGAAAAAATGAGATTTTATGCATCAGATTATGGAAATTTAATTTCTTCTTCTATACCAATGATATTGAAAGATCATTTGAGCACAAGAAAAGATAAGATTCTTCTATCAGGATTCGGCGTCGGCCTTTCCTGGAGCTCAATAGTACTAATAAAAACATAAATAATGTCAGCAACAAATAAAAAACTTTTTGAAATTTTAAATACAATTGAATTAGACATAGAAGAAAGTGAAAGTAACTGTAGAATTTCATTCAGCGATTTAGGAGTGGATTCTCTAGATTTAATAAAATTTATTACAGATGTAGAGAATTATTATAATGTTGAAATTACTGATGATATTCTTGAAAATATTAATTCTATAGATGAATTGCGAATTTATATTAACTCGAATAATTAATTTTTAGATGAAAATTTTAGTTACTGGAGCAGCTGGTTTTATAGGATCAAATCTTTGTGAATCACTTGTTGAAAAAAAACATAAAGTAATTGGTTTAGATAACTTTATTACAGGGAGAATAGAAAATTTATCTAATATTATCAATTCCAAAAATTTTAAATTTATAGAAGGTGATATTACTGACTATAATACTTGTTTAGAAATAACAAAAGATGTAAATGTAGTTATCCATCAAGCTGCTTTAGGCTCTGTTCCTAGATCAATTAAAACCCCTTTAGATACAAATCAAAATAATGTAAATGGGTTTTTAAATATGATTGAATCTTCTAGATTAAATAATATCGATAAGTTTATATATGCTTCTTCCTCGTCAGTTTATGGTGATTCAGAATCTCTTCCTAAGATTGAAAGTGTAATTGGAAAACCGTTATCGCCATATGCGGTTACAAAATATATAAATGAATTATATGCAGGAGTTTATTTCAAAATATACGGACTAAAAACAATAGGATTAAGATATTTCAATGTTTTTGGAAAACATCAAGATCCTAATGGACAATACGCAGCAGTAATACCTAAGTTTATCAAATTATTTTTAGAAGGGAACTCACCAATCATTAATGGAGATGGAAGTTATTCTAGAGATTTCACTTACATAAAAAATGTTGTTAAGATGAATCTACTAGCTCTTGAAACAAATGATGATAGGGTATTCGGAGGTATTTTTAATACGGCAACCGGACAGCGTCATACAATTAAAGAAATGACAGAATTTATAAAGTCAGAATTATCTAATCATAAAAAAAGTATATCAGAAATACCAATTTCATATTCTTCAAATCGAATTGGAGATATCCCACATTCTCATGCCAATATTGATAGAGCAAGGGAGCTTTTAAATTATTATCCGGATTTTTCTTTTAAAGAGGGGATAATAGATTGTTTAGAATGGTACATAAAAAATCTTTGAACAAAAAGAATTTCTAATGAACTTGAAGGGTTTATTTATTCAAAATGGGTATTCTAAAAACGGAAAGATTTATGCAACTAATTTAACAGTAGACCAAATTAAGTGTCTAGAAAAAAAAAAGATTAATTTAGATTTACTAGTTACCTCTAAAATTTATCTCCCTTTTAATTTCTTTAATTTTTTATTAAAAATCTCCAAACTTAAAAGGTTAAATAATTATGATTTTCTACATTTTCATTACGGAAGTTTATTGGGGTTCCTTGGGGTATTTTTAAAACATAGAAATAAAATTATTTCCATTTGTGGAAGTGATATGATTCCAAATAATAAAAACCTAAAATCCTATTTTCCTATCATTTTCTCTAAACTAAGTATACCTTTTTACAATAAAATTATTGTAAAAAGTTCAAACCTTAAAAATGAAATAAAGACTAAATATCACCACAAAGTAGTAATTATACCTAACGGAGTTGATACTGATTTTTTCAATGAGAAAATAATTGAAAAAAAACGCAAGAAATTTAAGATTGTATTTAATGAGGGGCAAAACAATAAACCAATTAAAAATCTTCCTTTAGCATTAAAAACAATTAAATATTTAAGTGAAAATAATTTAGATATTTCATTTCAAAAGTTCTCAAATAAAACAAGACATGAGGTTAAAGAAATTCTTCAATTAGCGGATTGTTTATTAGTTACCTCCTTACATGAAGGCTCACCTAATATTGTAAAAGAGGCTCTTTCTGTTAATACACCTGTTGTATCAGTAAATTGTGGTGACGTGAAAGAAAGATTAATAAACGTTAATAAGGGTGGAGTTAGCTCCAAATATGATTACAAAGAACTTTCAAATTTAATTTCTGAGGTTTATTATTCAAAAGTTAAATTTAATGGACGAGAAATATTAATGAGTCAAGGAGTTGATAGTGATACCACAGCAAGCAAATTAATTGAGCTATACAAATTATAATATGAATATTTGGATCATTTCTCAAAACTCAGGCACACCAAATTTAGGAGGGGTTCAGAGACACTATTTTTTTGCTAAGGAATTCGATAAAAATAATATAGATACCACTATAATATCCTCTCAAAAAAACCATCTGTATATTAAAAAGCCCGACAAAGCATTAGGTAAAATTGAAGGAGTAAACTTTTTACAACTTTTTACTTTTTTTTCTTTTTCAAGAGGAATTTTTAGATTTTTTCAAATGTTCGAATTCGCAGTAAGAATATTTTTTTTACCATTCTATAATTTAAAAAAACCGGATGTTATAATTCTTAGCTCTATGAGTATATTTCCTCTTCCAGCAGTTCTTTTGTTAAAGAAATACTATGGAACAAAATTTATATTTGAACTTCGAGATCTATGGCCTTTAACACCTATCCACTTAAAAGGAGTGTCTAAAAATAATTTATTGATAAAGCTAATGTTCTATCTAGAAAAATTAGCTTACAAGAGGGCTGATCATATTATTTCTACTTTAGAAGAATCAAGATCATACATTGACTCAATTTCCAATAGACCTAATAAACTATCTATAATTCCTAATGGAACCTCGATTCATTACATTCAGAATAAATTGAAAATCAATAAAGGGAATATTAAAATTGTATATGCTGGCTCTTTTGGAATAGGAAATGCACTAGATCCTTTAATTGAATTTTTAGAAAAAAACAACCTTCCTGAAAACATTGAATTTCATTTTTATGGTGATGGGTATGAAAAACAACAAGTAAAAGAAAAACTAAAAGGGATAAAAAATATTTTTTTCAATGATAAAATACCTAGAGATCAGCTAATTAAAATGTTGCCAGATTTCGATTTTGGATATGTTGCCTGGCATAAAGTGCCACTATATGATTATGGTGTTTCAGGGCAAAAATATTATGATTATATGGCTAGTGGACTTCCAATTTTATCTGCAAGTGGTCAAATAAAAGATGCAGTTTTTAAATTCGGTTGCGGGTTTCAATTTGAAAATAATACAAAAGCGATAGAAAGTGCGGTATTAAAAATTTCAAAAATGCAAAGGGAAAATATAAGACTTTTAGGTCAAAGGGGATTAGACAAAATTGAGAATTATACCTATGAGGTGCTTGCCAAAAAACACCTTACTATCTTTAAAAAACTTTAAATAAATTTAATCATTTAATAACTTCTTATAAAACTCGTTAAATCTGGTTATTAAATATTTTCTGATGTAATTTATTTTAAAAACAGTGTATTAAGTAAATGCTGTTTGACCCAAATCAAACATATTTAATACAAAAAAACTATCTCAAAAAATTAAAGTTAACTTTATGAGATAAGGCTATTTGAAAAGAACAATCTTAGTCAAGACTTTTAAATTGAACAATGGATTTTTTGCCAAAAAATTAGAGCGTGTAGAGGTTGTTAATAAGTTGATGTAATAATACATAACTTTTATTCCCTCGATCGATTTGCCAGAATTATACTATTATGCAGTTTTTGCAGAATTATATTATGAATATATGGCTGTCGGCATTCAAGGTTTATCAGCCCAAAATGGCATCAATGATCTCTTAAGTTAATTCAATTGTGGGATCTTTCTAATTAAATGTGAGTTCAATAAAAAAGAGATTATTAGGTTTATTTCGATGAGTGAATCATAAAAATGGGAGAAAAAAAGCCATATCTAAAAGCGTTTACCCACGAGGATTAAGTAAAAAATACATTAAAATTGTAAGATTGACTGTAAATTTCAGCATCTTAGTATCTTAGTAAAAAACAACCCATGAAAGGCATCATTCTTGCCGGTGGCCTAGGAACTCGATTACATCCCGTAACCAAAGGGGTTTCCAAACAGTTGCTCCCCGTCTATGACAAACCCATGGTCTATTACCCACTTTCGCTATTGATGTCGGCGGGGATCAAGGAGGTTTTACTCATCAGTTCTCCTACTGAATTACCGGCTTATCATCGTCTTTTGGAAGATGGCAGTCAATTGGGTATACAAATCCAATATGCCGAGCAAAAGGCCCCCAACGGACTGGCAGAAGCTTTTCTGATTGGGGAGGAATTTATAGGTAAAGATGCAGTTTGCCTGGTCCTGGGAGATAATATTTTCTATGGAGAGGGACTGAATGTTTTGATAGAAGAAGCGGTTCGTCAATCCGATCAAGCCACGGTTTTTGGTTATACGGTCAAAGACCCGGAGCGCTATGGCGTTATTGATTTTGACGAAACGGGTAAAGCCCTGTCAATAGAAGAAAAACCCCAAAATCCCAAAAGCGATAAAGCCGTGGTGGGATTGTATTTTTATCCTAATGAAGTAGTGAATATTGCAAAGCAGGTAAAACCCAGTGCCCGGGGTGAGCTGGAGATCACCTCCGTCAACCAAGCTTTCCTCGAAAGGGGAAAATTACGAGTAAAAATTTTGGGTAGGGGTTTTTCATGGCTCGATACGGGAACGCATGAATCCCTAATTGAAGCCGGTCAATTCATACATACGGTCGAAAAAAGACAAGGACTTAAAGTTGGCTGTTTAGAGGAAATAGCTTTTCAGAAGGAATGGATTAGCCTTGATCAACTCCTCACTTTGGCACAAGACTTATCCTGTACCGAATACGGTCAATACCTCTTATGTCGCTACCAAAAATAAGCCAAAGATGACAATTATTCCTTCAGGACTTCCCGAGGTAATTTTAATACAACCCAAAAAATTTGAGGATGAAAGAGGATGGTTTCTGGAAAGCTTTCGAAAAGATTTGTTGGAGGATGCACTAGGCCACTCTCTTGACTTTTGTCAGTGTAATTTAGCTAAATCCTATTATGGAGTAATCAGAGGCTTGCACTATCAAATGCCTCCCTATGCACAATCCAAATTGGTTTCCGTAGTTCAAGGAAGTGTGATAGACGTGGTGGTAGACATCCGCAAGGGTTCCCCAAACTTTGGTGAACATGTGGCGATTGAATTGAGTGCTGAAAACCAAAAACAGCTCTTTATTCCCCGTGGTTTTGCCCACGGCTATGCCTGTTTTAGCGACACCGCTCTTTTGACCTACAAAGTGGACAGCCATTACAAGAAAGCCGCTGAGGCCAGTATCGCCTTCGATGATCCTCAATTGAATATTGATTGGAAAATCCCTTTGGAAAAACAGATCCTATCCTCAAAAGATCGGGTGCAGCCCAAATTTGATGCCGCCCAATTGTTTGACTTCAATAAACCGCTTTATGACTAAGATATTGGTCATAGGTGCCAGTGGCCAATTGGGACAATCCTTCCAATATTGGGCTCCCTGTTTCCCTAATTTTAAAATGCTTTTTAAAGCCCTACCAGAATTAGACCTTTTGGATGGTGATAAATTGGAGAGATATTTTAGATCAACTGCTATAGACGTAGTAATAAACTGTGCGGCCTACACCGGTGTGGATCAAGCTGAGGATCAGCCCAAAAACGCTCACCAACTCAATGCTAAGGCTATTAATTCCCTCAGTGAATTGTCCAAAGCCTATGGGTTTATACTCGTTCATTTTTCTACTGACTATGTCTTTGACGGATCCGCTCAAACTCCCTACAGAGAGGACGACCCCCTCAGCCCTTTGGGGGTTTATGGCAAGACCAAAGCCCAAGGAGAGGGTATAATGCAATCGGCTGGGATCGATGGATGGATCATTCGCACTTCGTGGTTATTTAGCCCTTACGGCAAAAACTTCGTCAAAACCATATTTTCATTATTGCAAAACAAAGACGAAATCAATGTGGTCGCCGATCAAACAGGGAGCCCGACTTATGCCATAGACCTGGCCGCAGCAACCCTCAAAGCTTTGGATCAAAAGCCCGCATTCGACGGGGTCAAAGTCTATCATTATACCAATAGCGGACATACCACTTGGTATGGCTTAGCCACTGCCATTAAAAAGCAAATCAATACCCATTGTGAAATACACCCAGTAGATACTGCCGCCTATTCCATAAAAGCCAAAAGACCTAAATATTCAGTCCTAAGTTGTGAAAAAATAAAAAAGGATTTTAAATTGAACCCACAAGCTTGGGAATCGGCACTAAAGGATTGCCTCAAAAAAATAGTATGAACAAAAAATCAATTTTAATCACCGGTGGAGCTGGATTCATTGGTTCACATTTGGTCCGACTAATGGTCAATCAATATCCCGACACCCAATTCGTCAATCTAGATTCCTTGACCTATTCCGGGGATACTGCAAAATTGGAAGATATTGCATCCCAACCCCATTATCAATTCGTTGAGGGTGACATCACCGATACGGCATTGGTTAAAAAGCTTTTTACGCAATACGACTTTGATGGAGTCATCCACCTTGCCGCGGAATCACATGTAGATCAATCCATCAAAAACCCCTTGAATTTTGCCCAAACCAACGTTATGGGTACCCTCACCCTGATGGAAACTGCCCGAAGGTCTTGGGAGGGAAATTTTGAGGGCAAACTTTTTTATCATATTTCTACCGATGAGGTATATGGCAGCTTGGGCGCAGAAGGTAAATTCCTCGAAACCACCGCCTATGATCCCCGATCACCCTATTCCGCCTCCAAAGCCGCCTCAGATCACTTTGTAAGAGCCTATTTCCAAACCTACGGACTCCCCGTTGTCCTCTCCAACTGTTCTAACAACTATGGCCCCGATCAATATCCCGAAAAGCTCATTCCCTTATTCATCCAAAATATCATTCAGGAAAAGCCACTGCCCGTTTATGGTGATGGACAAAACGTAAGAGATTGGCTCTATGTCGCAGACCATGTGGAAGCCATTGATTTGATTTTCCAAAAAGGCAAATTG
>MDTG01232242.1_pt1 | contig 10488 bp, 15 predicted proteins | sample 811421 | NCBI WGS metagenome assembly MDTG01 (sample SAMN05326645, study PRJNA326480) | marine metagenome | isolation source: seawater | place: Pacific Ocean: South East | collected 2011
GAAAATTTTAACAATATTGAGGATTTAATTAGATATTTTGAAGAATATTATCAAAATTTATCAAAAAAAACTTTGAATTCTTATTTAAAAAGTGTAAGTAACCAATAATTATGGCTGTACCGAAACGTAAACAAACACCTTCTAGAACTGGAATGAGAAGATCTCAAAATATGAAATTTAGCTCAAAAAATGTTGTAGAGGACAAAAAATCTGGTGAATATAGATTATCTCATCATTTAGACTTAAAAACAGGTATGTATAAGGGTCGCCAAGTTATAGACCCTAAAGATTAAATATTCTAAAATATAAACATGTCAGATATGATAAAAATTGCAGTAGATGCAATGGGTGGTGATAATTCACCAGATAAAATTATAAATGGTATTATTCACCATCACAAAACTAACAAACAATCTTTTTATAAGATTTTTGGCGACAAGAACCAAATTAATAAATTAATAAATGATAAAGTTGATAATAGTTTTTATGAAATTATTCATACAGAAAATAATGTTAAAAGTACTGATAGTCCACTTGAAGGTGCCAAAAAGGGTAAAGATACAAGTATGTGGCTTGCTATAGAAAGTGTAAAAAAAAAAGAAACAGATATTGTTATTTCAGCTGGAAATACAGGAGCTTTATTAGTTATAGCTAAATTAAATTTAAATATGATAGAAAATATTGATAAACCAGCTTTATCTGCACTTTGGCCCAACAAAAGTGGAATGAGTGTGGTTCTAGATTTGGGCGCAAACATAGACTGTAGTTCAAAAAATTTATTTGATTTCTCTATTATGGGCGCCTCTCTATTTACATCGCTGTATCCTAATAGATTACCTAATGTAGCTTTACTAAATATTGGATCAGAGGAATTAAAAGGTAATGAAGTAATAAAAGAAACTTATCAAAAATTAAATGATTCTAAATTTACGAATTTCAATTTTGCAGGTTATATTGAAGGAAATCAATTAATGGATGGAAAAGTTAACGTGATTGTATCTGATGGTTTCACAGGAAATGTCGCACTAAAAACAGCGGAAGGTACCGCCAACTTTATTACCAAAGAATTAAAAAAAGCAATGACTGGATCTATAATAGGAAAAATTTCCTCATTTTTAAATATGAGTAATTTAAAAAAATTTAAAGAAAGACTAGACCCAAGGTTATATAATGGGGCTATTTTTATTGGTTTAGATTCCCCAGTGGTAAAAAGTCATGGAGGCACAGATTATGTTGGTTTTTCAAATTCATTAAATGTTTGTTATAGAATAGTTACAGGTAATTTGATAAAAAAAATTAAAGACAATATTTAATCAATGAGAATAAATTTAACTAAAAAAGACTTAGTTAATTTAGTTTATATGCAATTAGGATTCTCAAAACAAATTTCTGAGAGCTTAATTGATGATTTTTTTTCAACCATTGTGCTAAATATTAAATCCGAAAAAAAACTTAAATTATCAAATTTTGGAACATTTACTATTCGAAGAAAAAAATCTAGAATTGGAAGAAACCCAAAAACTAAAGAGTCTAAAATAATTTCTGACAGAGATGTTGTTTTATTTAAAGCTTCAAAAGAATTTAAAGATTACATAAATTATAAAGATAATGGATAAATTAGATAATGCTTATAAAACAATAGGTGAAGTTGCTAAAATTTTAAATTTAAAATCCACAAAAAAAAGAACTGTACCAACTTCTACTATTAGATTTTGGGAAAAGAAATTTAAACAGATTAAACCTAAAATTTTAAATTCAAATAGACGATATTATGACAAAAAAACAATTGATATTCTCAAAAAGGTAAAATTTCTTTTGAAAGATCAAGGTATGACAATAAATGGTGCTCAAAAAATTCTTAACGCTGGAGATGCTTTAAAACTTGACGAAATCCCAAATAATTCTATAAATACGAGCAATTTAAAAAACAAATTATTTAAGATTTCTAAAATAATCAAAAATCTTAAAGAGATAAAATAATGGCAAAAAAAACGCACGTTAAAGTTAGATTAGTTCCAGAAAGCAAACCAGATAGTCCTTTTTTTTATTATGTAAAAAAACCAGCTGGTGGTGAAAAGGCAAAAGTAAAACTCTCTGCTAAAAAATATAATCCCAGTACAAGAAAACACGAGATGTTTGTAGAAAAAAAACTTCCTCCACACAGTAAGTAATTATTTTTTCTTAAAATTTCTTCTTTCAAAATCGATGTAAGACCAAATCATATTTTTCCATATTCGATTTGTAATTTTTGGGTCAATATTATTTTTTAAAGATTTTTTTCTTATATTTTTTAATATTGTTTTTATTCTTTTTTGGTCAACTATTTGATTCTTATTTTCTTTTAGTGCCAAAACTTTTTTGACAAAGTTTGTTCTTTTTTTAATTATTCTAATTAAAGAATTATCGAGTTTATCCAACTCGGATCTAATTTTACTGAGTTTTTTTCTTTTTAATGGCGACATTTATATATTTGGATATCTTAAAAATTATTATATTTATCCAAATATGTATACAATAAATCCAAAAATTAAAAATCAATTATCATTTTGGTTATTAACAATGTTTTGGATTATATCAATAATGATAATAGTTGGTGGCTTAACAAGATTAACGGACTCTGGTCTTTCTATCACTAAATGGCAAATATTTTCTGGTTTCTTGCCACCTTTAAATCACAATGAATGGATTGCATACTTCAATCTCTATAAGGAGATACCAGAATTTAAATTACAAAATTACAATATGACCATGAATGAATTTAAGGTAATTTTTTGGTGGGAATGGGCACATCGTTTTCTTGGAAGATTGATTGGAATTTTTTTTTTAATACCTTTGATATATTTCTCATTTAAAATTAAGATATCAAAGTTAATAAGTTTATATTTAATTTTTTTTCTTATTTGTTTTCAAGGTTTTATAGGTTGGTATATGGTTAGTAGTGGATTGGTAAATAGAATAGATGTTAGTCATTTTAGATTATCAATTCATCTTGTAATTGCATTTGTGATTTTATCCTTAATATTATGGAATTATTTGAAAATTAATAAAAATATCAATATTTCAAATAAGCTAAATCCATCAATACCTTTTTTATTATTAATTTTAATTTTTTCACAAATTGTCATTGGTGCTTTTGTTTCGGGAATGGATGCTGGTAAAATTTATAATTCTTGGCCATTTATGGGAACTACTTACTTTCCAAATGATAATGATTTCTCAAATTTGTTTAAATTATCTGCCTTTAGTGATCCATCTTTAGTTCAATTTATTCATAGAAATCTTGCTTATTTAATTGGAATTTTTTATTTATTTATTTTTTATAAAATTTATATAAACAAAATGGTCGATCTCTATAAATCTATTAATATTGTTGGTTGTTTTATTTTATTGCAGGTAATTTTAGGAATTTTAACAATATTATATGGTGCACAAATTTATATTGCATCTATGCACCAAATAAGTTCGATTTTTTTGGTCAGTTCATGTATTTATTTATTTTATATAAATACAAATTTAACTTACCGCTTTTAGAGTTCCTTTTGAGGATTTATTTAAAGCTTGATCTAAATCTTCAATAATATCATCAATATGCTCAAGACCTATACATAGCCTTACATAACTTTGAGTAACTCCAGATGCAGCTAATTCTTTCTCATTTAATTGGCTGTGTGTAGTACTAGCTGGATGTATTGCTAAACTTCTGGCATCTCCAATGTTTGCAACATGATAGAACATTTTTAATGACTCTATGAATTTCTTACCAGCTTCAATGCCACCTTTTAATTCAATACCTACCATTGGCCCATTTCCTCCATTTAGATATTTTTTAGCTCTATCAGCAATTGGTTTATCATGTTCAGTTGAGTAAATTACTCTTGTTACTTCTTTGTGTTTTTTAAGAAAATTTACAGCTTTGTCAGCATTATCGCAATGCTGTCTCATTCTAAGAGCAACAGTTTCTAAACCCTGAATAATTGCAAATGCATTATCCGGTGCTAGTGCAGATCCCAAATCTCTTAACAAACATACTCTTGCTCTCACTGCAAAAGGAACATTTGCACCAGTTAATTCAGGTACTGCTTTTCCCCAAACCACTCCTCCATAACTTGCATCTGGTTCATTAAATAATGGCTGTCTTTTTGGATCGGCTGTCCAATCGAAATTACCGCTATCAACAATACTTCCAGCTACAGCAGTTCCGTGGCCACCAATATATTTCGTTAAAGAATGAATTACTACAGCAGCACCATGTTCTATTGGCTTACAGATAACAGGAGCCGCTGTATTGTCCATTATTAATGGAATATTATATTTTTTACCAATGTCAGAAACTTCTTTAATTGGAAACACTCTTAAATAGGGGTTCGGTAATGTTTCGCCATAAAAGGCTCTTGTTTTATCATCTATTTTTTTTTCAAAGTTTTTAGGATCACTAGGGTCAGCATATCTTATTTCTATACCAAGTTTACTCAAAGTGTGAGTGAACAAAGATACAGTTCCACCATATAAATCTGTTGAACTAACAATATTATCTCCTGATTGTGCAACGTTAAGTATAGCAAATGTAGAAGCTGTTTGACCAGAAGATACAGTAAGACACGCTAGACCTCCCTCAAGTGCAGCGACTCTCTTTTCTAAAACATCATTTGTTGGATTCATTATTCTAGTATAAATGTTACCAAATTCTTTTAATGCAAATAAATTGGCAGCATGTTCAGTACTATTGAATTGATATGATGTAGTTCTATATATTGGAACAGCAACAGCATTTGTGGCTGGATCGCTTCTATAATCACCACCGTGTATGGCAATTGTTTCAGGGTTATTTCTTTTTTTAGTCATTATTACTCCTTTTTTAGTGCTTTTGCTTTATGTAAGGCGCACAATATAGTTCAAATACCTACCGATTATTTTTTGAAAAATTCCTTTTTAGCAGTTATATGCCCGCAATAGGATCAAATCGGCAGTAACTTTTTATCAGATTATAGCTATTTTACAAGGTAATTATCAAATTGACTTTGCAATTAATAATAGTATTAATCCTCGCACAATGACAAAATTCTTAAAAAAAGATCAGATTACTACTTCTTGGTATGAAATTGATGCTACAAACGCTGTAGTAGGTAGACTTGCAACTGTTGTTTCAAAAATAATTAGAGGAAAAAACAAAACAACTTACACTCCTCATATGGATCATGGAGATTTTGTTGTCGTGAAAAATATAGAACAAATAAAATTTACTGGAAAAAAATTCAAAGATAAAAAATATTATAGACACACAGGACACCCTGGTGGAATAAAAGAAACTACACCTGAAAAACTCCAAGAAAAAAAACCTGGTGAGGCACTGAAATTAGCTGTAAAAAGAATGTTACCAGGTGGTGTTCTAGGAAGAAAACAACTTACTAAATTAAAAATTTACTCTGGAAGTGAACATCCACACTCATCACAAAACCCAAAAATTATTGAATTAAGTAAATTAAATACAAAAAATATAATTAAAAATTAAAATGGAAACCTCACAACAAAATCAAAAAAAAGTAAAAATTAATTTGGATTTTAAAGATAGTAAATACGCAACTGGTAGAAGAAAAACTTCCATCGCAAAAGTTTGGCTTAAAAAGGGATCAGGTAAAATTTATGTAAATGGAAAATTATTCAATGAATATTTTTCCAGTGAAAACCATAAAATGTTAATTGTAAGACCTTTTGAACTTATCAATCAAGCTACAGATTACGATGTAAGATGCAGTGTTAAAGGTGGAGGACCAACTGGACAAGCAGGAGCTATGGTGCATGGCATTTCTAAAGCTCTAGTTTTATTTGATTCGAATTTAAAATCCTCACTTAAAGCTGAAAAGTTGACCACCAGAGATTCCAGGGCTGTTGAAAGAAAAAAACCTGGTAGAAAAAAAGCTAGAAGAAGCTTTCAATTTTCTAAAAGATAATTTTTTTTTAATTTATAACTGCTATAGTATAAAATGCGTAAGCTTGACGTTTTAGTTGCTGGATCTACTGGATACATAGGTATTCAATTAATTAAATTATTAACAAAACATAGAAATGTTAATATTAAATTTTTATGTGGAAATAGTTCAGTAGGAAAAAACATTTCTCAATTCGAAAAAACATTAAAAAATAAAAGATTACCCAAAATAATTAGATTTAATAAAAAACATTTACAAAAAGTAGATTTAATTTTTACTGCCTTACCAAATGGTGAAGCGCAAGAAATTTCAAATTTTTTGTTACCTAAAAATACCTTAATTGATCTTTCTGCAGATTTTAGACTAAGTAAAGCAAATGAATATCTTAAATGGTATAAAATGAAACATAAGGCTCCACATAATATTAACAAAAGTATTTATGCTCTTCCTGAGATTGTTGGTTTAAAAGTAAAAAACTATAGAATTATAAGTTGTCCAGGATGTTACCCCACATCTATATTATTGCCATTAATCCCATTAATAAAAAATAAAGCAATCTATACTAATAATATTATTATTGACTCAAAATCAGGATACTCCGGAGCAGGCAGAAATGTACATAAAAAATATAAAAATAAAAACTTATATGAGTCTTTAAGCGCTTATGGCGTTGGTTTCCATAGGCACAATTCTGAAATCACTCAAGAATTGAATAAATTTAAAAATTCGAAAATAAATTTTTCATTTACACCACATTTAATACCTATGTTTAGAGGAATTTTGAGTACAATGTATATAGATCTAAAATCAGATTATTCAATTAATGATATTCAGTCAATTTTAAAAAAATTTCATAAAAAAAACAAGTTTGTTAAGATTTTATCTATTGATTCTCTATTAAGTACAAATGATGTTATAAATACTAATTATTGTTTTATTTCAGTGTGTAGATCAAAATTTAAAAATAAGATTATAATATTATCTGTGATAGACAATTTGATCAAAGGTGGAGCAGGGCAAGCATTGCAAAATATGAATACAAAATTTAATTTTAAATATTTTGAGGGTTTAAAATGAGAATACTAATTTTGATCTTAACAATTTTTTTATCCGCATGTAGCAGCAGCTCTGTCAATAAAAATAATAATTACTTATTTTCAACAAAAATGAGCATAATTGAGTTTAAAACAACTTTAGGCGAATATGCAAAAAATAGTCCTTATCCAAATATAGATAATTAAAATGAATAAAAATATTAACATAGCAATTGTAGGTTTAGGTCAAATAGGAATTTATTTATATAACGAACTAAATAAAAAAAAAAAAGAAATTGAAATTAAAACAGGTAAAAAAATTGATATTGTTGCCATCTCAGCTAAGAATAAAAATAAGAAAAGACGTTTTAATATAGATAAAAAGATATTTTATTTAAATCCACTTCAAATATTCAAAGATAAGAAAGTTGATATTTTATTTGAGACCATTGGTCAAGCAGATGGTATTTCAAAAAAAATAGTTGAATTTGCATTAAAAAATAAAATTAACGTTATTACTCCTAATAAAGCTTTAATTGCCAAACATGGTGATTATCTATCCAAATTGGCTGAAAAAAATAATATTAATCTAGAATTTGAAGCTTCTGTTGCAAGTGGAATACCAATCTTAAGAACAATAAAAGAAGGTTTGGCTACGAATAAAATTAATAAAGTTTATGGAATTCTTAATGGAACAACAAACTACATTTTATCTGAGATGGAAAATAGTAATGAAACATTTGATAAAGTTTTGAAAAAAGCACAAAAACTTGGTTATGCAGAACCTGGTAACCCAAAATTAGATTTAAATGGTTTTGATGCTTTTGCGAAGGTAAGAATATTATCTGCTTTAGCTTTTAATAATAAAATATCAAAAAATAAATGTATTATGGAAGGAATAGAAAATATTGAACTTAAGGATATTAGAATCGCTGGTAAATTAAACTTAAGGGTTAAACTACTTGGTATTTCTGAAATGATTAATAAGAAATTATTTGAAACTGTACACCCATGTTTAGTAAGTAAAAATACATACATTGGAAATGTAAATGGTGTAATGAATGCTGTAATTACAGAGGGTAAACCGGTAGGCGAGAGTGTTTTACAAGGAGAAGGCGCTGGTCCTGGACCAACATCATCATCTTTATTGTCTGATTTATTATCTATCTTAAGAGGAAATATTAAATACCCTTTTGGTATACATTCAAGTAAACGTAGAGCTGTTAAATCTTTTGATAATGACAATTACACAAATTCTTTATATCTCAGATTTGAAGTTAAAGATAAGTCAGGGGTGCTATCATCTATAACTAACGGTTTAGCTAAACATAAGATTTCTATAAAGAGAATTATTCAAACACCTGATAAAAAAAATAATAAAGCCACGATTGTTATTGTTACTCATAAAACAACTGAAATTAATGCAAGAAATTGTTTATTAATATTTAAAAAAAACAAAAATATTCTCAAAACTCCAATTTTAATTAGAATATATAATTAATGGAAATTTATATAAAACTCTTTGAGGTTTTATTCCCTGTTTTTTTTGTAATTGGGATTGGTTACTACCTTGGTAAAAAAAATCCAAAAATTGATACTACTTTTATCACTAATTTCGCTGCAAATGTTGGTACACCTGCCATGATTATCTATGCCTTGAACCCTTTAAACACATCATTTGATACTTTCAAAAATTATTTTGGATATTATTTACTAGCTATTGGTGGTTTTATTATAATTGGATTAATATTTTTAACAATTTTAAACACCAAGGATATTATAAGGGAATTACCACCATTTGTTATGCCGAACACTGGAAATATGGGTCTTCCGATATGTTTATTTGCCTATGGATCGGAGGGGCTTGGAGTTGCAGCTGCAATATCAGCTTTAATAATTCTATGCCATTTTACTTTAGGTGTTTTTCTTGCTGATAGACGTTTTAGCTTTAATATAATTTTAAGAAGTCCACCTTTTTATGCAATTATAATTTCTGTTATTTTACTCTATAATAAAATTGAACTTCCCACATTTGTTGAAAACACTACTTTTTTACTGATGTATGCAACTATATTTTTAATTTTGATGTCTTTAGGTATAGCATTAACTAGATTAAAAGTTTTTTCTTTTAACAAAGCTTTCTTTTCTTCTATTGGAAGAGTAATTTTAGGGCCTTTAGTGGGTTATTTACTAATTGTTTATTTTGAATTAGAAGGATTTGCCGCTGGAGCTTTATTAATACAATGCTCAATGCCAAGTGCAATTTTAACTTATTTAGTTGGCTCCATATATTCACCTAAAAAGATAGTAGATAATATCGCAAGCATGATTGTAGTATCGACTTTAATGTCATTTATAACTGTTCCTTTAGTTGTATTCTTTGCTTTAAAATACTTTAATTAATCTATATCCTCCTTCTATAAATGAAGGCTATTACTTTTAATTTACTTGCATGGGTAATGCTTCCCATAATGGATGGTTTTGCTAAATATTTAAGTACAGATATACCTGTTTTGCAAATTACGTGGGCTAGATATTTTTTTACCGTTGTTTTTACTTTACCTGTTATGTTTTTTCTTTTTAGAGAAAAACTTGTTTGGACAGATAAACCAAAATTACAATTTATAAGAGGTTTAATTCTTCTAACAGCTAATATTTGTTTCTTTTATGCAATTTCAGTAATCTCATTAGCAAAAGCATTAACTTTAGCTTTTGTTGCTCCTTTGATTGTTACTGCTTTTTCTCCAATTTTTTTAGGGGAGAAGGTGGGTTTTAAAAGATGGTCTGCTGTAATCATAGGTTTTATTGGTTCTCTGGTAGTTATAAGACCTGGTTTCGTAGAGATTAATTTAGCAAGTATAGCTGCTCTTGGAACAGGTATAATGTATGGGTTTTATTTAATAATTACACGTAAACTAAGCACTTCAGACAATCCTTTATTAACTTTACTCTTAACTGGTGTAGTGGGGGCCTTAATTATATCTACTGTAATGCCATTTGTGTGGGTTAAACCTACCATTAATCAGTGGTCTATGATGGCTGCTATAGGAATATTTGCCTGTATAGGACATTTATTTCTAATATTATCTCTTAAATACGCTGATGCTTCTAGATTGGCACCATTCAGCTATTTTGAAATCATTACAAACATTATTATAGGCTTTTATTTCTTTAATGATTTCCCTGATAATTGGACTTTTTTAGGTTTATTCATTATCGTCCTAAGTGGCATATACATTTCTAGAAGAGAAAATTTAGTCAAAAAACTTAAATAATAGGTATTATCTGTTTACTAATAAATAAAGTATTACTTTAATTAATAATAATAAATCACTGTATTTATTATATAATATTGATATTGTATATAATTTAATTTTAGTGAAATTTTATTTAATTAGAAATTAAAATTCACTTAATTACGCTAAAAAGTTTTGAGTTTTCCATAAATTATGAAAAATATTAAATAATCCAATAAAATGGAGGTTTTTTAACCATTTCAAATACGAAATTTATTGAAAAATAGGGTA
>MDTG01341684.1_pt1 | contig 10488 bp, 10 predicted proteins | sample 811421 | NCBI WGS metagenome assembly MDTG01 (sample SAMN05326645, study PRJNA326480) | marine metagenome | isolation source: seawater | place: Pacific Ocean: South East | collected 2011
GAAAACTATATAAGTGTAATCCTTATTAATTGCACCTCTTTTTTTTAATAATTTTTGAACAATTGCTTTTAATTTTCTTCTAATTTTGTTTCTTTTAACTGCATTTCCAATTTTTTTTTTCAAAACAAAACTAATAAGCAAATTAGTTTTATGCTTTGGTTTAAAAAAATTTTTCGCAGCGAAAATGGAGAAATACTCTGTATGAATTTTTTTTTCTTTAAGAGTTTTTCTGAACTGGTCGCTTTTTTTCAAACTTTCAAGCTTAACCATTCAAATTTACGTGGATAGCGTTTTTCTTCCTTTTGCTCTTCTTCGAGCGATAAGCTGTCTTCCAGTCTTAGTTGCCATTCTAGCTCTGAAGCCGTGTCTTCTTTTTCTTACTAAATTGCTGGGCTGATATGTTCTTTTCATAAATATTTAAAGGTATATATTTTAATTACCGTCTATTGTACAGGTAAATTATGAGTAAAAATTTGAAAATATTTTTTGGAATTTCATACCTGCTCATATTAATAGCTTTCTTATATTATATTTTTACAATCATTCAAATAAACAGGCTAAACGACTTTTCTTATTATAAAGAAATTCAAACAAAGTTAGATTTTATTATAGGCTCTAACACTTTAATTAATTTAACTTATTTTTTCTTTTTTGTTATAATTTGGATTGCACTTCTTGGTTTTGCGTCTCCAATTTTAATTATCTCAGGAATATTGTTTGGTCAATGGCTTGGAACACTTATTTCAATGATATCTATTTCGATTGGAGCTCTAATTTTGTACTCAATTGGAAATTATTTTTTTAGAGATATATTAAAAAATATTTTAGAAAAAAAATTTCAAAAATATATTCAGTTATTTCAGAAAAATGAATTTTATTATTTTTTTATTTATAGATTTATAGGCGGATTAGGTGTTCCATTTGGATTACAAAATTTAATTCCAATTTTGTTTAGAATGAGAAAAATAAATTATTTTTTTTCTAGTTTTTTTGGTTTTGTTCCAGGTTTTTTTGTTTTTAATACAATTGGAGCAGGGTTAAATGATTATATTAAAAAATCAAACAGTTTTAATTTGAAAGAACTTTTATTTAGTTCAGAAATTTTTTTCCCGATTTCCTTATTTGTTGTGCTAATGATCGTATCACTAATTGTAAAAAAAAAATTTTTTGATGTAGTAAATGAATAAAAATGTTTTATCAGGGGATTTAAGCCCTTATCTTCAACAGCACAAAGATAACCCAGTTAATTGGCAAACTTGGTCTAAAGAAACACTTAAATTTGCAAGGGAAAATAAAAAACCTATTTTACTTAGCATTGGTTACTCAAGTTGCCACTGGTGTCATGTAATGGCACATGAAAGTTTTGAGGATTACGAAACTGCAGAATTAATGAATAAATTTTTTGTAAACATAAAAGTTGATAGAGAAGAAAGACCGGATTTAGATTTTATTTTTCAAAGTTCTTTTCAATTATTTAACCAAACAGGAGGAGGTTGGCCTCTTACTATGTTCTTAGATGAAAATGGAGTTCCATTTATGGGAGGTACATATTTTCCAAAAGAAAGCAAGAATGGATTGCCATCATTTAAAGAAGTCTTAAATAAAGTTTCAGATGCTTACAAAAGTCAAAGAGAAAATATTATTAAGCAAAAAAATTTAATTATTAAAAACTTAGATTTAAAAAAAACTTCTGTTTTACAACAAGATCTTGAACCAATATTAGAGATTACTTTAAATTATCTTGACCCAATCAAAGGGGGGTTTAAGGGTGCACCTAAATTTCCTACATTCAATGTTTATGAGACATTACTTTATTATTATAACAAAACTAAAAATAAAAAATATCTTGACCCTATTAATGTCGTAATAAAGCAACTTTGCTCTAAAGGGATATATGATCATGTTGAGGGTGGTATCGCACGTTACACAGTTGACGAAAATTGGATAATCCCACATTTTGAAAAGATGCTTTATGACAATAGCCAATTTATTTTATTATTATCAAAATATTGTAAAATTACTCCAGAAATTTACTATATAAATAAATTAGAACAAACAATCGAATTCTTAAAAAAAAATTTTTTAAACCATGAAGGATTTTTAGGATCAGCATATGATGCAGATAGCGATGGGGAAGAAGGAAAATATTATGTTTATGAATACGAGGAAATAAAAGGATTTCAAAATATTGATAAATATTTCGAGATTAACTCTAAAGGAAATTGGGAAAATAAAATTATTCTAATAGAAAAAGAAAAACCATCTAAAGAGATTTTAAGAAAGCTTTTAGAAATTAGATCAAAAAGAAAAAAACCATTTTTCGATGATAAGACACAATTAGATTTAAATTGTCTTTGGATCAGTTCTTTAGTTGCAGCTCATCAAATTTTACCCGATAAAGAATATTTAAAATTAGCTGAAGTATTCATCTCAAAGATAGAAAAAAAGTATATAAAGAGTAATATTTATCATAGTTATTCAGAGAAAATTGTTTTCTTAGAAGATTATGCTTTTTTGATCAATGCCTTAAATGATCTTTTTGATTGTACAATGAATTTTAAATATAAAGAGTTATCTAAAAAATTGTCACAAGAAACTATAAAAAAATTCTATTTAAAAGAAAAAAATATATTCCAAAAAAATCCAATAGAAAATAATGATATTTTTTTAAAACCAATTGATATAGGCGATAATACTATACCAAACGGAAATGCTATAATGTTAATAAACTTTGTTAGACTAGGAATGATGGATGAAGCAAAAAAATTGTCTGATTGTTTGAATGGATATTTAAATGTCTACAAAAGCCATATGATGACATCTTTAAGAGCTATAGATTTTTTTAATAATGTAAAAGATGGAAAGAATTGTAATGAACAAGGATGTAAAATAGATGAATAAAAAAAGTTTTTGGTTTGTTTGGTTGCTACTAGTAATTTTGTGGAATTATGGCTTCCCGGACGCTTCACCACTTGAAGATGTTATTGTTGCAGTATTTTTGTCATTATTTTTTATTCTAATTAAAAAAAAATTCATACGATGAAAGACCTTGTAATAATATCCAATGAGAGAGTTTCTTTAAGCAGTCAAAAAGAGTATAAAAGTATAAATTTAGACCTACAAATTTTACCTGACGAACTCTCAAATTTCTATAACCTTGCATATATATGTAGAAAATCTAAAATTCAACAAAACCATCAATATAAAATTAAAAATATTTATCCCTGTAGTAATATTTTAAGTTTTTTATTTAATATAGTCTTATCTACATTTAAAAAAAAAAAATTTTTAATTATCTCTATTAGTCCTTATACATTTTTTGCGTTTTTAATTTTATTTGTATTTAGAAAAAAAGATATTTTTGTTTATTTAATGAGCAATGGACATGAGGAATATGAACATATTCTTGGAAAAAAAGCAGTTTTTTTATACGATATAATGTTTAAGTTTGTCACTAAATTTTCTAAAGTAATTGTGTGTCATAAAAGATTATATGATCCTGACAAATCTTTTCTAGTTTTACCTTCAAGAATAAAAAAAATTTGGTTAGAGAATATTTCTACTCCAAAACTAGATATGCCTAGATACCTTTATGTGGGTCGGATAAACCCTGAGAAAGGTATTGAAAACTTTATAAATTTAATTGAAAAGGTTAAAGAGCCTTTGCAGCTATCAATAGCTGGCAATACTGAGAAATTAGAAATTAATCAAGAAAATATAAATCTTCTTGGCTATCTATCCTCAGAACAAAAGCTTGTGGAAGCGTATGATAAAAATAATATATCAATTTTACCATCATACACTGAAGCTCACCCTTATGTAATTGAGGAGTCTTTAGCCAGAAAAAGACCAGTAATAATATTTGAAGATATCGCATACGTTAAAAAAAATAACTTTGGTGTATTCGTTATTAAGAGAGAGAGAAAAGATTTATTAGAGACAACGAATTACATAATAAAAAATTATAAAAAAATTCAAACAGAGATGGATAGAAATAGTCTTCCTACAATGGAAAAAATGATTAGCAGATTTTGTGATATTTTAGGTTAATTTGAAGTTAAAGTGACACAATAAACTTTGAGATGTTGAATAAACAGATTTACTATGCTAATTGGGCTAATGGCAAAAGTTCTTTTAGTAAACCCACCATTTTATAGGTTACTTGGATCAAAGTATAACGCAAATTCTTTAGGGATAGCTTATATAGCCTCTTATTTAAATAAAAGAGGTCACGATGCATGGTTGTATAATGCAGATTACGTTAGCGACTACGGTTATATAAAGATTAAAAAAATTTTTTCTAATTTTAATTCTTATAAGGATTATTTTAAAGATACAGAAAATGCAATTTGGCATGAGGTAAAAGATAATATAATTAGATTTAAACCTGATTGGGTAGGTTATACCTCCTATACAGCCAATATAAGCGCTATAAAGATAATTTCAGATCATGTAAAAAAAGTAGATCCATCAATAAAGCAAGTGGTTGGAGGTGTTCATGCTACATTAGACTCTGATATTTTAAACACTCTTACATCAATAGATTATTCTATACAGAGAGAAGGTGAAGAAGCATTTACGGCATTAGTAGAAAATAAAAATCCAAAATTTATACCAGGAGTAGTTTCAAGAGAAAAAGGAGGTATACTTTTTAAAACTGGTATTGCACCAGTGATTAAAGATATAAATAATCTGCCAATGCCTGAGAGAGAAAAATTTTGGAATATTCCAGAACATGAAAGAAAAAATGTAGATGTCTCATATGTAAATACTATAAGAGGATGTCCATATAAATGCACTTATTGTGCATCACCATTTCATTGGGATAGAAAAACAACCAGACTAAGATCACCAGAGTCAGTTCTTGAAGAAATGCACTTACTCAAAGATAATTATTATGTTCCTACTAAGTTTGATTATGCTGCGTCAGCAAATATTGAAAAAAAAGATCAGCTACAGATAGAGGATAATACCATTGTATATTTTGTTGATGATGTTTTTACCGTAAAAAAGAAAAGGGTAAAAGAAATGCTTAGGATGATGATTAAAGATAATTTAAAAATGAGATGGAAATGTGAAGCAAGAGCAGACCATTTAGATGATGAAATATGTGAGTTAATGGCTGAAGCTGGTTGTGAAAGAGTTAAAATCGGTTTCGAGTCCGGTAGTAATAGAATTTTATCAGAAGTCAAAAAGTTAGAGACAAGAGAAGAAATGTTGAAAGGAGCCGAAATGTTAAAAAGGGCTGGTGTTCCATTTTCAGCTTACTTCATGGCTGGCTTCCCAGGTGAAACAGATGATGATTTAAAAGAAACAATAGACTTTGCAAAAAAAGTTGACGCCGACTATTATTCTTTGTCAGTTCTAGCTCCTTATTATGGAACTGAATTATACGATCAACTTATGAAAAATGGACATGAATTAGATCAACAACCATGGGAATATTTCTTTCACCAATCACCAAAACCAATGGTAAACGATAAACTAAGCACAAAAGTTTTGAGCGAATATCTTTCACTTGCTGAATTAAATACTAAGAACAAAAAAAAACGTGGTTATATTTAAAAAATTAAATGAAAAATATTATTGTTACCGGCGGAAGCGGTTTTATAGGCTCGAATATTGTTAATCTATTAGAAAGAAAAAATTTTAACGTTACTGTTCTCGATAAAGTTAAACCTAAAAATCGTAATATAAAATTTGTTAAAACTGATCTTTCAAATTTAAAGATTTTGAAAAAAGTTACCAAAAAAATTGACTGCATATATCACCTTGCTGGAGTATCTGACATAAATAAGGTAAAAAAAATGCCAGGTGAAACGATTAGAGATAATGTTCTTTGTACTAGCAATTTATTAGAGGCATCAAGAATAAACAAAGTTAAAAGATTTATATTTGCAAGCAGTATTTATGCTAATAGCTCTAGAGGAAATTTATACACTTCATCAAAAATTGCAGCTGAAAATATCATAAAAAATTATTTTACTTTATTTAAATTAAGATACACAATCTTAAGATATGCAACTGTCTATGGAACAAATAACAGAGGGGCAGATGTAATTTCAATATTTTTAAAAAAAGCAAGTAAAAATCAAAATATTTTTGTTCATAGCAATGGTAGGCAAACTAGAGATTTTATTCATGCAGAGGATCTAGCTGAATGTTCCTTAAAAGTTTTAAAAAAAAAATATGAAAATAAAACTTTAATTATCGGAAATAGAAAAAAAATTAAGATATTATATGTAGCTAAATTAATTAAAAAATTAGCTAATTCTAAATCTAAAATAATTATAAATAAAAAAAGCAAATGAGAGGATGATTTTAATCTGGAGGAAATTAAAACTATACCAAAAAAAATGTACTTAGTTTTCAAAAGCAAATATCTTTTAAAACAAGGTATTACAAATTTTTTAAAGGAAAATAAATAATGAAATGGAAAATTCCCTACATAGATTTTGGAAGACAGTATAATAAACAAAAAAATTTCCATCTTTCAAACTTTAAAAGAATTATGACTAAAGGAGATTTTGTTTTACGGGATGAAGTATTAAAATTTGAAAAAAAAATATCTGAATTATTAAAGATAAAATATGTGGTATCAGTAAATAGCTGCACTGATGCATTACTTTTAGCTCTCACAAGTATTGGGTTAAAAAGAAACTCTGAGATTATAACTGTTGGTCATACTTATGTTGCAACTCTATCCGCAATAAAACACGTGGGCTTTGAACCAATTCTTACAGATATTTCTGATGATTTTAATATTGATCCTAATAAAATTGAAAAACTAATAACAAAAAAAACTAAGGCAATCTTACCTGTTCATTTATATGGTCACTCATGTGAGATGGATAAAATAATGAAAATTGCAAAAAAATATAATCTAAAAATTATAGAGGACTGTGCTCAGTCTTTCGGAGCAAAATTTAAAAATAAATTTGTTGGAACTTTTGGTGAAGTAGGATGTTTTTCTCTTCACCCTTTAAAATCACTTGGAGCAGCAGGAGACGGAGGTTTTATTGTAACAAAAAATAAAAAACTTTATGAGAAATTTTTAAGATTAAGAAACCACGGTCAAGGAAGAAGAAAAAATGGAAAATACTTAAAATCAAGATATGATATTGATTATTTTGGTTTTTGCACCCGTCTGGATAACCTACAGGCGTCAATAGTTAATACGAAATTAAGGATTTTAAAGAAAAATATTAGCTTAAGGAACAAAATTGCAAAAGATTACAATAAAGCTTTTGAAAATTTGCCAATAATTCCGCCAAAAATTTACAACAAAAATTTGTATCATGACGTTTTTAATTCTTATGTTATTAGGACAAAAAAACAATTCTCTCTATTTAAGTTTTTGAGAAAAAAAGGTATTGAGGTGTTAATTAATTGGCCAAAACCACTTTACAGGCACAAAGGACTGAAATTAAAAAATTATAATCTTAAAAATAATGAAAAAATTTGTAGGGAAATAATTTCCCTACCAATTTACCCAGAAATGCTTAAATCAGAATTTAATTATATTGTTAAAACAATAAACAGTTTTTTTAAGCAATAAATAACTATTTACAATCGTTTAAGAAAGTTTTAATAACAACTTGCATTGAATAAGTGAGTGGGGAATAATGTGTAATTCATTAACTGTTCCTGCAACGGTAAGAATAATATTCAAGTCCGAGCGCCACCCAATGTAGTCCGCTGTTGAATGAGGGCCAGGAAAAGTCTAGTTCTACTTAAAAGCATCGGCATTTTTTTTAATAATTCAAAGTAAAAAGCTTTGAAAATTTGAAAGGCCGATATGAAAAAGATAATTTTAATTTTTTCGCTTTATTTAATATTTACATTTGCACATGCAAAAGACTTAGAAAAGTGTGAGTGGAAAAATGAAAAAGGTTTACCGTGTTTAACTATATTTTCAGCCCCAAACACATCAAAGATTAACGAGCGAAATTTAAACAAAATTATTATAACAAAACAGCAGATGATTGACTCAGGATATGAGGACGTTAGAAGTTTGCTGGAACATGTTATGGGTGTTGATGTTTATAGTGACGGCCCAAGGGGACAAAAAACCTCAATTTTTATGAGAGGAACAAATTCAAATCATACCTTAGTACTATTGAATGGAATTGCAATTAATGACCAAAGTTCACCGAAGGCAATGTTTGATTTTGGATACGATTTTCTCCAAGGTTTACAACAAATTGAAATATACAAAGGTGCCAGCGGAGCAATTTTCGGTCCCGCAGCAATCGGAGGAGCAATAAATTTTATTACTGACATTGATTATGAGAATTATTTTTCATTTAGTGGATCTAATAAAAGAACAAATTCATTAGACGCAAACTTTACTTACATTACTGATAAAGGTTGGCATCATAATTTTAAAGCTGGATCATCACAAATCGAAGAACTTAGTACTCAGAATACTTCAAAAGATCTTGATGGTACTAAAAATATCTCTTTGAATTATAATTCAATGAAATTTTTAAACGATAACACAAAATTAAAATTTACTGGATATGGCAGAAAAACAGATAGTGGTTACGATAGTTGGGATGATGCAAATGCTAATGCAGATAATATAATGTATGCTTTTCAATCAACTTTAGAAAGTAGAAAAGAAAATATAGAAGATAAATTTACATCCCACATTCACGTACATGATCGTTATTATGATACTGCAGTCAAAAATAAATATTATTCTCAGTCATTAACTTTAAAAGGTGAGAGAAAGTTAAACATATCTGATAATCTATCTTTAGGTTTTGGAAGTGATTATAATTATATGAAAGGTGATTTTAAAATTCACGGCTCATGGGGATCATCGGCTAAAGGTCATACTGATAATTTAGGTATATACTCCAACTTTGGTTTGAAAATAAATGACTCAACATCTTTTGCTGGACACCTAAGAGGAGACAGTCACAAATATAGTGAGGAAAACTTGACATATAAATTAGGTTTAACAAAAATCTATAGTGATCTTACATTAAATTATAGTGAGTCAACTGGTCTAAGACATCCTGATCTTTTTGTTTTACATGGAGCTAACCCAAGTGGAAGCTTCAAGTCAATGAAAACGACAAAAGCAGAGACTAGTCAAACAAAAGAAATTTCTGCTAAATTTAAAATTTCAGATTTTATATCTTTTAATTCAACAGCCTATAAGGGAAAAATTTCAGACGTGCTTAATAGAGGCACCTCTACCGGTGGGTATAATGAAATTATTGATATTAAACAAGAAGGATTAGAAAATAGTTTAATATTTAGTGATAATGATCAAAAAGTTATTCTTTCCAGCACTCTCTCAAAAAGCACAGAGGATGATGGAACACCACAATTGAGAAGGCCAGAGAAACAATTTGGTATAAAGTATTCTAAAAAATTTGCGTCATCAATTTTAGGTCCATTAAATTTAAACTATGATTATCGACATGTGGGAAAAGTTGAGGATTGGAAAAATGGATCTACAAGAGCTAAAGTTGATAGCTCGGACATAATGAATTTATCTATAACAAAAGAATTATTTGGGAGTAAATGGTCAATAAATTTTTTAAATCTAACTGACGAAAATTATCAACGACCAGATACTTACAATCAGGAGGGTAGAAGAATAAGCTTGTCATTTAGGAATAAATACTAATAATTAACCTATGAGACAAATTTTAATTTGCGCTGGAATTTTTTTAAGTTTAGCAGCGAGTAGATTTATTCCTCATCCGCCAAATTTTACTAGTTTATTGGCCCTAGCTTTTTACGTCCCTGTATTTTTTGGAGTTAGATATATTGTTGTTTTAATTATTAGTTTTGCAATTACAGATTTAATAATAGGCTACCATCTGGGTACACACTGGACATGGGGTAGCGTTTTAATTATAGGACTTATCTCAAAGTTTTTCGCAAAAAATCACATATGGAGAATATCAGGCGCTTTAGTTGGAGCGTGTATATTTTTTATAGTAACAAATTTAGGTGTATGGTTAACAGGAGTTTATGGTTTATCAATTCCAGGTTTAGTATTCAGTTATACGATAGCGATACCTTTTTTTGCATACAGTATTTTATCAACCTTATGTTTTTCAGCAATCATAGAAATAGGCTACAAAATCTTGAGTAATAAATATAAATTTAAAAAAGCCTAGAATCCGCCAAAAACTTATTGTTAATATAAATAATCTAAGATGCTTGCATATTAGCTATCAAAGAAGTAAAAATGTAAAATCTGATGCAGGAGCAATTATGGGAATACATTACGATTATAAATCTACGCGAGGTGACAAAGCGATGAAAAAAGAAGCTAAGCGAAAGGCTAGAATAGAACAAAGAAGAGCTAAACGTTCAAGCATCAATTCTAAGGACTCTCAAGAAAAATTGATGCATGATATTGATAAGCCCATAACATTAGAGGACTTAACAAATCCAGATAAAAATTAATTTCTAAATGAAATCTTTTGGAAAAAAAGATTCTTTATTAAAAAGCCGTGA
>MDTG01072865.1_pt1 | contig 10487 bp, 12 predicted proteins | sample 811421 | NCBI WGS metagenome assembly MDTG01 (sample SAMN05326645, study PRJNA326480) | marine metagenome | isolation source: seawater | place: Pacific Ocean: South East | collected 2011
ATTAATATATTGTAAATAATAATTTTTTAAATTAAAGTTGAATTGCCCTTTTTTAATAGTCTCTAATAATATCGGAACATTTATAGTTTCAAATCTTGAATTTAAAATTTCATATTCATTAAAATGAATTTTAAATTTTTTGATTATTAATTTAGTATGCGTAGCATCAAAAAAAAGTAATTTCTTTCTTTTTGGATGCTTGAATATAAATTTTGTCTTGAATAATAAAATTAATGCTTTTTTGAAAAAATTTAAACTCATTATTAGAAATTTAAAAAATATTTAAATAATTATTTTTTATTAATTTTTTTAAATAATCTTCTAAATAAAGACTTTAATAACTCTTTTGTATTAATGCTTTCTACGCTGTGAGGTAGATAAATTTGTTCTGGAGATCTACCTTTATGAAAATTAGATAGCGTATAGTATTCTTTAGGGATGTGTTCTTTACCGCCTCCTTGGTATGGAAATTTAAAATCCTCACTTGAATTTTTTTTAAGTAAATAAAATATGTCAATATTTTCAACATTATTTAAATCAATTAATTTTAAATAATTTTTATCTAATGGCGTTACAACTGACATTTCATTTCGTCTAACAACGAAATTTGAATTTAAGATAGAATAATTGTTTACTGCCGCAATATTATCAATGGTACAACTGTCAAACCGGTAAAATCCGTTTCCATTTAGATAAGATTGATAAATAATCATATAACCGTTTTTTTTGCATAAATTATGCATAGTTTTATAGGCTTCTACGATATTAAAAGGATGTTCGTTGTTACCGAAGTCAGTAACTAAATCAAATTTCTGATTTAAGCTTTTATCTTTAAGTGGAAAGTTAAGATCTTGGATAACGTGCTTATTATTATCATTACTGTCTCTATCAAGTTTGACAATATCCATTCTAAATGCTTCTTTAATACCAAAAGAATTCCAAAGAATTGAAGAAGATACTCTTGGTCTTTTTGGATGATTTTTAGCATTTCTCCAGGCCTGTTCGTTAAATTTAATTTTATTATTGGTGAATCTACTCTCAATTTCACTGTAAGATACAAATGCATCTTGATCACCCATATCGATAACAGTTTTTATATCTTTAAAAAAATCCCTTTCATAAAGATCAAACATTATATCCAATACTTTTCCACCCAAGGCCATATTTTTTAATTTTTAGAGTTAAAAATTTCCTTTATTTTAGTTACCAAATCTTTTGCATCTATAGATTTGTTGCCTCTATTCTCACAAGCCACAGAAGCAGCAATATTACCTAGAATTGATGAGATTACAATATTTTTAGATGCAATCAATGCTAATGATGCAACAGCTAATAAAGCATCTCCTGCACCTATACCATCAGTTAATTTCTTGACAAGTGAGTCTAAAGGAAAAAAATCTCTTGGATGCAATGCACTTTTTCTGAAAGTAATTGTACCCCTCTCCCCTAATTTTAAAATTAGATATTTTGCTTTAGAAATATTGAAAACTTTTGTACCTAATTGTCTTACGGCGCTATCTTGATCTGCAAGAGAAAATCTTGCCTCTTTTTCATTAGGTAAAATTAAATCAAAATATTTAAAATCAAGTATATTTCCCCATCTATTGCTTACCTGACTATCAGCAATTTTTATAGTTCCTTTTCTAATTTTTTTTGAAAACTCTTTAATCGTTTCTTGATTAAAAATTCCATGTCTAAAATCACTAAATATCACTCCGTGGGACTTTGTTTTAGAGATAATTTTCTCAATATTGCTTTTTATTTTGTCTGATATGATATGATTATCAACTACATCGACTTGTAAAAGTTTATGATTATCAGCCCAAAATCTTTCCTTACAAGTAGTATTTCTATTTGGATCTATTAAGCAGTTATGTTTAATTTTATTTTTTTTTATTTCACTAGCTGAATAATTGCCCATTTTGTCATTTCCTACAACACTCGTAAAAATAACATCTGCACCTAATTTTTTAAGATGTTTTGCAACGATTCCAGCGCCACCTAAAAAAATTTCTTCATTATTTTTACGAACGCTAAATGTTGGTGTTTTAGTTGTTTGCCCGAGAACATCACAATAATTATATTTATCAATAATTGTATCTCCTACTATATGTATCTTTATCTTTTTAAATTTTTTAATTGTGGCTTCTAGATCGTGAAATGATATTTTTTCAAATTCCATCAATGAAATTAATTTCTCATAATTAAGTTTAGGTTTTTCAATTTTTTGTAAAGCTGTGGAAGAATACACTACATCACCTGGGCTAAATAATATCTCACCTCCAAATTTGGATAAAATTTTAATCTCTTCTCTAGTCTTAAGATGGATATTATTTTTTTTATATTCAAAACCTTTTATAAAATAGTTTGGTTTAATCTTAGATAATAAATTTAGCGGAGTTTGATTATAATCAATTACAACGTAGTCAACTATTTCTAATGATGCAAGATTAAAAGCCCTCAAATATTCTGGGACATAAGGGCCATCTTTTGATTTAGTTATATGTTTGTCTGAAGTAATTGATGCAATAAGAATATCAGATTTTTGTTTGCTATAAGCTAAATGTCTTAAATGGCCAGGGTGTACAATATCAAATGTTCCATGACAGTGAGCTATTTTTTTCTTTTTTCTTAAACTTTTTAATTTTGTTAAAAGTTCTTTAAGAGAAAGAATTTTTTTATTTACTTTTTTTGAAAAATATTTCATTTGTTATTTTTTTCTAATAGACTCTAGATTTTTCATAGTTACATATCCTTCATCTAGATCATTAAAAGATTTATTTTTTATGGCCTTGTTGAAATGAACCCATTCGTTGTACCAAGAATTTTCTTCAAAAAAATACCAATTTTTTTTCTTAGGTATTCCTGAAGGGTACACTCTTTTAGACAAAGTAACAGTCTGTTTCCCCCATTTTGGAAGTGATTCCACATTTATCGATCCTTTTTCTCCAGAGATTTCTAAAGAAAATTTGTTTTCCCACCTGACAAAGCTATAATGAATTTGACCGATTACATTTCCGCTTTTTAAAGTAATAAAACCATTATCATCTTTAAAATATTCATTTCTTTGCATCGTATTATTTATAATATTAAAGTTTTTACTAATAAAAAATTCAAATAAATTTATACTATGACTGCCTATATCGGATAAAGCACCAATATTATTTTTATTGGTTTTAACCGATCCGTTAACATAATCAATTTTAACAAAATAAATTTTTCCAATTTTTTTTAAATCAATTAATTTTTTTGCTAACTGAATTCCCGAGTCATACCTCAAATTAAAACCTGTTTTAAGATAAACTTTGTTTCTTTTTGCTGCATTCAATATTTTTGATGCTTCAATTGCATTTAACCCTAGAGGTTTTTCCACTAACAAATTTTTTTTTGAATTTAATATCTTAATTGCATAACTGAGAAAAAGATTAGGTTGAGTACTTAAAATAACTGAGTCCACATTAGATTTTAATACTTCATTAATATCTGTAGAATATTTAGCTTTTATTTTTTTTGCTATTTTTGATCCAAGACTGTCAATTTTTTGTTTAATTTTTTTTCTTCCAACAATTAAAGCGATTTTTGTTTTTTTATATCTTTGGATGGATTTAACTCTTTTAGAGCCAATATTTCCACATCCTATGATCGCTATTTTCATTTTAGTAATTTAGATATTCTTTTTTTTTTTCTTTAAAGTTGATATTCAAAACTTCACAAACATTTTTTTTTTTAAGCATAATAAGATTGTTTTCATCTCTTGTATTAAGATAATTAAAAATTATTAAACAATCTTTTAAGTTTTTTTTATCGATCTTTTTAATTGTAAATTTAATTTTTTCTTTTTTTAAATCAAAAAAAGAGTCAAAAGTAAAAAGCTTGATTTTTTTTTTTTTAAGATAATTTTGGAATTTGAGATAGGGAGAATTTACTATTGAAAAAGAATTTAATTTATATGAAGGCCCAGCCCAAATTATTTTTTTATATTTTTTTTCTTTCAATAAAGATTTAAATTTATTTATAAGTAAGTTAATTCTTGAATTATTCATTTTTTCCAACTTCAAAAATACACTTTTACTTTGTTTGTTCTTTAACGTTTTTAAAACTGTATAAACATCTCTTTCTAAGTGTCCCCCGCTAATCCCTAGAGATGGAGAAATGTATGAATGAATTCCTATTCTTTTATCAGACCTTATAGATTCATTAATCTCAGAGAATTTGAATCCAAATTGCCTGCAATAATTATCCATCAAATTTGCATAGCTTACAGAATTATAAAGGTATAAATTAATAGCAATTTTTATTAGTTCCGCTTGTTTCAAATTATAATAAAAAATTTTACAATTAAATTTATTAAACTTCTCTAAAAAACTAACTTTTTTTTCTGCACCTAAAATAATTCTTTCTGGATTAATAAATCTTTCAAAAGCATTACCCATTACAAGTGTTTCTGCCATATAAATAAAATTTATATCTTTTCTATCTTTAAAAAATTTGTTTTTTAAATCATCACAAAAACCACAATAAACTTGGCTTGTTATTATTAAATTTGCATTTTTACACAGGTATTTTTTAAGTTTTTTTAATGACTGTAGAATATGATTCACATTTGGTGTCCCATTTAAAGTTAGAGGGGTGTCTAAAGTTAAAAAAATATTTTTATAATTTTTAATTTCTTGAGAAGATCCAATGAATGTTATCTTTTTTTTATTTTTTATTAAATATTTTTTTAAGTTAGGTTCTTCGGTAGTAACAATATCTTTCTCGAATTCCTTAATTTTATTCTGATCAAAATCATAAACAGCACAGCTTCCAACTTTTTCTGCCCAACCAATACTAAAAACCTGGCCTACATGTGTAAGTCCACAAAATAAAACTTTATTATTTTTTTCTTTAAGCACTGTATTAAGTTAAATTACCACTTAGTTTTTTTAACTTGTAGTTTAGGATGTGAAACTAAATAATGCCAAATAACAGCTTGCATTGCTTCCGCAAATGGAGTTAAAAATTTTTGGTTCATAAATGGTATTTTAATTACACAATCACCCCTTAAAGCCAAATAACCGTTGGTCTTGCCTACAATGCCTAAAACTTTTGAATTTTTTGATTTTCCAAGATCTATTGCTTTTATCAAATTGGTGCTTACATTTTTTTTTTATTACCTCCACCAACAGAAAAAATAAACAAAACATCTTTTTTATTTAATCTGCTAGCAATCAGCCAATCCTTAAAGGAGTTGTCCCAGCCCTCATCGTTAATTCTAGCAGTCAATTCAGAAACGTTATCAACTGGTGAATAGGACTCTATATTGCAAAGTTTTCTAAAATCATTTACAGCGTGTGAGCAGTTTCCTGCACTTCCACCAACTCCAAGAAAAAAAATTCTTCCTTTATTTTTTTTTACTTTTACTAAATTTTCAACTAATTCTTCAAGATTACCATGATCCAGATATTTAATGACATTGGTAATTTCATTAAAATATTTTTTTGAAAAACCTATTTTTTTATTCATAATTTATATCCACATGACTTTGCGTCCTCATAAAATGTTTTAATTGTCTCTAGAGAATAGTCTTCAAGTTTTTTTTTAAACATTTTTATTTTCTTAATTTGAGAGGCTTGCATGGTTATAATATCAGTCTTAGTATTAATTGCATTTACATAGTCGTAACTCATTCTCGGACTTGCCCATAATGTTTTACATTTACTTAATTTGTGCACTTCCTCATTGATGTCTCTCATAACTTTTATCGCGTCAACACCACAATCAAATATTCTTCCTGCGAAAATTGAAAGAATTGAACTTGTATTTTTCAATATAGGTAATATTTCTCTAACCTGATCTATAGTAAATAAAGCTGTTATATTTAATTTTACGTTTTCTTTAACCAGCTCCTCTAAAACATTTGTAGTAAAATTTTTATTCGTAAATGTAATCGGTATTTTTACATAAACATTATTACCAAGTTTACTTAAAATCTTTGCTTGATTTATCATATTTTCTTCATCATCAGCAAACACTTCTAAAGAAACAGGTTTATTTTTTGATTTTTCTAAAATTCTTTGAGAATAATCCAGGTAATTTTTTGCATTATTTTTTTTAAATAATGAAGGATTAAAAGTGTATCCGTCAATTTCAATTCCAAAATCCTCATTAAATTCGCTTGGGCTAAGACCATCAGCATATAATTCAATTTTTTTCATAAATATATTTTTTATTTAGTTTGTAGATTTAAATTTCCTTCAAATTGTGTTCTTAAAAATCTTGAGCCTATTTTAGCGTTAATAATTTTATGTCTAAGAATATTTTTGTGATAGTTGCTTATTTTTTTTGGCATTAAATTCCAGAACTGTTTTTGCATGCTATTGTTAATTTTAATATTGTTATCTAATAAATCGTTCATTTCTTCAACACAATCAAGTATTTCGTCAGGGTTATTATCAATATATTCTAAATCTTTTAAACTGAAATCTTCCTCTCTATATATAAAATTGAATTCATTTGATAAAAGTTCTTCCAGTAATAAAGGCCTTTTTTTTTCTTTTAGAGTAGAGATGCTTAAATATATGTATGCTATTAGGAACATAAGAGCACAAGTTTCCAACCGGTATGAAATCTGCCATAACTAAATGTTTTTTAAGAATGTACGGTATCCAGTAAAACCCGGTGCCGTTTGTGATTGTAAATTTAGCTTTATTGACCAAAAAAAAATCCATAAAACCTGATCTGAATTTACTTTTAGAATAATCAAAATTTAGTTTGTTATCTGATAAGCTCCATTCTTTTTCGGAACCTATGCCCATTCTTATTACTTTAATGTTTTTTTTATTTAAAAATTTAACTGCTTTATTGTAGTTCTCAATATCAGAATTTTTAAATTCAAAACTTTTATAATTATACTTTTCTTTAAGATAGTTTTTAAAATAGTAGTTGTCTCTAACAGTTATACAAACAAATTCATCATTTATATTTATTCCCATTTGATCTAAGTAATAATACCCTAAATCAATTTCTTTTTTTGAAAAATTTATTATGTTAGAATTTTTGCTTATTAAACTGTCTACATCTCTTTCTCCATAAGAAGGTCCAGTTAATAAAAATTTTTTTTCTCCAAATTTTTTAAATATATCGTGCAAAAATTTAAAAAGAAAAAAATGCGAAATATTGATTTTTTTTCTTATCTTATTGATAAAAAAATCATTACAAGTTTTTTTGGCATAAACCAAATATTCAAATTTTTGTCATTTTTATTTAAATTTTCTAAATACCAAAGAGATAGTTCTCCAATTAAATGGCCAACCCTTGTGGGCGAGATGACACCCAATTTAATTGTTTTAAAAAAGGACATTAACTTAAATATTGGAATGATAGGGTAAGAAAAAAAAAGTATTATATTGTAAATTTTAAGAATCATTAAAATTTGTTTGTAAAATTATAGTAGAGATTTAAATTAGTTTTTTTTCAACTTGCTCAAAGATATAATGTCCCAAAAAAATGTGACATTCCTGTATTCTAGCAGTGTTCTTACTAGGAATAATAATCTCTCTATTACATAATTTCTTAGCCTTGCCGCCATTTGCGCCAAGTAAAGCCACTGACTCAATATTCATTTTTTTTGCCATCTTGATGGCTTTTAAAATATTTTTGGAATTTCCAGAAGTTGATATAACCATTAATAGGTCCTCTTGTTTTCCTAGTGCTTCTAAATTTCTAGAAAAAATATTATCAAACCCTAGGTCATTACCACAAGCTGTTAAAGTTGATGTGTCCATAGCTAAACTAACTACTGGATAAGGCGGTCTTTTAGGTTTTGGTTTTAACCTTACTAAAAACTCTGCTGCTAAATGTTGTGCGTCAGCCGCTGAACCTCCGTTTCCGCAAATCAATATTTTTCCTCTGTTCTTTAATGTAAAAGTAATTTTTTCAATAATATCATTTATATTTTTTTCAAACTTAAATAATTTTTTTTTAAGATTTATATTTTCTTGAAGGCTCTTTTTAAGCATAAAAAATTATTTTAAAGGCAGATGTGCTCTTAATTTTTTTGAGATTTCTTGCTCATCATCAGTGATGTGGCCATACATGCTTTTACCCTTAGCAATCATCATTTTTTTAATCACTGAAATAAGTTCTATTTGTCCTCTCAATTCTAAAGAAGCTGCTTGATCCGAACCATACATAGATCTATCTAAAGTAACGTGTCTTTCCAAAGACGAAATTCCGTAACTAGTTGCAGCATAAGAAACTGCTAAGCCGGATTCATGGCCGCTATAACCAACATTGCAGTTAAACTTTTCTTTTAAAGTTTTTATTGTTTCTAAATTTGCATCTTCTGGTTTCATTGGATAGGTTGAAACACAATGCATTAGTTCGAACGGGCAATTATTCTTTTTAAAAATTTTAACTGCAGTTTCGATGTTTTTTTTTTCTGCCATTCCAGTAGATATAAATGTATATTTTTTCTTTTTTGCAACTTGTTCTAAAAATAATTCATCTACAATCATTGCAGATGCAATTTTTTGATATTTTAAATTAAATTGATCTAAAAAATTTAAGCTATTAATATCCCATGCTGAGGCGAACCACTCTATATTTTCTTTCTTGCAATATTTATCTATTTCTTCGTAATCTTTTTGACTAAACTCAATACCTAATTTCTGCTCTTTGAACGTTTTTCCCCAAGGACTTTCTCTTAAAGAATTTAGCTGGTCTTTTGAATAAACAACGTCAATATCTCTTTTTTGAAACTTTACAGCATCAAAACCCGCTTTTTTTGCTCCATCAATTAACTCTTTAGCAATTTTTAAATCACCATTATGATTTATTCCTATTTCTGCGATGAAAAAAATTTTACCCATTATTTAGTCTATCAAAAGAATTTCTTTAATGCTCTAATTAAATGTAAATCTTCTTTATCATCAATTTCTAAGCTTTGAACTTTATTCATGATAAAAACTCCAATTTTACCAAAAAGCCTGCATTTTTTTTTTAAAAATTTTTTAGAATTAAAAATATAGAATGAACCATTTTCAAGATATTTTTCTTCTATATCTTGTCTCATCGGTCTTTTTGAATAATTATAATTAGCTTTTAAACCTCTTAATGTATTTTTCCATATAAAATGATTAGAAATTCTTTGAGCAGAAAATAAGCTATCCAGATTTCTTTTTTTAAATTTTTCTATCGCCAAATCAAGAGATTTCGAAGATCTAATTGGAGAAGTTGGTTGAAGCCCCACTATTAAATCTGAAAAAAAATTTTTTTTATTTAAATATTTAACCGCATGAAACCATGCTGAGTCTGAGGTGGATTTATCTAATGAGTATTTAGTTGGCCTTTTTATTGTATTAGCGCCAAATTTTTTTGAAACATTTAAAATTTTATTTGAATCTGAGCTTACCCAAACTGAGTCTATTTTTTTTGACATTTTACAAGTTTTTATTGACCAATAAATTAAAGGTTTACCATTTACTTTTATAAGATTTTTATTTTTAATCCCTTTAGATCCTTTTCTAGCTAATATAATTGCAATATTTTTTTTCATTTTTTTAAAAATAACGTGACTACAGATCCATAGAATGGTGGAGAAACTTTTTTCTTGTCGAATATTTGCATCAGATTTTTTTTAGTAAAGTACGGTGTTTCAAAAAATGGAAAATTAATATCGAAAACTTTGAATTTATGTTTTCTTACAAACCTTATCAAAGACTCTGTTGAAAAAAGACTTACATGCGTTTTGTCTTTTAGTAGTCTAAAGTTATTTCCATACCTTCTTGCCGCAGCTGAGTCAAAATTTGGTGTTTCAAGGATTAGAATACCATTTTTTTTAAGTTTTTTATAAATCAATTTTATAAATTTTTCCGGTTTTTTATGATGCTCAATTATATGTAAAGCTGTTATTACATTAAAATTATTTTCTTTGAACTTTGACAAATCACCATTAAACACATTGCAGTATTTTGAAGCATTTTTTGAAGCAAACTTGCTTATTTCAACCCCGTATTTTTTCCATTTTCTATTCAGAGAAGAGAGTAGCCACCCGTGTCCGCAACCTACATCTAAAATTTTTGATGGCTTAATTCTCTGCAAATAAGATAAAACATATTGCATTTGGCTTAACTTGTACTCTCTTTCATTAAATAAATTTCTTACTTTTCCATCAGGATCTTTAACTGATTTATGATAATTTTCTTCATACTTTATTTTCAAATTTCTGTTGTGTTTTATATAGTACGTATTTTCTTTGAATAGATTTTTAATTTCTTTTTTTAAATTAAATTTTTTCACTTTATACATTTTATCTATTTTTTAATTAGGCATAGCTCCGCACTTTGCAACTTTTGATATAGCGCAAACAATGTACATTTTCTTTTAGATTGGTTGAGCTAAAAAATCCTTCCTTTTAGTACTCACTTTTAAGTTTCCAATCATCATTTCAATTCTATTTTTTTGAAATTTCATTATTTCAAATATTTTATTATTAAAAACTCCAG
>MDTG01153610.1_pt1 | contig 10487 bp, 7 predicted proteins | sample 811421 | NCBI WGS metagenome assembly MDTG01 (sample SAMN05326645, study PRJNA326480) | marine metagenome | isolation source: seawater | place: Pacific Ocean: South East | collected 2011
ACAGGCATGACGGACATCACTATGGCTACTCCTCAACTTATCCAGCCTGACATAGAATTATTCGTCACCGTTACCGTTCATGACATCAAAGGTAATGTTCACTTGACCAACCTCCCACAAGCAAGCGTCACACCGATTAATAACATAGTAGATACTGAACCTCCAAAAAGACTTACCCAAATTGAACTTTATGACCGTCCAAATGATGATGGAACGGGATTATTACTGAACTTTGAGTTAAGCGACGCTAGTGATGTAGGCAGTTATGAGATATATGCGGCATCAACCTCGTTTACCACCGTAACGCCGGGCAGCGGCGGGCCGATTAGTCCAATTGCAACCTTAGAAAGAAATCCTGAGTTGCCTTTGTTGATTGAAATTGTTGCCGGTGATATGCCTGTAGTAACAGGATTAGAGGTGTGGGCTGCCGTGGTCGTTAGAGACACCTCGGGCAACGCTTATCTCGATGATTTGCTAGTGGTTTCCAGTCAATCAGTGGATGATGGATTCGATGATTCTGGTGACTACATTACGCCTGTTGATGACTTATCAGCTGATTGGATTGATGACGGAATACTCGTTTCATGGAGCGGGGTTAATTCGGGTGATATCCGCGGCTACAAAATATACATCCTCGATGAATCCTTCACATTAGTTACTGATGCTGTTGAGGTTGGAGAAGTTTTGGCATCAACCAATTTCCTCATCTCCAGTGACAAATTTGAACAGTTAGACAACCAAACAACTTGGTATGTTGCTGTATCTCCATTTGATGATTACACAACCCGAAACATCGTTGAGGTAGTTGAAGTATTACCAAAGCAGAGTTCGGGTGGTGAACAACCTGTAGAATCAAATGAAGATACGGACTTCTCTTCTTTACTCACAACCCCAAATTTGATCGCTGCGGGTCTGCTTTTGGTCGCTCTGCTATTGCTGATTGGCATAATTAGAACCAGAAATAATAAGAAAATGCGTGACAAGAATTGGGAATTGCAAGAAGCTACATGGGGCATTCAAGATAATATGGGATGGGATGATGCTCCTGAATTTGGTGCTACGGCTCCTGTTGCACCGCCGCCGCAAATTACGCCACAAGTCGAAAATGATCTGTATTCTGCTGCCCAAAGGATTGAAGCAAACGATCCAAATCAAAGACAGGTGTACCAACCTCAGCAACCAGTTTTGCAACCGCAAAACAATGCCTTACTAAATGACTTAAATCAACCAAAACAAACTCAAAAACCGAATATTGATACATCATTCTTGGATGATCTGTTGTGAGGTGTAAATATGGCTAGAAAGCCAAGAGATGCGGTATTTACCACGGCGCTATGGGACGGCAATTCTAAAATCGCCGATTTTGAAAAACATCTCGAGCGGTTAGCCAAACACGCTGAAATATTACGAATTACATTGCCAGAAAATCTTGACCAGCTTATTGCCCAAGCAATAATCGATATGGATGAAAGATACAATTACAATCGATTGTTGAACATTACCTTCGATTGTGTTGATGAGGCATTTCGAACCAAATCTCGTGATTTACCAAAACTGAGGAACTGCAATCTAGACTCGATGACTATTCCAATGAAAAAGTGGCTTGGGCAAGTTACAGGAACAAAACATGGTGATTGGCAGTTTTATCTAGGTGCGAAAGATATTGCTGAACAAAATGGGGTTGATATTGCCCTATTAATCGATGAATTTTGTATCATTGATGGAGACAGAGCAGCCATCGTGGTAATCGACGAAGATGGTGTTGCATACTTCAGTGAGAACAAACAATCTGTTCAAGGCATCACTCTAGAAGTCTTAACAAGTGGTTTTGCTGAAATGGGGATTCCTCTCAGTAAAGCGAAACTAAATGAGCGCTTAGTTGCGAGGAGTACTGAAGTTTTAGCCATTGGAACAGGTATTGGTTGTTGTAAAATTTTGACTATTGATGGGGAAGAAGTCGGCCAGGATAACTCAACCATCAGTAGTATGCTTCAAGCATATCTCGCTCAACATTATTCTAACACCGATAACTGGACAGACCTGTGCGAGTACTCGAGATAACCGGCGTGAGTGCATTAGCGCCAGTGCTGATCGATTCCAACCTGTTAGGTATGGGTGCTATCAAGTATGGATCGCCAGACTTAGTTCTGTTTCAATCTGGCGGCCCGGCCAGCCATTTAGCTCAAAATTCAATTCTTTGTGGCCCGAGTAATACTAGAATTGTCATTAAACAGTTGAATGACATTAGAAGAGGAATTCGAAATAATGCCATGGAAGGCCAAATTCAACTGCTTGATGAGAAGCCTGTACTAACCGCAGAAATTGAGGAATGGAAACATGGATGCTGGTATCACTCGAATATTATATCGGCACAGGGGCTTGGTGACTTGTTGAACAAACTAAAACGACTAACTCCAAATGTCAAATTCCTCGATAAGCAAAATCATCTGCCTAGTGGAGCCTTCTGGGCGGGTTCTATCGCCTATGACATGGTGCAATATACTCAACCTATCTCATTTGAGAAATTACCTCAGCAAAATGAGATTTTAGCAGTTTTGTGGCTGGTTGAAAATTATATTGTGCACTCTGTTGATGATGATAAATACTCTGTTTATGGTGTCAATGAACAATGGACAGAATCTGTAAAAAAGGTAATCGATAAACAGGATATTTCTGTAAAGTTATCAAAACAACCATCGAATACCCACCAAGAAATCTCCTCAGTTGATGATGAACAGCATCACAATGCTATCGAACAAATCAAGAATTCAATCTCCAATGGTGTGTTCTATCAAGTAAATTTTGGTCGCTTCTGGTCCGGTAAACTAGTTGAACACCCTCTTACTATATTCCAAAGATTAACAATATCCAATCCAGCACCATTTTCTGCATACATCGAGGCTGTTGACTTAGGTCTAGCAATTGTATCATCTTCGCCTGAGACACTATTACGTTGTAATGATAGAATTTTATCTACCGCACCAATCAAAGGAACTGTTACACGCGGCGCCAACAAATCAGAAGATTTAGCGATGATTGCTTCGATGATTGCAGATATCAAAGAACGCTCGGAACACCGAATGCTGGTTGATTTGATGCGTAATGACTTGTCCAGTATCTGTAAAGTTAGTACCGTTAATGTTGCTAAATTTGATGTCGAATCATACGCTAATGTACATCATCTAGTTTCTCATATCGAGGGCGTATTATTAGATGACAAGACTAGTGGCGATGCATTGGGTGCTATATTTCCAGGTGGCAGTATTACCGGGTGCCCAAGAACAATGGTATGTGCTGCTATTGACCAAATTGAAAACTCAAGTCGATCATTCTGGACAGGTTCTATTGGCTGGTTCGAGCCGCACAGCGACAACTGCTCATGGAACATACTTATCCGTACTTTGGAGGCAAAGATGATCGGGAAGCAATGGCATGGAACTGTTGGTGCAGGTGGCGGCATCACCATTCGCTCAGAAGCAACCATGGAAGTTGCAGAATCGGTCTGGAAATCTCAAGCGATAAGGAAAGCCTGCGGTTGGCTAAAACCTGATTTCGATGTAACCAATACTGGAAGATTAGAAACGACTGCCTTAGAAATCGAAAATACCTCCAAATTCACCAATTGTGGTGAGGTTTACACGATTGCGGATTTGCATTTGGAAGGTGAAAAATTAGAAAATAATGTAATAATTATTGATAATCTAGATTCTTTTACCCTAAATATCGCTCATGTGATTGCCGGATTAGGCTATGAAGTTTGTGTACTAAATGGCAGAGACGCTAAATCTGACGACTACGCGAATTCTGGTGTTCTCATTGACCTTTTCAACAAATATCGCCCCTCTCACATCGTTTTGGGACCCGGCCCGGGAAAACCTCAAGACTCTAAAATAACCATGAAAATCGCCCAATTAGCCAATGACGGGTTGCTAAATTTACCTGTCCTCGGAGTTTGTCTAGGACATCAAGCGTTGGGATTAGTCGGCGGTTATCAATTAATCAAAGACCCTAACGGTGCAGTACATGGAACACCGGTTACTTGTCAAAGCGATGGCTCAGGTCTGTTTGCGAGCTCAAATAAATCAAATCAATTTGTCCGATACAATTCGTTGATAATTACCGGTGAAGGTAATACTGAATTGATACCTAACGTCTATGATGAATATGGTTCAATTATGGGATTAAGGCATTGCTCAAGGCCAATACACGGTGTTCAATTCCATCCAGAATCTATCGGTTCGATTAATGGTCTTGAAATTATTACGGCATTTTTAGCTCTTCAATCGGATGCTTGAAGAATCAAGACCACCTCCGTTGACATGGGGGAGCAGAATGCCAACTTGCAGGTACTGTCTGGGGACTTTTTCTCGAGACCAATTCATCCACGGTAACGGGCCTCGCGCACAGGTATGCATTCGATGTGCGGTTGATATGAAAATAGCAACCGAGGAAGAAGCTGAAAACTTTTACAGTGAAAAATTGCGCAATGCCAGACTTTCACTTGTCGCTAGGAGGTACAGCATGTTCCTGTACATCCCAGTACTGTGGACTCTCTGGGGGATGTACATTAGCTCTGTAGAGCCTTGGGGGCTATATTTCCTGCTGTTACTAATCGGGTTAACGCTATTTGCGCCTGTTTGGTTCTTCATTAGAAGTGCACATTTTGCTGGAAATATGGCAAGACTTACTCCCGAGTATGAACGTCCAAAAGGTCACTGATTACTTTGAATGAATCTTGAGTACATCGCCATTGTTTAACTCATAATCAGCACCAACTGCTCTACGAGTTCTTCCGTCAACACCCTTGATGAAACCATCACCAAGATCACTGTGTACTTTGTAAGCTAGCGGTTTGGCGGTGATTCCTTGTGGTACGACAAATGCATCGGGCAAGACTTTGCCATCACCATCGGTCCACTGCCCTTCATCCTGAACAGGATAAACGACAATATGCTCGAGTTGGTCAAAAAGCACTTTATCGATAATTTCGGCAACACCTGTTGAGCCTACGGAAGCCAATTTCTCTTTCATTTTGTTGAGAGCTTCGTGTTGTTTTTCGTTTAGATTAGCCTCGTCTGAAATTGAAAACTCGCTTGAGCCTAACTGATAATCTATCATTCCCGCAGAAGAGGCTCTTCTAAGTGCAAGTTCCATATCTGCCATGCAGGGAATGATAATTCCATTTGCGTTAACATCATCTAGAACTTCTGAAAGTGCCATATCTGATTTATTTGCTGCGATGTGTATTGGGAATAATTGCTTACGAAGATTTTTGGCTAATAATTGTAGCACGTCTCTCTGCCAATCCCATGGTGATGTTGAATCATTATGTTGAGATTTGAATTGTTCAAATCCTTTAGTGATTAGTGTCATTGATGATCCCAATCCTGTCAATTTATCATGCAGGAAATTTAGGATTCCTTTCTCTCCTTCTGATTGTACTCTTCTAACTCCTCTCGACCAACTGTCCTCCAGTAAGCCAAGAATCCAATTATCTAATTCGAGAGATAGAAAATCGATCTCTGCTTGAATTGAACTTACTGCATTGACAATTTCTTTTGCCGGGGAGGTTGGATTGCCCTCAATGTCTGTTGATGCTGCTGCATCAACAACTTGGATTAAGGCATCACAATTTGACAAGTCTGCAAGGAAAGCATTTCCTCTACCTCTTCCCTCACTGGCACCGGGCACTAGACCCGCAACATCCACAAGATAACAAGGCACTAGTCGCTTGAATTCTACACAACTACCTGTTCTTGGCTCGCAGATACTGCCCTTTCTTGGATCGTCGTCTTGAGGCGGGCTTATCCTACCGGCTGATTCTAGTTTCTCTCGTAATTCCTTACATGGGCAGGGCAATCTAGCAGCAACGAAAGCAACTCCTACATTTGGATCAATGGTACAAAATGGATAATTTGCGATATCCACTTTCGCTAAAGTTGCGGCTGAGAAAAATGTTGACTTACCAACATTGGGTTTGCCAACCAAGCCTATTTTCATACAGCATCGCCGATCATGCGCCTAATATTGCCGCTACCAAGTCACTCTTTGTTCCGGTTGTTGCAACGCCCATATCTTCAGCTATGGCGATCAATTCTGCTTTCTTGAGTTTACTCAGTGAGGCTTCTGTGTGTTCTGATTCGGCCTCATCTTCCGACTCTTCTAACTTTTCAGATGACGGTTCATCAGCCTTTGGAGCACCATAATTTGAGGCGATTTGGGCAAGCGCAATACTTAGTTCTGGAAGATTTAGTTTACCGTCTTTATCAAGGTCTATGGCTGAAACGAGTGCTTCGACTTCCCACGGAGGATATTCTCCCACATCACTCTTGATTAGTGCTTGTTGAAGTTCAAATCCATCGATATTGCCTGAATCATCTAGGTCAATTGATTTGAAAAATTCAAACACCGATTGGCCAGTCTTGTTTAGATAATCTGCTAGCATGACTAGTTGCTTATCAGGCCCTTTAATCTCTTCAACTCCATCAACTTCATCCTCCTCGGGGAATTCTGTGATTTCATCATTGTGAAGCGATGCTGAAACTGCTATGATTGTGGAGCCGCCCTCATCATCAACGGTATCGCCAATTACTAGAGTTGTGTTCAAGCCGACTCCTCTACCGATTAATTGTTGGATTGTCGTGGTTGTTCCATCGACTAGAGTATATGTCTCAACGTCTGATTCCGCTGTGGTAAGTTCTTCCAGTTTCTGCGAAGAGGTACCGGTTCTAATTAGCACTAATGTCGCCATTACTACTGATATTGCAACAAGGTAAAACATTGCGGCAGCGGTTAGATAGAAGCCCGAGGTCGATGCTACAACATCTTCAACGCCTGAATCCAAGACTGCTTTTTCTGTGAAATTTCCAATCAACATAGTAATTGATGCGGTTAATCCGCCAAACATCATGAACCAGGTCGCCATATTACCTCGTGAACTATCAGCGAGTTTTCTACCAGCAGCAAGTGGATAGGATGAGAATACAGCGGAAAGCATCATCAAACCGCCAACTGTGTACATGAATCCTTCATCGATTGTGGTTGACATGGTCAGCATCTTATCGGTACCTGTCAAGGTATCCATGCCTGTGAAGTAACTACCAACCGCAAATAATGGTAGCAGGAACATAGCTAAGGTTGCAGATAATGCACCTGGATTTTTGAGAACATTACCGGAATTTGCTGAGGCTGTGGCTAGTAGGTTGATCGAGCCAGCAAACAACGGTAGCATGGAGAATGTTAGAAGTAAGGCACCTACATTCTGTAACAACTCCCCTGCATTAGATTCGGTCATGAAGAACGGTGGGACTGTAACAAACAGCAGTACCATGTTTGCATTCAAGAGAGAGCCAGACCATACTGGTGCTTTAGCAGCATGAGGAATAACGTGGTAAGCTAGAGCGAACATCAATGCAAGTGGTACCCAGCCGTCCAATACTCGCTCTGAGAGCCAGACCATTTGGGAGTTATCGGTTGCCTCTCCAATTACATGGTATAGTGAACCTACTAATCTAGCAACTATTGCCATAATCAAAAACCAAGCCGTGATAGATGAAGATCCCTCCCCTCTGGTTGAGTAGGTGGCTAAAACATTCATCAGTAGCGCCGTGAACAAAAGACTTGAGACAACATAGGTTGTCATCAATGTAATTAAATCTCTTACACTTTGCTCATCGGTAATATCAACGAATCTGAAAATGATTGGGATTAGAATTAGACTAAATGCCATTGATGCAGTGTATAAAACTGCAACCATTGAAGCATTAGCCTCGCTGGCTAAGCGATTACTACCCACCCTTGATACTGCAACAAGACAGCCACCAACTAACAGATATGTGAAGGCAATTCCCATTACCGAAGAGGTGAAGTCTGACAATGCTGAGCCATCATCGTATGACCAACCAATGCTTGCTAGTGAGTCAAGTGCTGTTGGGTCATACTTGTGCCAGATACCAAGGAATCCGCAAATTGCCGCTAGCAAGAACCAGCCAGTTCCGTACTTAATCCAAGTTCGACTACCACTACCAGGCTCATCCTTGAACAGATCGACAAGTCCGACTGGCGCTTTATTCATCAGGAACAATGCGAACTGGCGCATTGGTGCGCCCATTGTTCCAATCCCATTGGTAACGTAGTAAGAAACAATAACCAGAATTGTGAGAAGAATTGCTGCTGAAATGAATACTGGCTCCATAACAAATCCTCCGTCTATTCGACGATTACCTCGCCGATAAGAGTTGCAACAATGACGCCGATTCCAATTAGTAAGCCAACCAAGTAATACCAGATTCCACTACCGCCAAGGTTGCCGATAAATGGTACCACGTCGCCAAGGATTGGCATTGAATCCCAGCCGAAAATATTGGCAAAAAGCGCGAACAAGCCAAACACTCCAACAAACATTAGTGTGAGTGCTACTCGACCCATGGACGGTTGTCCTGAACCAACTGTTACATCTGGTAGTATTGAGCTATTCATTCATCTTCCCCCGTTTGACCCCAAAGGGGTCAATCCAGTCCACCGGTAGAGTGATGATAAACATTCAGTAAGGTAAATCTCAAAATTGTCTCATAGAGAACGGAGATTCTCTATGCGATTGCCACGTCTAGGTTGAGAAATTCCAAGCGGCAAAGGCAATGCTGACTCCAGTGCCAATTCTGCTTGCCAAATTGCTTGACACTCACAGGACAGGCCTTCGAATTCTCTAAGGTCGCCACTTACAGCATACCTTTCTATGGCTGCCACAACGAATTTATCGCAACTGCCACAATTGTGAGCGCCACGGATTTTTCCTCCAGCTGTAGGATGAATAATTAGGCGGCAAATTTGGTCTGGTGAGCCATTTACTCCTCCTTCAGGATAGATATGTGGATGAGCCTGTTTTATCATTTCAACTAGCGACCATAACCATGGTGGTCGATACTCATTTTGTCGATGTAAACGGTCAATTATCGTGCCGCGTTGGATATTCATCGGGTTTACCGAAATTTCATCGCTTCTCGATGCGACATCTCTTATCCATCTAACTCCGTGGTCAAGCGCATCTTTTTCAGACATAAACGGTGGTTTGAACATCAAATAAGTCTTGACTCTTAGATTGAATTTACGTAGATTCTCTACCGCTTTATCCCATGATTTTGTTGAAAAGCCTTTGTTGACATGAAAGCGCAATACTTCATCATCATACGCTTCTAAGCCAATCGCCACGCTAAATGATGGATTTAGTGAGGTTGCCCAAGCTAGTTTTTCTTCGCTTAACTGTTCACAACGGCTTTCAATAATCAATTCTTTGCCCATTTCGTGGCAATCTCGAAGTACTGTTTCTTGAAATTCGATTGGAATTTCTCTGTCTTCTAAAAGTGAGCCTGAGGTGTAAATCTTAACCATTTGTTGGCCGGTGAAATTTTCATATTTTTCTTTGGCAGACTCCCACTGAGCGTGGAGATTATCATTGGTTACATCGTCTCTAGTGTCGTTGAAATATCCACAAAAGGTACAACCACTTGACCACCACCAGTGACAGCCTTTGGTGCGTAAGATAACCGTTACTGCACTACATGGCGTTCCATCGGGCAAAGTCTCTGGGGTAACGTATACAGTCGCAGGTTTATTGGCATCCCAAGATTGTTGCTTCTCTTTAGCCCATGGCGTATTTGCCGGTGCCTTTACCAGATCGTGGATTTTTGCAGGTTTGGGATTATTACCAATTAGCGTAAGTGAGATTTTTTTGCTCATATTCTCACCTACTTACGCTTGAATAATATTGACGAGCCAGCCTGAACGAATTGGCCTTTTGGTAAATCGGGATTACCCGATTCGGCTGATTCTACTATCGGTGTAAACAATTCGGCTGGTGCGCGTACATCGACTCTAGAGCCTAAACGAATCATGCCGTATCTTTGCCCGCGCCTCAACTCATCACCAACCGTTGTCCAAGGTACGATTGTTCTCGCTAGCGCACCAGATATTTGACATACTTCGATTCTGATATCATCTTCACACAACAATACGGTTCTAACTCTCTCATTGTGCTCGCTCTCTTTCTTCATGGCAGGCAAAAATGGCCCTCTACGACGGCCTTGACCTGTGCGATGTTCCATCCTTTCAATTGTCGCAGCGCACGGGGAGCGATTGACATGAACATCGAGTGGTGACATGAAAATCGCGATTCGAAATACGTCTTTCGAAGATTCTTCTCCTTTAGGAACAGATTCGAACCGTTGCTCGGTAGCAAATGAAAGTGGCTTCTCTATTGCTTCAGGATACCAAGGCCCAGTCATCTTATCTGATTCAATTAACTCAGAATCTAATTCCTCTTTGTTTGGTCTTCTTCCGGTAGCACGCTCCCTTCTGACAAACATAACATGTCCATCAGCAGGCGATACCAGTACGCCCTCGTCTTGGGGAATTTTTCGGTCTGGATCACGCCAAAAATTAGCAAAGAAGGCCGATAGCATCCAACATAATACACCAAAAAGATGCATTAG